>ERZ869929.578-NODE-578-length-19985-cov-21.480331_pt1 | contig 19985 bp, 35 predicted proteins | sample MGYA00579312_ERZ869929 | MGnify/ENA primary metagenome ERZ869929 (study PRJEB32216, sample SAMN09231818) | wastewater metagenome | place: USA: Maryland | collected 2016-08-09 | study: EMG produced TPA metagenomics assembly of the PRJNA472060 data set (Reclaimed... | reverse complement strand
CCCAGCACAGGTCCGCGGCGCGCGAGAGGTTGCCGTTGGCGGTGATCGCCTCGGCGACCTCGATATCGGACGTCGTCCACCGCGTGAGCGTGCGCGAGACCGCGGGGGCGCGGATCGCAGCGCGTTCGGCGGAGGAGGGGGCGGGCATTGGGAGGGTGGGGCGAGAGTCGGAAGGGTCAGCGTCGGCGGCCGGCGCGGGTCGTGCGCTCGTCGCCGCTCGGCACGTACTGCAGCGCGTGGAACGCCTCGGAGAGGGCGTCGATCTTGTCGTCGCGGGGCGAGTCCGGGAACTCGTGGGCCTGCGTCACGAAAGGGTGATTCCAGGGGCCGCGCAGCAGGGCGAAGTTGCCCGCGCCAGCCTGCGAGCTGGCGGGCCCGGCGCGCACTACCTTGTCCCCGGTCATCGGCCGGTAGCGCACGGTGAACCCAGCGAGCTCGCGCACGAAGGTCTGCACCTGGTCCTTGCCAGCCTGTCCCGGGTCCTGGGGGATCGCGACGTGGACGTCTTCGCCGTCCTCCTCGGCGGTCGCCCTCACCAGCCGGTGCACCTCGTGGGAGGGGCCGACGTGGCTCTTGACGTCGAGCACTACGTAGCGAGGCGAGAGGCCTGCTCCGCGGTCTCCCAGCAGGACACCCTCGGTGGGGTCTCCGCCGGCGCCGAAGTCCCACCCGCGCGCCTTCGCAACGCAGGGCGGCTCGGTCTCCAGGTACCGCCACCAGAGCTTGTTGAAGACCTTGCCCTCGCCGTAGGCCGCCTCCCAATCGCCGTCCTCCAGCTGCGCGCGACGCACGGCGTCGAGGTCGCGTAGCTGGGCGCGATACTCCTCGCCGACCTTCGGGTTGTCCGCGAGCTTGGCCGGGATGAAGGTCCGCGAGAGCGCGAGCTCGGCACCCCGCTCGACCTCCTGATCGCCGGAGAACCACCGGAGCTCTCCGGCGCCCGCAGGACGCTCGTGGCGCCGGTCGAGCCACGCGGACCACCGTGCCTTGACCCACTCGTGCCCGACGCCGCCCGGGTTCGTTGCGGCGCGGGACCGGTACGGGAGCGATGGATCCGTGCCGCGTAACCGGACACGAATGCCTCGGTACTGGCGCTCGGTGAAGTGCGTCAGCTCATCGAAGAGGATCTCCGCGAACTCGAACGAGTCGTAGTTCGCGACGTCGCCCTCGGTGGCGCAGTGGCCCATCCACAGCGTCGCGCCCGAGGGAAAGCGCCACTCGATGCGCGGGCTCTGCACCAGTACGGCGCCGAGCGCTGGGTAGATCGCGCGGGTCTTGTCGACCGCGTTGCCGAGGTAGGTCGCCTCGCGCCGGAGGTACAGGCCCCGATAGTTCGGGTTGTGGATCCAGCGGAGCGGGCACGCGATGAGCGCGGCGCTCTTGCCGCCTCCGGCCGCGCCCCCGTAGAGCGCCTCGTCAGCCCTCGTTGCGAGGAACCGCGTCTGCGGGCCCGGGTTCGGGCGCCACACCACATCCGTCGTCATCGTCCTCGGGGGGCATCAGCACGACGCGCGCCACCGCGGCAATCTCGTGCTTCTCCGCGGGCAGCGTGCCCTTGAACTTTGCTCGCGCGATCTCGGCCTCCCAACGCGCCCTGCGCGCGTCGTGCAGGGCCTTGGGGTTGCCGCGGCGGTGCTCGAGCAGGAACGCCGCGGCGCGCCAGTCCTTGGGGGCCGCGAGGCGCACCTGCGCGGTGATCGCGCTCGTGGCTTTCGCGTAGGTCTCGCGGGCCGCGCGCACGAGGGCCTCGACGTCCGAGTCAGCGCAGCGGTCCTCGCGCACGGAGCGACACCAGTCGCGCCAGGTGCTCCACGGGATGCCCGCGGAGGCCACCGCGTCGCGGTAGGTGCTCCCTGCCGCGAGGGCCTGGAGCACCGCATCGCGCATCGGGGGGCGGAAGGCTACGGGGCGAGGCATCACGCCCTCTTGACGAGGCGCATCGCGGTCGCGGTCGGGGACTGCATCACGGCGTCCGGCTTGCGCAGCAGCGGCTGCTTGTATCGCCTGTAGTCAACGTGATGGTGCTCGCGGTTGAACTTCCAGACGAGCTTGGTCACGTCCGGGTGTACCGCCTTGAGCATCCTACTCTTCGGTGCGGTTCCCTCTCGCGCGTAGAACTCGGCGGTGTTGCCCCCTCCGAGCGTCTGCGTCGTCACCTTCTCTTGCAGGAAGGCGTTGAACTGTACCGTGCACCACCCGGCCTTGAGCATGTCGAGCGAGAGAATAGTGTCTTCGTTGTACCGACCGCGCCACCGAAAGGGCACGTCGTTCCGAATCAGGTTGCAGGAGTAGATCCGGGTGTTGGTGACGTAGGGAGGCATCTCCGACTTGCGGGAGGCGAACATAAAATAGTTCGGCCCCGCCATCGCCACGTTCGTGTAGCGCAACACGAAGTCTTCCATCGATCGCCAGAACGCGGGCGCCTCGCATGGGACCTTCAGATTGTTGTTGAGCCGAAAGAACGCCTTGATGTTGTCATCCATCACCCAGTGCCACGCGTGGCCGTTGGCGATGGAGTGCTCCCAGATAAAGTTCCGCGCGGGGCCTGGTCCGGTACTCTTCGTGAGCCCGAGGTCGTCACAGAGCTCGTAGCGAGCTTTGTACGAGAGGTCGAGCGGGAGGACCGTCGCAAGCGTCCCGGTCGCCGCGCGCTCGTAGACTTCGACCTCCCGGGGCTCGACCACGAGATAGTGGCCAACGCCCATCGCGGTCAGGGCCTTCGACGTCAGCCTCGAATCCGCGCGCCCCTTCGTCGGGATGTAGAGCGGGAACCGAGGCTGGAGGTCACTCCGAGACGTATGCCTTGTCTGCATACCGTTCAATCACGATCTCCGGGAACCAGAGATACCGCGTGTTCGGTGTGATCTTCTGACCTAGCAACGCAGCGAACGAGTCGATCGCGTCCTGGTCAGCGAAGTGCACGGCCAGCGAGCGAAAGGCGGTCTTGTCCTTCTGGACGAACTCCGGCATTCCCTCCCACTCGGCCGCCGCGTCGCCCGCGGGCGTTCCTTCGCTCGTCGGCACAGGGGAGGAGCCCCCCAGCACCGCGTCACCCGCGCGCTTCACCAGCGCGTCGAGGGCCGCCGCGTCGAAGCCAGCGTCGGCCATGAGCGCGGACTCTCGCCCGAACTGCGCGGCCATCTCGACGATCGCCGCGGGGTCGTCGGTGCCCTGGAGCGCCCGCGCGTTGTCCGCGAGGGTCATGGCGTCCGCTTCGGCGTCGGAGACGTCCACGAGGCGGACGGGGACCATGCCAGGTCCGGGGGCGCCTGCGTCGAAGAGGTGCTCTGCACCCCCGCGGAGTTCGCCGTCTACTTCGATGCCCGCGAGGATCTCCCGCGCGGCTTCGAGGCGCCCGTGCCCACCGATGATGCGCTTCGACCTCGCCTGGGCGATGATCGGGGCGCCCCACGCGGTGCGCAGGATCGTCCGCGCGAGACGCAAGACCTCCTGCCCGTGGGCGCGAGGGTTGCGCGGGTTCGGGCGCAGCTCCGAGACGTGGAGCCACACCGCCGCCGCGCGCGCGTTGGGAGCGGATTCCGTCGAGGCGGTCCTCTTCGCAGCGCTCACGCGACCACCAACATCTGCACCGCGCGGACGAGCTGTCGCCCCGAACGGCCGCGCGGTCGCTCCGCGTAGGTGGCGTGGTTGCTCCCGGTGCGGTGGGCGTCGCGGACCATCCTCTGCGCGGTGCTCAGGGACACACCGAGGGCCTCGGCGAGCTCGCTGCTGGTGAGCGTGCGGAGCATGGGAGAGGGTGACGGGGCTCGGGGCCAGGGAGGAGCGGACGCACCTATCCCCCGTCAGTGCGTAGGGTGACACCCTGTCGGCGGTCGCGTCAAGTCCCCTGCGAGGCCCTCGGACGACACCCGTGCGGGAGGTGGCACAATCGCACGGAAACGTCTGTACTGTAGAGCTTCTCTGATAATCGTACGTTTGGGTTTACGAAAGGTATTGACGGCTCACAAGGGAAACCTTAGAGTCACTTCACCGGCGCAAGAGAGCGCCGAGAGGAGTTGCACCATGACCTACGCCGCCCCCTTCACCACCGACGTCACCGCCCACCTCGCCCGCGCCCGCCGGGACTGGAGCCGCATGGTCCGCGCCTTCGATGCCGACGGAGCCTACGGGGTCGATGTGTACGTCCAGACCAGCGGGTGCGACCTCGGCCGGGTGATCGTCGCCCTCGCGGCGACCGGCGACTCCGCGAAGCTCGGTGAGGTGCTTCGCGCCTTCAGCGTGGTGGATGGGCACTTCACCCGGAACGAGGCGCGCATCAACCTCCTGACCCACCACGCGAGGATGGACCGGGCGTGCGTCCGCCTCCTCGCCGCGTTCTGCGGGGTCGCCGGGCCGCACAAGCTGGTCCGCCGCAAGGACGGCTTCGCCCATTGGGAGCCCACGGGCGAGAGCTGGGCCGCCTGAGAGCCCCGCCAGCGCCCGAGACCGGCCCGGTAGGACCCCGCGAGGGGAGCCCCGGGCTTCGGGCGTTGCGGGGCACCCTACGCCCCGAAGGAGAGCACCCGTGACGACCTTCACCCACGCCGCGCGCTACCAGATCACCGACGTCGACGCCGCAGGACTCTGGGCCTTCCTCGCCGAAGGCAACCACTGCCCGTGCGATGCCGTGCGCTTCGCCGGCGCGGTGGTCTTCCAGTCCGGGGGCTTCGATGGCCCCCACGAGCTGCTCACCTACGAGGTTGTGCGCGAGAGCGACGGGGCGAAGGTGGACGTGTGGGAGGAGAGCCTTGACGGCGACGAGCGCACAGGGGCCCTCGTGGGCTGGTACGCGGGCGACGTCACCGACCCGGAGAGCGCGGCGCGCGGGGTGGCGGTCGCGCTGGCCCACCCCGCGCTCGACCACCTGGACGCGCGCCGACTGCGCTTCGACCCGCACCCCGCTGGGTCGTGCTGGGCCTGTGCGTAGGAGTATTGACGGGGCGCGCGGGAAACCGTACGCCCCGTCTCAGGAGGTCACCATGCCGCGAGGAGGAGCAAGGCCCGGAAGCGGGCGCCCGAGGAAGCCGAAGCCGCCCCCGAAGCCACGCCCTGTGGACGTGCGGGAGCCCATCAGCATGAAGGTCCCGCCCACCTGGCTCGCGGGGCTGCGAGAAGCCGCTGCAGCGGCGGGCGAGACCCTGACGGACTACGTGGTGCGCTCCGTCGAAGAGCGCCGCTCTCGGGGGTAGGGAGCGAGACCCCAAAAGCTCACCCCTGCCCTGCGGGCCCACCGCAGGAGGGCGGCGCAGGTGCGAGCCGTCTGCCACGCCTCGCCCGGGCGGTCGGAGAGCATCTCGAGCACGTACAGGCGCCCGGACCACCACCGGCACAGCCAGTCGGGCAGCGCTCGCGAGGCGCGCTCGTAGGTCGCACGATCCACCCGCACGGACAGGACGGCGGCGCCGCGGTCGTCGCGCGCGGTGCGCAGCATACGCAAGAGCCGCTGGGCCTTCACGCGGCCTCGACCCCCTCCCCCGCCTCGACCCGCTCCCAGGCGTCGAGGGCCCCGAGCAGCACCGCGCGACCGTACGCCGCGAGGGCCTTGCGGGCGGCGCGCACCTCTCCCTCGGCGTGCTCCCTGCGCCCCGTGGCCTCGGTCTCCGCGGGCGTCGGCGGGAGCACGACCCCCGAGCGCGCGGCCTTCGCTCGCTGGGTGCGGTGCGCTCGGGCGAGCGAGGCCGACCGCTGCGCTCGGGCGAGCCCGTCGAGGGCCAGGGCCTCAGCGTCACGGAGGGCGACGGGCCCCGAGGTGCGGGCGTAGCGCTCGGCGGCCTCCGCGAGCCCGAGGCCGTGGGCGTTCGCTGCGATCCACCGCAGGACGGCCACCACGGCGGGCGGGTGCTGCGCGAGGCGGGCGGTCACCGCGCGGGCCCGGGCGAGCTCCCCTCGGTCGGAGAGGGCCTCCCGCGGGTCGTGGTCGCTCCCGCCCCCCTGCACGCGGTCGGGGGTGATCGCGAGCGCCCGGAGGCCCACGTCGAGGGCCAGGAGCGGGGCGAGCTGCGCGGCGGCGCGTTGCAGTCTGTGGTCGTCGGTCACCGCGGACCTCCCAGGGCGCCGGGGCCCGCGAGAGGATCTGTGCCACGCAGCACCGCACCCGCCAGCCGCGCGAGCTGCTCTCGCAGCGACGCGGACGCCGAGCGCGCGGCGTCGAGTTCGATGCGCACGGCGTCGAGTTCCGCCTCCACCTCGGCGAGGCGCGCGCGCCAGCAGTCCGCGACGGTCTTGTCGTACCCCGCACGAATGCGACGGTGCATGTCCGCCTCGCGCTCTTCGAGCGCCGACCGCAGGGCGGCTACCTCTGCCGCGTGTCGTGCCTCGCCGCAGGCGCACGCGGCGTGGTGCGTCGTGCACCCGTTGCCCAGGTCATCCACGGGTCACCTCCACCACCGGCCACGCGCAGGGGCGTCCGTCGCGGTCCACCACGAACCACCGGGCATTGCCGCTGTGGCGCTGGTCCTCGGCCTCGCTCCCGAGACGAGCAAGGCCGCTCACGCAGCGCGAATAGCCCCGCACTCGGCCCGCCGTCGTCCGCACGAAGCACCCGCCCGCGTTCTTCACTGCGCGGGCCTCGGCGGTTGTTGGCGACGTCGGGCGCCCTTCGACGATGGCTCGCAGCCGCCGTACCTCCGCGACGAGCGCGCGGGCCTCCTCGGTGTTGGGGCGCGCACCCGCGGCGGCGCGCAAGTCGATCCCCGAAAGCTCCTCGTCCGTCATCGTCCATCCTCCCTGTTGATCCACCGCGCGAGGTACCCGCCCGGCCGTTCGTCCTGTAGCTCGTAGCCAACGAGGTCCGCGGGGCGCAGCCGGTCGAGGTGCTGCACCGCATCCCACGGCACCGCGTACCGCACGTCCCCAGCCCTGCGCCGGAAGGCCACCACGAGCACAGCGAGGCCCCCGGCGCGGTTCGTCGCCTCCAGCTGCGCCCGCTGGTGCGGTGCGAGCGAAGCGCGCTCGACCCCCGTGAGGTCGAGGTGCCCGCTGCAGCGCTTCGCCTCGACGGCGATCGCCCGTCCGGCCCTGGTGCACCCGAGGTAGTCGACCGGCGCGGTGCCCACGATCCGGGTGGTGAGGTGCGCGCCGCACCGCGTCGTGACCGTCGCGGGGCCATAGTGCCCGATCCACGCGAGCAACCCCGCGTCGAGAGCCCGCTGGTGCTGCTCGTCGAGGAGCGCCTCCAGGGCCCCGCCCGAGGCCTGCGCCGCCCGCCCCTGGGCTCGGTGCGCCTCCCGGCGTCCGAGCGCCCGCACGAGGCCCTCTCGCTCGCCCGGGGGGCACGCGGCGACCTGTAGGGCCCGCAGGGAGGGGCGCGCGGCGAGGACCGCGGCGGCGGTGAGGGCGCGGCGGGTCATCGCGCACGCTCCCGGAGGTGCGTCATCACCCGCTCGTGCCGCTCCCGGATCGTCGGCCCGCCCGCGTACGCCGCGGCGAGCTCGTCGGACTGCCGCTCGCCGGTCCCGCGCTCGTGCGGGGCGAGCACCGAGGTCAGCGGGCACCGCGGGAGGCGCACGCCCTCTCGTGTCGCGCGGGTCATCGCGTCTCCTCCAGCACCGCGCGGAGCCTCGCGGCCCGAGCGTCGAGTGCGTTCGCCTGCTCGGCGTGCTGCGCGGCCATCCTGCGGTTGTGCGCCGCGCTTCCTTCGGCGTCGCGCAGGACCACGGTGACCCGGCTGCGCAGCTCCGCGGCGAGCGCCTCCAACGCGGCCTCGTCCGTCTTGCCGCAGCGCTGGACGGGCTCAAACCCCGTGTAGACCGCCCGCTCGCGGTCACACAGCACCGCGACGCGCCACCCGCGCTTGGTGCTGCGCTCGCCGGTGCCGCGGTAGGGCACCAGCGCGACGGTGATCGTGTCGGGGCCGGAGGCGAGGCTCAGGGCGTCCGCGAGGGTGCGGATGGTGTCGAGGGTGGTCATCGTCCGCCCTCCCGGCGCAGGTCCGCCGCGCCCGTGTCCACGAGCCCGCTCAGGTCCTCGACCCGCGCGGCGGTGGTGACGAGTTCCAGGGTGAGCGCGGTCACGGCGTCGTCGGGCACCTCGTCCCCGCGGGCGAGCGCGCGCTTGATGCGCAGCTCGGCGTTCAGCACCTGCGCGACGAGCGTCTCCCGATGCTCGCGCACGATCTCCAATGCGTCCCTTGCGTTCACGCTGCCTCCCAATCGTCGTTGCTGTCGTTGTCGTCGCTCGACCACCGCGCCTCCTGCACCGGGGGCGGCGGGTCGTCGTCTCGAAAGAGCCCGTGTGCGGCGTCCCAGGTGAGACGCGCGGGGTCGCCCTTGGGACCGTGGCGGTGCTTCGCCACGATCGCCTGCGTGTGCTCCGGCGTGTGGTGCAGGAGCACCACCGCATCGGCGTCCTGTTCGATGGACCCGCTCCCCTTGAGGTCCGAGAGCGTCGGGGGCGCCTTCGGATCGCGCCCGCGGTTGAACTGCGAGAGGAGCAACACCGGGACCTTCGCGCGCACGGCAGCGCGCTTGAGGGCACGCGTCGCGTAGCCGAGCTGCTCCGGGAGCCCCGCGCGACGCTGGTCCGCGTCCACCGCGAGGATCTGCAGATAGTCCACCACCACGAGCCCGAGGCCACCGCGCGACGCCTCGGCCAGCACCTCGGCCCGGATGCGGTCGGGGGTCGCGTCGCCCGAGTCCCGGATCTCGATAGGCAGCCGCGCGAGCTCGCCCGCCGCGCGCCCGAGGGCCTCGACCTGGCCGTCCGCGAGGTGCCCCGTGCGGATCTGCGCGACGCTCATCCCAGCCCGAGCGCCCGCGAGGCGCCACGCGAGCTCGGCCCCGGGCATCTCCTGCGAGTAGATCACCACCCGCCGGCCCGTCGCCGCGGTGGTGATCGCGGCCTGCATCGCGAGCGTGGTCTTCCCGCTCCCGGTGTCGGCCGCGAGCACGTACAGGCCACCTGCAATGAGGCCCCCGAGGGAAAGCTCGTGGTCGAGCGACGCCACGCCCCAGCGGGCGTTGATCAGGCGCCCCGCGGCGCGCTCCTCGTGCTCGGCCCACGCCCGGTCAATGTGCGCTGAGAGCCCGTAGGCGTGCGTCGAGGTGCCCTGGGCGACCGTCGAGGCCAGCGCCGCGGCGTCGGCCAGCGCGTCGGCGGGGGCGAGCTCCGGGGCCGCAAGGCGCGCGAGGGCGCGGCGCAGCGTGGTCTCTGCCTCCCGACACCGGGCGAGGTCTCGCACCCGGGCGGCGTGAACCTCTGCGTAGGCCGAGGTGTACCCACGCTCGACGAGCTCCCGGAGCGCGGGCCAGCCACCTACGGCGTCAAGGGCGCGGGCGCGGCGCAGCTCCGCGGCGATCTGCGCGAGCTCGACGCCGTGGCCCGCCGTCCAGCACGCCACCAGGGCGCGGTAGAGGGCCGCGTGCACCGGGTCTGCGAAGTGGTCGGCCTCGAGGCCGGCGACGCGGGCGAGCGCGTCGGGGTCGAAGAGGAGGGCCTCGACCAGGGCCCGCTCGGTGGTGGGGTCGGTGAGGTGGTCAGCCACGGGGGCGTTCCTCGGGGGTAGGGGTGGCGGCCATGGCCGCCGCCATTGCTGCCCTGCCAAGGGCCGCGGAGCCGACGGAAGCGAGTGGGATGGGGGGAGGTAGCCCCCGAGGCTTCTGCGGCCCCTGCGCGGGCTCCCGGGGGCGAAGCTCTGCGAGGCGCCCGAACGCCTCAGTCAGGGGGGCGCAGTCGTAGCCGCACACCGCAGGGCCGGCCATCTGGATCTTCGCGCCGAGGAGGAACTGAGCGGTCACGCGCCCGCCGCTGCTGCTCAGGCGATCCCGACGAAAGGCCGAAGTCCACAGTGTGTGCGGGTCTTTGCCGATCATCCGGCCGAGATCCATCCACTCCGAGAGAGGTCGCCCGAACTCCTCGATGGCTCGGCAGAGGTGCTGCTGTACTTCCAGGCCGGCAGCGAGGTCGATGTTGCGACCGCCGAGGCTTACGAGCGCCTGCAGGGCATCATCCGCGCCCGCCGCTCTTGTCTCCGCGCTGACGGCGGGCTTGTCTCCGGTCGGCTTGCCTTGCTTGTCGATGGTCTTGCGCGGTGTTTCTTCTGTCTTTTCAATCTTCTCTGAGGGAGAGGGTACGGGGGAGGGGGAGGGCTTGTCTCCGTGCCGATCGACAAGGCTTGTCTCCGGGCTTGTCTCCGTGCTGACGGCGGGCTTGTCTCCGTTGTCTGAGCCACCGCCGACCTGCCCAAACTGGCCACCACGACGCCCGGCGCTGTCAGCGATCAACTCCGCGGCAGTCCGATCCAGCCCCAGCCGCGCAAGCACTGCACCGCCGGCGCTCGTCCCGAGCCACGCTCGGCGTTCTTCGGCCGTACGCAACCCATGGTTTGAGAAGTGCGCCCGCAGGGTGCGTACGGCGTTGCTCGGGGACGGCTTAGGATGGGCAGTGGCGGACCCCTGCGGGGGGGCGGCCCGTCCCCGAGTGTCATCCTGCCACCGAACTACGTCCGGAAGAAAGATTCCGGTGACGACCTCCCCGTTCCTGAGAAGGCACACAAGCCCCACGCGCTCGAGCTGGTTTGCGAGGGGCTCAGCCTCTGAGTTCGGACATCCCGCGACCCTGGCGCAGACGTCGATCCACCGCATCCCCTGCGGAACGACGACGTGCCCATTGTCGTCAGAGGACGACACGAGGTCGTCGAAAAGTCCCCGGGCGGCAAGCGACACGGCCCGAACTCTGGGGTCCAGCGAGAACAGACGCGGACGCGGAAGCCAAGGCATCGTCATCTCGCACCCCTCCTCGCCGCGCGCCACACCCTGACGCGCTCGACGCACCAGGCCCGCGCCTCGCCCGTCGCGACGCCCGCGGCGAGCACCTCGGCCACGGCGTCGGCCTCACCGACGGCGAGGAGCACGCCCGCCTCGGGCAGCCGTCGGGGGTCCATCGCGCGCAGGCGGGTAAGGGGGCTCACGCGGAGGCCCCGTCGAAGGCGAGGGCGGTCTGGCGTTCCGTGCGGGCGGACTCGATCGCGCTTGCCGCCTCGAGGTTCCGCACGGCCTGCTTGAAGTACGTGCTCTTGAGCTCCACCCCGATCCCACGTCGCCCCGCCACGACGGCGCCGTAGACCTCGGAGCCCACGCCCATGAACGGCGTCAACAGCGTCTCTCCGGGGTTCGACCACAGCGCCAGCGCGCGGGCAATCACGTCCAACTGCAGCGGGTGGACGTGCTTCTCGTCGTCGGGGTCCTTCGCCTCGCGGAACGGGAGCACGTTGTCGAGGCGAACGTCATCCCACACGCAGCTCGCGTACTGCCGCCAGATCCAGTGCGAGTAGCGGTTCTCGGTCTGCTTGCCGGTCCACCCGCGGAAGCGGTGCAGTTCCTTCGGCACCTCGCGCTCGCCCGCGTACTCCAGGAGCCCGTGGGGGTGCTCGACGGGCACGGCGTTGGTGCCCTCGCGACGGAACAGCAGCAGGAAGTCCGCGCCCGCGTTCGAGCACTCCGTCGAGTCCTCGACGATCGCCTTGTGAGCGAGGTTCTTCGCCATCGTGCGGTTACGGACGGCGAGCGGCTCTTTCCAGATGCAGTACCGCGCGGCGTACCGGAACCCGAGCGCTTCGTGCAGCCGGATGACCTCGCCGGGGAGGTCGAACAGGTGATCGCAACCGCTGTTCCCGCTGGGCACGTCAGCGACGTGCACCACCGACATGCGCCCCGGCTTCGTGAGCCGGTGGAGCTCGCGCACGATGAAGCTGTAGTGCTCCAGGAACTCAGGGAACGTGCGCGCGTTCGAGAGGTCCCGCGGGCTGCTGCTGTAGTGGTACAGCGCCCCTCCGCCGGGCTGCGCGAAGGGCGGCGAGTAGACCGAGAGGTCGATGCTCGCGTCGGGCAAGGTCGGGAGCACCTCGCACGAATCGCCGTTGTAGATCGCGTAGCGGTCGGTGCAAACCTGATCGATCACAGCCATGACGGGACCTGCTCCTTCTTCGGAAACGACTGATCGCGCGCGACGGCCATCCCATCGCGCATATGTTGGACGAGCCTGGAGAACATCACCTCCGCCTGTTCGGACTTCCGACGGAGGTTCGCGAGCACCGGGCCTTCGCCGTCCGAGACGACGTGATCCACGGTGACGTTGCGCTTCTGCCCGTAGCGCCACAAGCGACGCACGGACTGGTAGTGCTGCTCGAAGGAGTGCGTCGCAAAAGTCGTCATGTGCGCGCAGTGCTGCCAGTTGAGGCCCCACGCTCCGATGACCGGCTTCAGCACCAGCACGCGCGCTTCGCCCGCAGCGAAGGCGCGGAACTTCTCTTCCTTCGCCTCGTCGGCGTCGCGCCCCGAGACCTGTACGGCGCCGGGGATGAGGCGCTCCAACAGGTCGCCCTCGTCGTTCAGGTGGCACCAGCACACCGCCGACTCGCCGGTGTCGACCACCAGCGCCGCGGCGGTCTCGCAGCGCTCGCGCACGGTGCGGCGGCGCTCTTCGCGCTGTTCCGTCAGCCCGTGCGCCGGGACCGAAAACAGCATCCCCTCGCGGGCCTTCCGGGCCCCTACGCGGTGCTCCCTCTCAACGAGTTCAGGGAGCACGAATTCGCTGTCGTCGAAGCCAAGGTCTGACGGGCGGCGCAGGGCGCGAGCCCACGAACAGACCCAGCGCCAGAAGGGCTCTTCGGCGTGTCCTTTGAAGCGCATCTTGACCTGGCCGCCCTCGGCGAGAGCCGTGCCGGTGTCTGAGCGAAAAAACCGCGTCAGCATGTCGCTATGGCCGAGGTAGCCAAGAGCCTCGCTGTGCGTACCGAGCTCGACGTAGTCGTTCGGCGCCGCGGTCGCGGTGTCGAGCAACCGATACGGCATCAGGCGAAGGAACTCCGTCACTGTGGCCCGAGTGACGCCCTCAAAGCTCTTGAGGATCGAGCTCTCGTCACAGACCACGCCGACGAAATCCGACGGGTTGAACAGGTGGAGCTTCTCGTAGTTGGTGACGGTGATGCCGTCGTGCGCCGTGCCGTCGTTGGACCGCCGAGCCTCGACGCCAAACTTCGCGGCCTCGGCCAGCGTCTGCCCCACGACTGCCAGCGGAGTGAGCACCAGCACGCGACCGCCCGTGCGGCGAACAACGTTCTCGCCCCACACCAGCAGCATTGCCGTCTTGCCCATGCCGCAGTCCGCGAAAAGCGCCGCGCGCCCCTGACGCAGCGCCCAGGAGACAAGCTCCGACTGAAAGTCGAAGAGGAACGACGGGAGCCACAAGGGCTCGAAGCCGTGAGTCTCACCGCCCTGGGACTTCTGCGCAATGAATCTTGCGTATTCGCTATCTGCACACGACCCATCAGCCACGAGACACCTCCCTGGGAGCACACTCCCGACACCAGACGAAGAACGCCAACGCCTCGCGCGGGCACGACGGCGCAGCACACCGACGCGCCGTCACCTCCCACCGCACGGGATAGGTGCGCGGGGCCTCGACGACCGCGCGCAGGTCGAGGGCGGCGCTCACGGCGACCTCAACAGCGGGAGAGTCTCGGTGCGAGGCCGCAGCGGCACGGAGCCGGCGCTCGCGCGCACCAGCGCGTCCACCCGCTCGTCCCGCGGGAGCGCGTCGGGACCGTACTCCCAGCGGACCTTGCGGCCAGACTGCTGCGCGGCCTCGCGGGGCCTGTCCTCGCGCGACCACTGCCCGCCGTCGCAGACGGCCACGGGCCACCAGCCGGCTGCGCGATACGAGGTCCCGGACTCGCCGAGGAGGGTGTACGAGACCATGCGCCGCCAGCCCAGGGCGAGCCCGGCTCGCCCTGCGGCCCCGAGCGCCATCGACGCCGCGTGACGAGTGCCGTCGGACGCGACGCGCGTGACCTCGGCGCAGCCCGTGAGCATCCGGGCGACGGGGTGGCCGACGATCGCGACGCAGCACAGCACCCCGTCGCGGGCGACGCCCACGGCGAACAGCCCGCCGACCGGGGCGGCGAGGTGGGAGTGGTGCGCCTGGACGTGCGCGCGAGCTGCGCGCAGCGTGACGGGGACGACGCGGAGGGCGCTCACGGCGACCCCTCCGCGAGCGCGCGACGGCGGGCCTCGCCCCGCAGCCCCCCGAGCCACGCGATGGCGACGAAAGGCCACCACGCGGCGACGGTGACTGCGAGAAGGCCGACGACAATGCGGAGGGTGTCGGCGCTCACGGGATCACCTCGGCGTCGGGCGGGGCTGCCGCGAAGGTCCGGCAGCCCGAGCACAGGCCGTTGAACCACTCGCCAGGGCTCCGCTGGGCGCCCTCGAGCACCAGCACGACGACCGAGCCGCAGGCAATGCATGGGTGCGCGGACCGTCGCTTCTCAGCCACCGGAATCGGTGCGAGGGCCTCCACTGCGCACTCCAGCAGCGCCAGGCGCCGCTCGAGCACCTCCCCGAGCACGACGCTACCAAGGTCCACGGTCGGGGCCTCGGGGCGGTACTCCACGCAGGGACGCTCCCCAGGGCTCACCACGCGCCCGTCCGGGGCCCTGCGCGCGGACCAGGCGACCACGGCCTCCTCAGCGCTCAGAATCGCCGCGTGGACCTCGTAGCCGTCCCGGCCGCACCAGTCCGCGAGGGTCCCGAGGACGTGGGCCACCGGGAGGCCGGCGAGGTACGCGGCGCGACCGACGGCCGAACGCGCAGAATCGGCCGCCGTGACCGCCGCACGTCGTGCGGTTGTATAAGCGCCCATGCTACGCCTCCCTCGCTGCGCGCACCGCCGCCCCGTCCGCGGGGGTCAGGTCGCTGTGCGTGGTGCTGTGGTCGGACAGCGGCGGGGCGACGTGGCGGCGCAGGGCGCTGCGCACGAGGCCCGTCGCCGCGAGGATGAGGGCGCGGCGATAGCCCGCGCCGGCAGCGGCGGACAGCGTGAGGCCCACCAGGGCCACGGCGATCGCCGCGTCGATGGGCGAGACGTACAGCTCGGAGTACCGCGGGGCCGTGGCCTCCGTCGCGACGAGCGTCCGCAGCACCTCGAGGCCGTCGAGGGCGTCGGTGCGGGCGCCGTCGGTCGTCGGGGTCCAGCCCCGGAGCGATGCGTCTACGCGCCCGAGGATCACCGCGCACTCCGCGAGGGTGGGCGGGGCCATCTACGCACCCTCCCGCTGCGCATCCCGCAGGACGGTGCGCAGGACGTGGATGGCCGCGCGGACGCTGTACGGGTGGCCGTGGGCGTCGGCGTGGTCGAGGTGGTGGATGAGCGAGGCTCTGTCGGCCACGCACATGGGGAGACGGCTCTCGCGCACGATGCGACGCAGCGCGCGGGACTCGTCGCGGGCTCGTTCACGGAGCTCGTCCAGACGGGCGTCGAGGGCGTCGAGCTCGGTGGCGAGCGAGGGCGGAGGCGTGGGGCTGGCGCTGGTCTCGGGCTGGGTCTCGGCGGGGAGGCCCTGCAGCCGCGCGGCCTGGGCGTAGAGGTCGGCGTCGGTGCTCACGAGACGACCTCCGTGGTGGCCCAGAGCGCGGGGAAGAGCACCGCGCACCCGGCGCCCAGCAGGAGCGCGGAGACGTGCGCAGGAAGGCCCTCGGTGAAGGCCGCGGCGAAGAGCACCGCCGAGGCAGCGCAGAGGCACAGGATCGCCACCACGGCGACCGCGGGAGCTCGGTCGGCGTGGGCTCGGTCAGCGCTGCCCATCGGAGACCTCCAGGGCGAACGCGGGGGCCTGCGCGCAGTGCAGGGAGACGGCGGATCTGGCGGCCCGGGCCGCCGCGTCACCAGCGCGTTCGCGCCGCGCCCTCCATGTGGCCATGCACGCCAGCTCCTGCTTGCACTTGGCGCAGCCCGCGACGCGGCCCGGACCGTGGCCGTGCACCCTCTCCCGGCGCTCGGCCTTCTCCTGCCGGAGGCGCTCGGTCTCGGCGGCGACGACCTCTCTCGGTCGACGCGGCGCGTTCTTTCGCGGCGTGCAGGGGCCCACCGAGATCGACGACACGCCGGCCGCCGGGAACTCCGCGATGATCGCGTCGAGATCCGGGTGCGGTCTGTGCCACTCGCGGTTGCCCCTCACCGCGACGCTGTGCCGGGCTACGCGCTCCAGCAGGGCGCTCTCGTCCGCTCGGGTGCCGCGCGCGACAGCGACCAGCGTGACGGGCTCACCCACGGCGGAACAGAGGGACCGCAGGCGCGCGGCGACGTTCGTCGAAAAGCCGATCTTCGTAAGCCCCGTGCGCTCGGCGCGGGCGACGTAGACGAAGCCTGGCTTGTTGACCCCCCACATCACGCCACCTCCGCGTCGGGCTGGGCGTACTCCTCGGAGCGATCGACCTCGGGGCCGTCGTCGGCGCTCGAGCAGCGCCGCTCCTCGCCGGGGCGGTGCTCGGCCCACAGCGCGTGCCCGCGCGCCGCGAGGGCCTCGGCCGAGGGAGCCTCGCCGGTGCCGAGGGCGAGCCACTCCCACGGCACCTCGAGGGCCGCTGCGAGCTTGCGCGAGGTGTCCGCGGCGGGGTCCTTGCCCCGCACGCCCCGCGCGATCGACTGCACGGCCACCGTCGAGAGGCCAGCCGCCCGCGCGAGAAGAGACCGCGGGATGTCTGCCTGATCCAGGCACCACCGCAACCGTTCGGAGTACGTCGTATCACTCATGGGATACGGGTGTATCACCTACAACCGTATCGCGCAAGCTGTCTACAACCGCGCCCGCGACGGGCCGCACAATACGGGTGTATGCCGTGGGCATGAAAACGCTTCTGGAGCGGCTTGATTGGGTGCTGGAGCACCGGGACCTGACACAGCTCGGGTGGTCGAAGCGCGCAGGGCTCTCGACGCGCTACCTGTCCACGCTGCGCGGGCGCCTCGAGGCGAAGCCCGACACGCGCGCGGACCACGACGCCATGGTCAAGCTCGCGCGCGCGGCCCACGTGCCGGTCGCGTGGCTCGAGGACGGCCAGGGCGACCCCGGCGAGCGCGACGCTGGCCCGGAACTCCAGCGCGAACCGCTCGCGGAGCTCGCCCCCGAGGACGACGAGAGCCCCGCGGAAGCGGCCCTCCTGCGGGTGCTGGACCCCTCGCGGCACACCCTCGCGGACCTCGACGCCGCCCGCGCGGCCCTCCGCGGGATCGACCGCGCCACGCGCGCGGACGCGGTACCGGAGGCGATGGCCGCGGCGTGGCTCGAGGCCGCAGCGATCCTCCGGCGTCGCGGGGTCCCTGCGACGCCCAGGGCCATCACCGAGCAGGTGGCCGTGGGCTCACTCCCCCAGCGCCCACGCACCCTCGCCAACGACGCCGGGGACCAGGCCGCCCGGGACCTCGGGGTGGAGCCCGGGAGCGCCGCCGCCGAGGTGCGCGCGCTCATCAAACGCAAGTAGTCTCGCGGTGATACAAGAATCGACACGCAAAGTGATACGGTCGTATTGACGTACGGGTGATACGGTCGTATCGTTCTCCCCACCCCAGCGCACCACAGCGCCGGGCCAGGAGGACCCCGTGAACCGTTCGCTCGTCGACTACCTGCCCGACTGGAGAGCCGCCAAGACCGCGGCCGAGCGCTGCGCCATCGCCGCGTCGGCCGCCGCCGAGGGTGAGATCGGCATCGCCGCGTACCTCGCGGACGCCGTGACCAAGATCCACGGGAGCGACGCCGGGCGCCGCGCCGAGCGCATGGTCGAGGCTGCGTCGTGAGCGCCGCCCTTGAGGCCATGTGGGCCTTCGCCGAGTCCCCCGCCCCGTGCGGCGACGACCGCGAGACCGCCGCTGTCGGCCTCGCCGAAGAGGCCGAGGACGCCGCGCTCCGCGAGGGCGGCTGGCGCCCCGTCGGCGTCGGCGCGCTGTACTGGCGCGACCCCTACACCAGCAAGGTCTTTCCGAGGGTGGCCGCCCTCGACCTCCACGCCCGCGACGCCGCGGGGGCCCTGTGAGCTACATCATCAGCGCCATCGCGCCCGACGGCTCGACCATCACGGACGTGCACGCCGGCACGCGGCGAGCGGCCAACCTCGAGGCCGAGCTGCTGCGGAAGCTCCACGCCCACGCCGGCGCCGAGGTCATCCTCGCGACCGAGGACGGAGACACCCTGCGTCGCTGGGTCGCGGCGGTCGTCTGGAAGGTGGCGCCGTGAACGCCCCCGTGACCTGCTCGGCGTGCAAGGCAGAGCTCCCTCCCGGCACGCCGGTGGACGACCGCGGGCGCTGCCCACTCTGCGACGGGCGCCCGGTGTGCTCGTCGTGCTGGGGCGACCACGACACGGAGGAGTGCCCCGAGACCTCCGAGCGAGGTGCAGCGTGAATGCCCCCACTCCCGACGTGGAGCGGGCGAGCGTCGCCCTGCGCGCGGCCCTCGACGACGTGGCGCGCACCGCCCGTGACGTGGGCAGCGCCGCCGCGACCTGGGCCAACGCCCTCGCCCTCGGTGGCAGCGGCGAGGCCGAGCAGCGCGCTTGCCGCGCCGCCCAGGTGCGGCTGCTGACGGCGTACGCCGTCGTCGGTGACGCTACCACCGCCCACCGGACGGCCCTCGCTCACGCGCGGGTCGCCGGGGAGTGGACGGACTGAGGCCGACCGCGGTGATGCCGCGGTGGCCGTCGGAGCGCGCTCAAAGCCCCCGAGCGCAGGAGCCCCGACCGCCACCAGGGCACCAGCGCCCGAGAGGAGATGGACGATGGGTTTGGCCGAGAAAATGTGCCGCGTCGCCGCGGAGTGCAGCTACGTGCAGAAGGACGCGGCGAACGCCTTCCACAAGTACCGCTACGCCTCCGCGGCGTCGATCCTCGCGCACGTCAACGGCGCGCTGGTGAGGCACCGCGTCGCGGTCGTCGGGGTGTCGCCGTCGATCGTGGCCGAGCGCGGCGAGGGCAAGGAGCGCGTGGTCACCGCCCGTGTGGAGCTCACCCTTGCGGACGCGGACGGCGACGAGCGCGCGACGATCGCGGGTCTCGGGAGCGGGATGGACGCCGGCGACAAGGCCGTGATGAAAGCCATGACCGCGGCCACCAAGTACGCATGGATGGTCGCCCTCAGCATCAGCACCGGGGACGACCCCGAGGCCGACGAGGACACCGACGAGCGCACCTCGCCGCAGCCGCTCACCGCCCGCGAGGTCACCGCGGCGTGCGAGACCCTCCGTGCCGCCGCGACCCTTGACGCCCTCCGTGCGGCGTGGGCCGACCTCGCCCCCGAGCTCGCCCGAGCGAGCGACGGCCAGCGGTCCAGGCTCGCCCGGGCCAAGGACGCCCGCAAGCTCGAGCTCACCCCGCAGGAGCCCCCGCCCGACGGCACCAGCGGCCCGCGCAGGGGCCCCGGACCCGTCACCACCGCCGAGGGTAGCGCCCGCGGGTCGTCGGCCCCCGGAGGCGCCCCTGTGGCGTCCCTGGTGCCCGAGTGGGCCACCACCCGCGAGGGGATGCGGGCGCACCTCGCGGACAAGACCTGTCGCGCGGCGGTCGAGCGCTCCGTGCGGCTGCACGGGAAGCGCCTCGGCCGCGCGTACGTCGAGGCCGCTGCGGAGCGCGTGGTCGCCCTCGACGCTCCCGGCGAGGGTGGGCTCCGGCTGTCGATCGTCGGCGCCTCGCAGATGGTCGAGCGATGGGCCCACGAGGGCCCCGTAGCCCGCAAGGCCGGAGGTGCGCGGTGAGCCCCAGAAGATGACCCTCGGGCGCACGAAGCGCCCACCTGGGCCCGCCCCGCGAGGGGCGCGGACACCGACACCAGAGCGCCGCGGGGCGCAGGAGGACGACGATGGACGGGACGAGCATGGGCGAGATGACCAGCGCACACAGGATCAACCTCCTGCGGGCGGGGCGCAGAAGATGGCTCCTGCGACGCACGGAGGAGGCCTTCGCGGAGCCCCTCGGGGCCGACCGCTACGACGAGGTGGACGTGCTCCACCGGGACGTGATCGCCGTGTCCGCGCACGGCGTCGAGGTGATGCTGTGAAGCCGCTCCCGACGTGGGAAGAGATCGCGTCGCGCGTGACCGTCAGGGAAGGCGTTGTGCGCGTGGTCGATCTGCGGAAGGCGATCGGCGCCAACGCCACGATGCGCATCACCGGTCTGGCGGGTGGGGTGATCTCGCTGGAGCAGCTCCGATCCGATCACCGCTACGCCA
>ERZ869929.577-NODE-577-length-20002-cov-5.062265_pt1 | contig 20002 bp, 36 predicted proteins | sample MGYA00579312_ERZ869929 | MGnify/ENA primary metagenome ERZ869929 (study PRJEB32216, sample SAMN09231818) | wastewater metagenome | place: USA: Maryland | collected 2016-08-09 | study: EMG produced TPA metagenomics assembly of the PRJNA472060 data set (Reclaimed... | reverse complement strand
GCTCTTCCGATCTGTAAATGTATATACGATTGGCTCCACAACCCGTTCGGCACTTTGGCCGGATTCTTCAAGATTCACCGAGATATGACCCAAAACACTCCGAAAACCCGCAAAACAAAACCAAAACAACCCGAAACGCTCACCAATGTCGAGGCGCTGCAAAACACGATCCAAGAGCTCCGAAACGCGGGCCGGCTCGACAACATCGACGCCGCACGTATCCGCATAGCGCTCGGCCTGGCGCGGGCCGTGGACTCACTGCCCGACAACCCGACACTATGGCGTGAATACCGCGCTGCAGAAAAAGCCCTCCGAGAAGAAAGCGAAGCACATGGCGACCCATTCGAGGACCTACTCCGGCAACTGTCCGCCGAGGTACGCGACGAAACGAAACAAGAAAAGAAAAACGCGCGGGCATGAAGTGGCGGCCATTGCTAAAGCATTGGGCCAACCGCTCATGCCGTGGCAGCAGCTAGTCGCAGACGTCGCGTTAGAACTCAACCCAGACGGCTCGCCGGCATATCGAGAAGTGAACGTCCTAGTGCCGCGCCAATGCGGCAAGACGACGCTAATGCTCGCCCTAGAACTACACCGCGCGTTGCTCTGGGGAGGCCCGCAAGTGATCGGCTACACGGCCCAGACAGGATGGGACGCCAGGCGCAAACTCATCGACGACCAGGTGCCACTAATCGAGGGCTCACCCCTAGCGACTTCGGTGAAACGCATTTACCGAGGCGCAGGCATGGAGGCGATACATTTCCGCAACGGATCGAGAATTGACGTGATGGCCTCCAACGCCGCCGCAGGTCACGGCCGCAGTATCGGGCAAGGCATCATCGACGAAGCGTTCGCGGACCAGGATGACCGCCGTGAAGGTGCATTACTGCCCGCAATGGCCACAAAGAAGGACGCGCAGCTCTACATCATCTCAACGGCCGGCACGATGGAGAGCCTCTACCTAAAACGCAAAGTAGAACAAGGCCGCGCAATGGTAGAAACGGGATTAGATACCGGCGTGGCGTTCCTCGAATGGAGCGCCGGCGAAGACGACGACATAGACAACCCAGAGACATATTGGCGGACAGTGCCCGCGCTCGGCCACACAATCGACGAATCCGTCATCACCCACGCCCGCGCCACGATGACCGAGGGCGAGTTCCGCCGCGCCTACCTCTGCCAATGGACCGTACTTGACGAATCTGCCATCCCCGCCAAATACGTCGCCAGAGTGCTCGACGCCGCCACTGCACCATCGGGCCGCTTATCGTTCGGCATTGACGTCGCCATCGACCGAAGCCACGCCGCCATCAGTGTCGCCGATGAAACCGGCCGTTGCGAACTAATCGAACACCGTGAAGGCGTCGGTTGGGTAGTCGATCGGGCGTTGCAGCTCTGGCGCACTCATCGCGGCCATCTCGTAGTCGATGGGTACAGTCCCGCCAACAGTCTCGTGGACCGGCTAGAGCAAGGCGGCGTACCCGTCACCCGTTACACGTTGCGCGACATGGTGGCGGCTTGTGGAGTGTTCTACGACGCCGTCCTTGACGATGCCATCAGGCTTAGACCACACGCCTCACTTGAGGCTGCAATAGAATCAGCGAAACGGAAACAAATGGCGAACGGGTGGCTATGGTCCAGGACCGTCGAAACCGCCGACCTCACGCCACTGTTCGCCACGACGCTCGCATACCATCACGCCACCAATAGACGCCCACCCGAATCAACCAGGAGCCGCATCTTCTAACATGAAACACCTACCCACTATTGTCCAAGCGCTAGGTAGTACGATGGTAGCCGTGAGCCTTGCCATCGTTGCCATACCCCTCGGCCTAGCGTTCGCCGGCATCGCCCTCATCGCGTTCGGAATTGCAGCGGAAAGGAGCTAGAGGTGCTCAATCGACTACTCCAAAACCGCCCCGAAAAGCGGGCCGCCTATGTGGACAGTCAAGGCCGCATATCTCGCAGTGTGCTAGACAACTACGCCGGCGTACCCGTGGACACCGAGACGACGTTATCGGTGCCGGCTATCTGGCGAGCCGTCACGATGATCAGCGATTCCATCAGTACGCTCCCACTCCACGCCTACCGCAACGGCTACCGCCTCGACCCAACGCCGCGCCTACTTGACCGCCCCAATCCGCTCGAAACCTATGTGGAAACTATGGGCGCAATGGTGACGGCGCTCATCCTGCATGGCAACTATGTCGCCATTCTCGGCGAGCCAGGGCCTAGCGGATTCCCAGAGTCCATTTACCCCGTGAACCCCGAACGCGTAACAATCTTCAAGCGGGATGGCCGCAAAACATTCAGAATCGACGAGCGCGACTTTGACGCCTCCGAGATATTTCATATCAAAGGCTTCTCACTGCCTGGCGATATCGCAGGCATCGGCATCATTGCAGCGCAACGGCAAGGCATTAGCGCCGCCGTCGCCGTCATGGAATACGCCGCTAGGTATTTCGACGGTGGAGCTATGCCGTCCTACGTGATCAAAAGCGAAAACCCCGATCTCACCGAGGATGAAGCAAGCCTCCTAAAACTAAAGTGGATGGAGCATTACGGCGGGAAATCACGGATGCCGGCCGTCCTCAACTCGTCCACTAACGTCGAGCCACTCACCGCCAACGCCAACGACTCGCAACTTGTCGAAGCCCGCAACCAAGCCGTAGCAGACTCCGCCAATATCACCGGCATCCCTGGCAACTTTGTCGGAGCGCCGAACACTTCGCGCACCTACACGAACACCGAGCTCCAGGCCATCGAATACATCCGCACAAGCCTCGCACCACTCACCGCCCGCATCGAGGCCGTATTTACGGACTACCTCCCGCGAGGACAGCAGGCACGATTCAACTACGACAGCCTGCTAAGAGCGGACACACTGACGCGCTACCAAGCCCACAAACTAGCGCTGGAGGCGGGATTCCTCACCGTAGATGAAGTACGCGAACTAGAAAACCGACCCGCACTTGAAACCCAACCGGCCCCAATCGACTCGGAGGTTATGCCATGAGCATCGAAACCCGCGCCTATGAAACCGACCTGCAAATCCGCAAAGGCGGCGACGGCCGGACCATTTCCGGCATCGTCGTCCCCTATGACGTAGAGCAGCGGATTAACTCGCAACTTGTTGAAGTGTTCCGCCGTGGCGCGTTCTCGCGCGTCATCCCGAACGCGCACCGCGTCAAGCTGCTCGTCTCTCACGATGCCCAGGCGCTACCCATCGGCCGCGCCACACTGCTCCGCGAAGAAAAAGGCGGCCTCTACGGCGACTTCCGAGTGTCAAAGGGCTCCCGCTCCGACGACATCCTCGAACTAGTACGCGACGGCGCTCTGTCAGAGTTCTCGATCGGATTCCAACCAATCAAAGACCACCGCCGCCCCGATGGCGTCGTCGAACGCCTCGCCGCTCACCTCGCCGAAGTGTCCCTCGTGACGTTCGGAGCATACGGCCAGGCCGCACAAGTGGCAGCCGTCCGAACACCATCGGCGACGCCGAACCTCGACGCCCTCGACGAAATCCTCCGCAGCTTAGGAAAGTAGCCATGCCATCACCGCAACGCGTCAAAACAGTCACCGGCACCCGCTCCGAAATCATCGGCGCAGACCCAACCAACCGGCCCGTGTGGCTCCAAATTGACGGCAATGTGACCGTCTACGTCGGCGACGACACCGTGACAACCGACAACGGATTCCCCATTGCAAAACACGCCGCACCTATTCAGGGCACACTTGCCCCAGGTCAGTCCTTGTGGGCCGTATGTGCAGCAGGCCAGACCGAAACCATCCGAATCTTTACAACACCGGAAGACGTTTAGCTCATGCCCTGGCACATCGAAAACAACAACCCCGCCTGCTTAGGATTCGCAGTTGTCGAGGATGAAGACGGCGAAGTGTACGGTTGTCACAAAACAGAGCAGCAAGCCGAAGCACAACTAGCCGCCCTCTACGCCTCCGAAGATTACGACGACGACGATGATAATGAAGGCATCGACGACGACGACGAAAACCTGGCGAACGAAATCGGCATGAGAGCCGCCACACCTAACCTCAACGCGGCGCGGGAAATGCTCGCACAACTCCGCAACAGCTGACTAAACTACGATCCAACCGGCACCCCACCGTCGGAAGTGAGCACCCCGCCAGGCGCGGCACCCTCCACCGGAGCGAAGTGGCACCCCGTACCCATACGGCCACTACCCAGGAGAAACCCCAATGGCTAACCAATTCCTCTCGAATCTTCGAGAAACCCGCACCGCAAAAGGCGACCTGATCGACGCCACATTGAACCGCGCAGCCGAAGAAGGCCGCGACATCACAGACGTCGAGCTCGCCAACATCCAAGCGCTCAAGCTCGAAATCGACAAGCTCGACGCACGTATTGAGCAAATCACAGAAATCGAAGTACGCAAAGCAAAGGCCGCAGAACTCGCCGCCAGCGTCGATGGTGACACTGTTGAAACACGTGCAGCAGCTCCCGCCCGCGTCATCTCAGAAGAACCCACCTATCACGAACGCAGTGGCAACGACTTCCTCGCCGACGCCATCGCTGCAGAGTTCGGCGGCTCATATGAGGCACGTGAACGCATTGCTCGTTACCAGCGCGAAAGCATGGAAAAGCGCGACAGTGGCAGCAGCAACTTTGCCGGCCTCGTAATCCCGCAGTACCTCGTGTCAGAGTTCGCAGGGCTCCGCCGTCCAGGCCGCCCCGTCCTCGACATCTCAACAAACGCCGCACTGCCCGCACAAGGTATGACCGTAAACATCGGACGCCTCACCACAGGCATCACGTCCTACGTGCAGGCAGCAGAAAACTCAGCACCAACAGAATCAAGCCCAGACGACACACTGCTCACCGTGAACGTGAACACAGTGGCGTCCATGTTCGATATCTCGAAGCAGGCAGTGTTGCGCGGCACCGGCGTCGAAACCCAACTGCTCGGCGATGCTGTTCGCTCATACCAAAGCAAACTCGACTCCTTGGCAGTCAATGGCTCCGGCTCATCCGGCGAACACCGCGGCATCTTGAACACTTCAGGAATCAACGCCACCACCTACACCGACGCAAGCCCAACCTGGGCCGAGTTCTTCCCGAAGCTCGTGGCGGCTATCCAGGACATCAGCAGCAATTTCTACGGCGGCGCGACTCACATCGTCGCCCACCCGTCGTTGATCGGTTGTTGGCTCCGCGCCCTCGACTCCACAAACCGCCCACTGTTCAACGCAACAGCCGGTAACCCATTCAACGCGCCAGGCACCTACGACCGCCCCGCATACGACATGGGTGGCTTGCAGATCCTCGGCATCCCCGTCATCGCAGACGCAAACGTGCCCACCAACCTCGGCACCGGAACAAATGAAACCGCGGTTATCGTTGGCGACTTCCGCGAGTCGTACATTTGGGAGGACAACGGCGGCTCCCCGCTCTACGTCCGTTTCGAGCAGCCAGACGGCAACATCGCCATTAGAACGGTTGTGTTCGGATTCTCGGCATACACCGCCGGCAAGTACCCGACAGCCTTCAGCGCTATCACCGGTACCGGCCTCATTACCGCAAACTGGGCATAAATCCCCCACGATGAGCCTGGGCCGAGCACACCGGCCCGCTCACGGTCACAACTATGAACACTGAAGCACTCATCGAAGCACTACGGCGAGAGCTCGACGGATACATCCGGCGAGGTATGGCTGCACGAGCCGAATCTGTCCGGCAAGAGCTCATCCGGCTCGGCTGCTCGCCAGGTGATACGCCTAGCGAGGTTGTGCCAGTCGAGTCGGATGGCACCCCCCCAGCTCGCAAAGCAACACGCAAAGCACCCGTCGAAGAAACGCCGCCACCATCACCGACGAAGCGAAAGCGGGCTAAACCGTGACCATTACCAACGGCTACATCACTCTCGCGGGACTCAAGAGCTACCTCAAAATCGACGACAGCGTGGAGGATTCACTGCTGGAGTCAATCATTGAGAGCGCTAGCCGTTCCATTGACCGCATCGCTAACCGTCGGTTCTATCTCGACGGCAGCGCAACGGCCCGCACCTACCGCCCTATCGGCAACCTTCGCGTCATCGTGGACGACATCGGCACCACGTCGGGCCTCGTATTGAAAACAGACCCCGACGCTAATGGCGTCTACCAGACGACCTTTACGCTCAACAGCGACTACATCGTCGAACCGACGAACGCACTCGCCAAAGGCCGACCCATCAATTACCTCACCATCGTCGGCCCGACAGCTCTCTCGTTACCGGTGAACTACTGGCCACAAGTCGAAGTAACTGCCCGCTGGGGATGGCCAGCTGTACCGGACGACATCGAACAGGCGACCTACATCCTCAGCGCCGACCTTTACAAGCGCAAAGACTCCATCGGTGGCGTCCTGGGCCTTTCAGAGCTCGGAGCGATTCGCATGAGCCCACTCGGCCGCGATATCGCCGCCATGGTCCGCGCCTATCGCCGCGAGTTCTTCGCGTGAATCCGACAGCTGTACGCCAAGGCCTAGCGACAGCGCTAGACACCATCACAGGCCTCCGATGCTTCGACTATGTACCGGACGGCATCCCAACACCGGCGGCCATCGTTGAGCCGTTAGAAATCACCTACCACGAAGCAAACATCTCGACAGGCCTGCAGTATTACCGTGCCTATGTGCTCGTCATCGTCGGGCGAATGTCCGACCGTTCCAGCCAGGACAGAATCGACGCCTATCTAGCAAACACTGGCGCGTCGAGTGTGCCGGCAGCTATCGAAGCAGACCGCACACTTGGAGGAGCTTGTTCTTCTCTCATCGTTACCGAAGCGCTGCCTCGTTCGGTAGTAGTATCAGGTGTTGACATGACCGCGTACCGGATACAGGTGGACATCTATGGCTAACAGCTACCGCATACTCTCAGACATCTCGACACTCGGCCCACAAGGCGGAAGCGTCACAGATGCCGACCTCGAACAGCAACAGCTGGACGCCGAGCTTCTTATCGCTTCCGGCATTATCGAACCATCAACCAAAACCACAAAATCAGACAACAAGGAGTAAGCCATGGCCATCTTCGTACTAACCGACGCCAGCGTCACCGTCAACAGCCAGAACCTCAGCACCTACGTCACAAGCGTCACGCTCAATTATGAGAAGGACGCAATCGAGACGACCGCCATGTCGGCTACTGGCCACGTGTTTACCGGTGGCCTCCAGAACCTGAGCGTTACCTTGGAGTTGCAGAACGACGAAGCAGCGAATAAGACGATGGAGACATTGTTCTCGGCTACAGGTTCCGGCACCAACACCCTCGTCATCAAGAACACGTCGACAGGGGCCACCTTCACGTGTTCCAATATGTTCCTCCAGGCCAGCACACCCGTCAACGGTTCCGTCGGCGAGTTGGCTACCCAGAGCGTCACATTTACCGGTGGAAGCGTCGTCAAGAGCTAAGCCATGGCCCTCAAACTGACCGTCAAGCACAAAGACGGCTCCGAGAGCCGCACAACAATTACGCCAGCGACAGAGGTGGCGTTCGAGGAACACTTCGGCAAAGCATGGACCGAAGCGTTCAGCGAAGAACACCCATACAACGGCTACCTCTACTTCGCAGCCTGGCACTCCATCCACGACGACGGCCGCACAGGCCTCGACTTCAAGGCGTGGCTCCGCACTATGGACAGCTTCACCGTCCAGACGGAGGAGGAGAGCCCTTTGGACCAGACAGCACCACCTACCTCATAGCGGCGCTGGCAGTCAAGACCGGCATCAGCCCGCTAGAGCTACTTAAAACACCTCGCGCGATGTTGACGTGCATGATTCAGCTCACAACACAAGGCGCGAACTACAAGACAGGAGCGGACGCATGGCAGGCACTGGAGTCTATGGCTACCGAGTAGAAGGCGGAGGCCGTCTAGAAATCGAAGGCCTGAAAGAAATCCAGCGAGCACTCAAAGGACTCGCCGAAGATTCACGCGAAGACATGAAAGAAACGCACCGCAAAGCCGGCGAAATCGTGGCGGCAGCTGCTAAACCTCTCGCTCCGGTGCTCACTGGCCGACTGTCCGCCACCATCGTATCTAGCCCGACTAAATACCAGGGGCGCGTCCGTATCGGCCGAGGTGCATCTGTTCCGTACGCCGGCCCGATTCACTTCGGCTGGCCAGCTCGTCGAATAGCTCCTCAACCGTTCGTATATGAAGCGCTCGACGGCAGACGTGAAGAAGTCAAACAACAGTACGAGCAACGCATCAACGAGCTCATCGAACGCCACAAGCTCGCGCCTGGGCAACGCTCAACGACTAACAAGTAAGAAGTAGAATCGACAACTATGGCCGCGAAATCCATCTCCGTACCCGTTACAGGTAATACCGCGCCACTCCGTAAATCGCTCAGCAAAGCCAACAAGGACCTCGACAAGTTCAAGAAAGAGGCCAAGGCTTCAATGACCGAAGCCGCCCAGGCGTTCGCTGTCGCCGGTGCAGCTATGGGCGGGCTCGCGTTCAAGTTCTACGAAGGCTTCCAACGCGCCGAACAAGCCAATAAACGCGTCTTCGCTATTGCTAAGTCAATGAATCTGTTCGGCTCAGAGACGGGCAAAGTAACGAAACGCCTCACCGACCTCGGCGACCAGCTCGAACGGGAAACAGGCCTAACAGCCGAATCCATCAAAGAAACACAAGCGAAGCTCCTCACGTTCAAGCAAATCGCTATAACAGCAGACGAAGCTGGCGGAGCGTTCGACCGTGCAACACAAGCAGCGATAGACATGGGCGCGGCAGGATTCGGCGAAGCAACCAACAACGCCGTCCAGCTCGGCAAAGCTCTCCAGAACCCCATCAAAGGCGTCACCGCTCTCGCCCGTTCCGGTATCACATTCACCGACCAGGAGCGAGCAAAGATTCGCACACTCGTCGAATCGAACCGGATGCTCGAAGCCCAGGACATGATTCTCGACGCTGTAGAAATGCAAGTCCAAGGCACAGCAGCCGCCACAGCAACAGCCACGACGAAGATGAGGAACGCGTTCGGTGAAGTGTCCGACATTGTTGGCGAATCATTAGCGCCAGCGTTCGAGGCTTCAGCTGTAGAGCTTCAGAAGTTCGCCTCATGGGCCTCTAAGAACCAGCCAATCGTGGCGGCTCTCGGCCTTGCACTTATCGCATTACCTGGCGCAATTCTCGCCACAAAAGCAGCGATGGCAATCGCTACCGGTGTCTCTATGGCCTACGCAGCGGCACAAGCCGCAGTAGCAGCTGGAAACCTCGCCGTCCAAGCTTCGACCATTGTCGGCATCGCTACCGCTGGCGTAGCAGCTGCCGCTATTGCCGTCCTCACGGCCAAGGTCTACGGAGCAGTCAAAGCTAATCAGGCCTACACCACAAGCGTCGAAGCAGCTAACGAAGAAACCGGCCAGATGAAAGTGCTTATCGACCGCGCACGTGAAGCAGCAGACAAGAAACGCGCGGCAGACGAAGCAGCTGCACAAGCACAACAAGACGCCGCCGACAAAGCAGCGCGAGCAGTCAAAGCAGAAAAGGACCGCTACAAAGCGTTCAAGGACAACCTCAAAAGCGCCAAAGATTCCATCCGCGCCTACGTGGCCGAAATCGCCACCGCTATCAACTCACAAGTCAAACTCTCGACAGCTGTCGCAGATGCCGCCGATATGCAACAGACAGCGACCGACAAGCTCAACGAAGCGCTCCAGGAGCGACGCGAAGCGTATGCAGCTCTCCAGCAGGCACAAGCCACCGGCGACACGAAGGCCTACGCCGATGCGTTGCAGAACGTGGCGCTCGCAGAGTCCAAAGTCAACGACGCCCAAGCAGCAAAGCCGAAGAACTACGCGCAAATCTTCGCCGAACAAATCGCAGCCGCGAAACAATTCGCCGGCTATGTCAAACAGCTCGCAGCAGCTGGCCTTTCACGCGCTGGCCTCGCCCAGATTCTCGACCTCGGTCCCGTCGCCGGTGCTCAAGTAGCCAAAGACCTCCTCGCCGGCACTAACGGCATGAGCATCTCCAGCCTCAACACCGACCTCGCAGACATCGCAGCAACCGGAACCGCCGCCGGTATGGCCATCCCAGGCTTCGCCGAAACACTCGGCGCAACCGCAGGCCGCTCAGCGCCCAATGTCTACTACGTCACCATTGAAGCTGGCGTCTCCTCACCCACAGACATCGCCAAAACAGTCGAAGGCGTACTCCAGACATACGGCTCGACTAGTGGCGGCGTAGCTGTCAAAACCAAAACACCGAAAGCATCAGCTGGAAGAAAACGGCGGAAGTAATGCCCTACCCGACTCCAATCGTCGAGATAGCGTTCGCTTCCACGCCATACGCCACTAGCCCCACTTGGGTCGACGTGACCGCGTACGTCCGCGAAATCACCACAAGGCGCGGACGCCGTGACGAGTTCCAAGACTTCGGCAGTGGCAGCGCCACCGTCGTCTTGGACAACAGAGACAGACGCTTCGACCCGCTCAACACCGCCAGCCCATACAACGGCCAACTCACACCCCGCCGACAGATACGAGTCCGCGCCAGTAACACCGTCGGAGCCACCACTACTACCCATGACGTCTACCGCGGCTATGTCTCCGGCTGGCCCGTCAGCATCACCGACGCCGGCTTCGACAGCACCGTCACCGTCGAATGTTTCGACGCCCTCGGCTTACTTGACACCGAAGAAATCCCCGACGACCTAGCCGATGCATACATTAGAAGCCTCAACCCACGCCACTACTGGCCACTCACCGACCCCATCGACCCCAACACCTACACCACCGCCCGACTCGCCGACTACGGCAACTCACCACAAGCACTAGCACCCGTAGCGCCACCAATCAGAACAGCCAACAGTGGCGGCTTAGCGCCTGGCCTGCTAGATACCGGCGTTCTAGTAGCAGAAAACAACAATCTCGGCTGGGGATTCAGTAACCCAGAAATCCCATCAGTAGACGCGACCTTTATGATATGGAGTTTGCAAAACCTCCAGACGACCGTGCCTATTGCAAGGTTCGGCATCTGTCGCCGCACAGAAATCAGCTACTCAGCAGGCTCCAGCACTCTCGTCGTCCAAATATGGACAGGCGTCACTCGCGTTCAATACTTCGCAACCATTGACCTCGATACCACCATCGCCCACCACTACGCCGTCCAAGTATCGGCCGCTGGCGTACTCAATGCCATGTATGTCGATGGGCAAAGCGTCACCATGGGGAGCCCAACGATTACCTCACGCTCGCAGCTCATCTTCGAGGAGTTCGGCACCTACGGCGGACAGAAACAGCAGGCCGTCATGTGGGACCGCTACCTAACCGAAGCAGAAATCCAAAACATCTACCGCCTCGGCCGCAACGTACTCACCGAAACTAGCAGCGCCCGATTCAACCGAATCATCAGCTACAGCCCTTTCCCCTCCGCACAAACAACAGCCCCAGGCGAACCCGTCGCAAATGTCGGCGCGTTCACCATAGGCGGCCCAACCATCGCCTCAGAGCTTGAGATAGTCAGCGACTCAGAAGGCGGAAACCTATACGTCAGCAAAGCCGGCGTCGTCACAATGACAGGCCGTAACAGATTCGCAACCGGCTCAAGCCTCACAAGCCAGGCCACCATCGGCACTACCGGCATCAGCATCGGCACAAGCCTCGACTATCGCGTCGATTCCGAAAACATGAGGAACCAGCTCGCTATCGGCTACTCAGGAGATGGCTCTATCGAAATCACCGATGCGACAAGTGTGGCGGCCTATGGGGTAGCTGGCGGAAACATCACCACCCAACTCGTCAGCCAGCAAGACGCTCAAACACTCGGCCAGTTCCTCGTCGGATTCTCCAAAGACCCCGCCGTTGTAGTGTCACCCGTCGAGGTCAACGTCTCAGCAGTGGCGTCCGACTGGCACACCGTTCTCGGCCTGGAGCTGCTTGACCGCATCACGCTCACAGTGCAACCGCGGACCGGTGCAGCGTTCACCCAGCCGCAGCTCCTCCAAAGCATCGAACACCGCGTCATCCCTGGCCAATGGTCGACCGTGCTCAACGGCTCCGTCCGCTTCACTAACGTCTTTATCTTAGATAGCAGCCTCCTAAACGGGCCCGACTTGCTCTTATAGAATCGAGAAATATGCCGTACCCATTCACTACCGAACCGTTGCCGAGCACCTATGTCAACACGATGCTCCTCAAAGGCGGCAAAAATCGCATTATCAACGGCAATTTTGAGGTAAACCAACGCGGCTACACCTCCGGCACAAACCTCGCCTCTGGTACTTACGGATTCGACCGTTGGAAGTCAGGTTTTACCAACACGGCGCTTACTTTCACCGATGGCGTACAAGCCACCACCGTTACAATTTCAAGCAGTGGAGTCCTGCAGCAAATCGTCGAGCGGGAAAACGTGCCAGCAGATACGTATACGCTCAGCTGGACAGGCACCGCCACTGGCCGCGTCTACAACTCAGGCGCAACAGCGCCCGCATACGCAGCCAGCCCTATCACCGTCAGCCTGGACGGCCTCGCCAATGTTGTCGTGGAGTTCACCGCCGCCGGTGGTACTCGAACACTCGGCCTAGTGCAGTTAGAACGCGGCGCAGTACCTAGTCCGTTCGAGTATCGACACCGTGGCGAAGAACTTGCCCTTTGTCAGCGTTACTTTGAGAAGAGCTACGCCCTTACAACCGTTCCAGGTACAGCCACCGACGTCGGGCTTGAAATCAACTCAATGACTAGCGATGCCATTGGACAGGTTTGGTACCCAGTCAGTTTCAAGGTCACAAAAAGAGCCACGCCGACTATGGCAATGTGGACCAACGCCGGAGGCGCTAACCAATGGATAGCCGACGGGCCAGGGGTCGGCACAACTTTCGCCGTAGTGGCATCATTTACGTCAGAAGGCAAAACCGTCATTTACGCCGGCATCTCAGGGTGGCCCGCATGGACCGCCAGCCGTCTTTATGGCCATTGGACAGCAAGCGCGGAGCTCTAACATGGACGACTACACCACACGCACTATTACGGGCCCAACCGGCCAAGACGTCACCATCCTCATCAGGAATGACGGCGCAACCATTCCACCGGACCCCAACAACATCGACTACCAAGCGTTCCTCGAATGGGTGGCGGCAGGAAACACGCCGGCAGAATGGTCACCGCCTGAATGATTCGCCGACTTCTGCCTATGGCGGGAGTCATCTACGTCCTATTCGCAGCACAACCGGCCCAGGCCGCAGAGCTCACCGTAACGCTCACACCGGAACAACCGGCGGTGCTCATTGAGCTCGCCCCTAGCCAGCTCGAAGTCATCGCCCACACAGACGTCCCATGTAACCAGCTCACCGTCGACGCCTTCATCTCCATCGTCCACATACCAACCGGCGAAACAATCATCTCCGACGACGACGGAGCGCACAACCCGACAACCAACTGCTTGGCGTCACGGCTCACCTATCCGGTGCTAAATGACGAGTACGCGCTTCGCGTGACGTCATGCTGTGGCAGGCCGTACGGGGTGCTCCGTGTTGAGATAATCAGCGGCGCACTCGCCACCACAACGACCACAACATCCGCTCCACCCGAAACCACAACGACCGAACCAGCCACCACAACCACCACCGCGCCCACCACAACCGTCGAACCAACCACGACGACGATGCCGGAGACAACGACATCGACGACCTACGAGCCAACTAGCACAAGTACGAGCATCGCCACCACTATCGCACCACCGACGACACCGGTGAGCACGTTGGCAACCTTGCCCGACACCGTTCCGCCCATCGTCACTGACAGCACAAGCGCACCGACGACCGCACCCGTCGAAACCAGTACGAGCACGATTTCCACAACATCCACAACATCACCCACAGCCCCTAAGATATCCAACCCCTCCGTCAAGGCCGCAGCATCTAACGCGCTAGCGCCAGGCGTAACGCCAGAAGCACAACGGGCCATCGTCGCCGCATCGCTCACAATGCTCATGGCCGCCCCAACAGCAAAGGCTAAAAAATGAAACTCCTCCAACACCTCGCCGGCAACATCTGGACCTACATCGGGGCCGGCTTCGTACTGATGACCGTCACCGGTGACGTACGCCGGACCGGCATCATTCTCACCATCATCGGCGTCGTAATAGAATCACTCGCAGTTATCACCGCAAAGGACGACGATAAATGAGCCTGCAAATTGTCAAGGATGTCATTGGGCGCATGATTGCGCTATTCGTAACATCAGCCGCCGGCGTCATCACCGGCGCGGCAGTGTTCGCCCCAGAGATCACCGTAGCGAAATCGTGCCTCCTGGCCGGTTGCGCCGCTTGTGTGCAGGTCCTCCAGAAACTCGCCGCGGCGTCACTTGACGGCGGACTCACTAAGGATGAAGTGGATCAGGCGTTCGGCATCAAACCCGAAACTCGCGCAAAGAAGGACAACCAATGACCAACACGCAGCGCCCCTACACCGGATTCGACAAGGTAGGCAAAGCAACGCACCCCGCCGCAAAGCAGCTCGCCACGTGCCTCCAGAAGCGGTTTGGCATGAGCTACATGGGCGGCCTAGTAGTTCGCCCGATGCGCTCCGCACCAGCCAACATTCAGAAACTCCCACCAACCGACCCGCGCGTCGCCCCATACATGAGCGTCCACGCCACCGGCCGAGCCGTCGACGTCGGACTCAATGACGCCAAGAAACTCGGCGAGATATTCGAGTTCCTAATTGACAACGCCGACGAGTTCTTCCTGGAGGAGGTCCACCAATACAGTTATCGAGCCCCAGGCGCTAAAAAAGCCTGGGGCCGTGGCTACCGATGCTCACGCGCAAAGAAGAACCGCGGCATCGTCGAGTGGGACGCAAAAAATAACGGCGGAACGCCTGGCGGGCTCTGGTTGCACTTTGAGGTTGCACCCAACGCCGACGCCGCCACGCTGCTCGCAAACTTCCGAGCTACTAAGGGCAATGGGTGATCGTTGCCTGGGTAGCGTTCGGTGTTCTGCTGCTCCTAATCCTCGGACACGGCTAGGACAGCAAGGCCAGCGCGGCGGGGATAGTTTCCCCTTTTTCCTATTCCCGCCGCCGGCCACTATCTCAATACTTGACACCCGCGCGTAGTGTTGTCATACTGTCTATGTCCGCAGTCCGGCGGACAGTAAGAGAAAAGGGAAACCATGCAAAACGTCACCGACGTCACTGCCGAACGTATCAACATCATCGCGCAGCAGCTCCGCCAAAGATTCATCGCCGCTACTGTCGATGACATCGACGTATTCCGCGCCATCATCACCGTCGAAGGATTCGCGGGCCGTTTCGTGGTCAATTTCGAGGAAGTGAACCTCACCAACGTCATCTACCTCGTACACGACGGCATCAAGGATTCCGCCGATTTCATCAGTACGCGTTCAGATTTCCACGCCATGCAATTCATCGCCAACGTTCTCGAAATGGCAAAGCAGGGCCACTAATGAGCTACGACGACAGACTCGCCGACTACGTGGACGTCGCGGAACGTATCCGCATATTCCGCGAACAATACCCAACCGGCACACTGCAACCCGTGAACCCCGCCGAACCGTTCAGCATCACCATCATCGGCGAGCGCACATTCATCACATACACCGCCGCCGCATACCGCACCCCCGACGACCCGCGCCCCGGCATTGGTGTCGCCTGGGAACCATTCCCCGGTAGAACCCCGTACACGAAAGATTCGGAGGCGATGGTGGCCGAAACTAGCGCCTGGGGCCGGGCCATCGTGGCGGCATTAGCAGCAGACACCAAGCGCATCGCGTCAGCCGATGAGGTGAGAGCCCGCCGCGAGGGTCACATTCAGCAGACACCACCGCAAGCCGCCACAAGTGCACCGGCAACAAAGCCACGCCAGGAACCGGCCAGCGAACGGCAAGAGGCGGCGATTTTCGCCATGTCAAAGAAAGCCGGCAAACTACCACCCGCGAAAGGCACCCTGACCAAAGCGGAAGCCGGCACACTTATCGAGAACCTCCGCGCGGAATTGGACGCCGAACAATGAGCGACACCGAATTCACGATCATCGCCATCGCGTTCAGCGCCTACGGCTACCTAGCCGCCAGGGTCCTCGATTACTGCCGCAACCTACGCGAACGCCAACGCCGCGACGAAGCCCGCAAAGCGTCCTACATGGCCGCCAGGCGCGTCACACTCCACCCCGCGCACCTTGCACGTATTCAAGACCTCGCAGAGCTTGACGACCTCCGCGACTACATAAGGCAGGATAATCATGACTAATAACGATGTTTTAGGCTATTTGCACGATTACCACTTAGAAATCCTAAAAAGTAATGTCGATTGGGGCCGTTTAGTCTTAGACGCCATAGACGAAATAAAGCGCCTACAACACGAAGTCGCTTACCTAAAAACACCCTGCCCGCGTTGCGGATTCGAGGACGACGATGCTTGAACGTGAGTTTGCGACACAAGTGGAGCACCTTCTCGACCTTTTCGGGTGGCTATGGAAACACGACGAACCCGCAGTGCGGCAAAGCGGCAAGTGGGCCACCTCATTCCGTGGAGCTCGCGGATTCCCCGACTACATCGCCACCCGTGACGGACGCCTTGTTTTCGCCGAAATCAAGAACGAACGCGGACGCCTCACATCTAGCCAGGTGCTATGGCTCGAAACACTCCAAACCACTAGCGCGGAAGTGTACGTGTGGCGGCCTGGCGACCTTTATGAAGTGAAAGAGGTGCTGCGATGACCGTGAACGACTACCCCAAAATCCTCACCGTGGCTTGCGCCATATGTGGCGAACCCGTCACCATCGCCATCGAACTCATCATCGGCACCCCACGCCCCATTGGCGGCCTCATGCGCGTCCCATTCGACCCGGAGCCGACAGTGTTGCAGGGCTGCCAACATTTCTACGAAGGAACCGACACCAATGCCATCTGAAACAGACACCCACCGCATCTTGACGGTACGCCTAGAACGCGACACCATCGAACGCCACACCCGCCTCGCCGGCAAGTACCAGGAAGCAGAAGGCAGCCGCGTCACCGTTTCCGAACTTGTCCGCTACGCACTCGAAGAATACCTAAAGGACCGCAAAGCATGAGCGAAATACGCGCCCAGGATTATTTCGCCGTAGTGCCCGAATGGGTGATCTACGCCGACATCTCGAATGCAGCCGTACGCCTTTACGCGGTGCTCGCCCGTTTCGCTAATAGCCAGGGCCGCGCATGGCCATCACGGCGCACCCTGGCGGAGCTCATGAAGTGCAGCATGTCAAGCATTGACCGCGCAAAGGACGAACTCATCAGCGTCGGAGCGTTGAGTGTAGAACACCGCACAAACCCCGCCGGCGACCCGTCCAGCAACCTTTACACCATCTACACGCACCCACACGGCAAGCCGGCACCCTCATCACCTATGGTGAAGGGTAGCCGCGTCATTGGGGGGAGGGGTACCTCCACCGGTGACGCACTAAACAAAGCCAATATGAAACAGAACCAAATAGGGAAACCGTCACCGATGACAGACACGCGACCCGCTTGCCCGGAATGTCTCGGCAAGTATCGAACCGGCTACGACGACGGCACTGAGGGCCTCGCCCACATATGGATAGCCACCGCCGGATTCGGAGACAAACCAGGGAAAGGCATCTACGTCGTCTGCCAGGCTTGCGACGGAACCGGAAAGGACACCAGGAAATGAGACACGACCCGACGGAAGTGAAACTCGGCCTGCAATACATCGCCAACAATGCAGCCGACGACGTGGCGGCTACAAATTGGCGGGCCCGCAGATACCGCGAATTCGCGATCGACGCGATGGCATACATCAGACACCTTGAAGGCGAACTACGCCGCCAGGGATTCACCGAATACAACGAAAAAGAGGACAACAATGACTGACAACGGCACATTCCGCGACATGGTGGAGGACCTCCAGCATGAGCTCAAAGAAATCCAGGCCAGCCTGTGGCGGCTCCAAAGGGACCTACAAGTGGAACGCGAGGTCCATCAGAGAACATGGGCCCAAAAGGAAAAACTAGAACGCCAAAACGAAGCACTCCGCGACGTGGTACGCGCCGCACAACTCCTAGTGGACCTCAAACACGTCACCGGCAACCTCACCGACGAAACATTCGCCAACCTCACGGCAGCACTCCGTTCATGGTACGAACCGAATGGCGGCGGACGTGATTGAGCCCTACTACCAGGACGAAGCCGTCACCATCTACAACGGCGACTCCATGCAAATCATTCCGCAGCTTGAAAACATTGGCGCGGTAATCACCGATCCACCGTATAGCTCCGGAGGTGCTCACCGTTCGGACCGCACCCAAAGCACCGTAGCGAAATACGTGAACAGTGACACGCAGGCATACCGCCCCGAATTCGCCGGCGATTCACGCGACCAACGGAGTTTCATGACGTGGTGCACGTTATGGATGGGCGCTTGCTACAACATCGCCACGCCTGGCGCTCCGATTGTGTCCTTCATAGATTGGCGACAGCTCCCCGTATTGACCGACGCGGTGCAGGCCGGCGGATGGGTATGGCGCGGCATCGCCGTATGGGACAAAGGATTCGGACGGCCCCGCCCCGGCGGATTCTCTAACGCCTCCGAATATGCGCTATGGGGCACCAAAGGACCGCTGGAACCGCGCGAAGTGTACCCGCCAGGCATCTTTCGCAGTAGCGCCCCAAAAGACCGGCAACACATCACCCAGAAACCCGAAGCCGTCATGGGGTGGCTCATGCAAATCGTCCCGCCAGGGGCCACCATCCTCGACCCATTCATGGGCTCTGGGACCACACTCAAAGCAGCCAAAGAACACGGCTACAAGGCCATCGGCATCGAGGTCGACCCGTCATTCTGTGAGATAGCCGCCAAGCGATGCGCCGAAACCATCACGTTCCAACACCACCACGAAACCGAACCCGAACAAATGGAGCTCTTCAATGGCTAACCCATTCCAGCCCACCCTATTCGACGGCGAACCCATCGGCGTCACCATCATCACCCGCCACGACGACTTCGGGCCCCTAGTCACATGGCACAAAACCCCAGGTGCCATGAGCACCACCATCCCCGCCACTAGGCTCGTAAGAACCACAGACCCAGATACCAGCCAACAGGCCGCCACGCAAGCAGCGAAGCGCGGACCGTCACAGAGGAGGCGCATATGGGAAGCCCTGCAAAAACTCGAAACCGCAACCGACTACGAATTAGCGATGGCGACAGGAATCCTCCGAAGCTCGGCAGCGAAACGCCGGCAAGAACTCCAGGACCTCGGCCACGTGATCCCCACACCGAAACGCCGCGCAACCGATACAGGTACCGCCGCTATTGTCTGGCGCTGCTCATACTCATCGGCGTACACGGGACGATAATGACAACACCAACCCAAGCCGCCACCCGTGGCGACTGCCCACAACACCACGCCATCCTCAAACGCTACGGCCTACCGCCGAAGATATTCGGGCCTATCGCCTGGCGAGAATCCCGATGCTCATTCAAGAGCGTCAGCGCCAAGCGATACACCGGCTACCCAGACGTCGGCCTGCTCCAGATTCAAGGATCATGGCGAACAGTGACGCGAACCATATGCAAACTACGCCCCAACCAAAACCACCTCACCGCACTCACTCAACCCAACTGCCACCTCCGAGTGGCGGCGTACTTGTGGGCCGATGGTAAAGGCGCGGGCCATTGGCGAGCCACAAGCGGCAAACGTGGCTAGGAAACCGCAGTACGCCGGCCCCTGGCGACGGATACGTGGCGAGGTTCTCGAACGTGACGGCTATCGGTGCCAGATACGCGCCGAAGGTTGCACACAAGTGGCAGACCAGGTTGACCACATTCTGCCCGTGAAAATGGGCGGGGAGTGGTATGACAAAGACAACCTGCGAGCCTCATGCGCTCGATGCAACAACGCCCGAAACATGAAGCACCGGACCACGGCGAGCCGAAAGTGGTGAAAAACGGCAAAAAACGGCCAGAAAGCGAGGTTTCCGTTTTCCCCAGGGGGCTCACGGACACAGATCGGAAGA
>ERZ869929.576-NODE-576-length-20014-cov-12.976151_pt1 | contig 20014 bp, 47 predicted proteins | sample MGYA00579312_ERZ869929 | MGnify/ENA primary metagenome ERZ869929 (study PRJEB32216, sample SAMN09231818) | wastewater metagenome | place: USA: Maryland | collected 2016-08-09 | study: EMG produced TPA metagenomics assembly of the PRJNA472060 data set (Reclaimed... | reverse complement strand
TTTTTATACACGCTGTTATGTGTATGTGGCGGTTTAAATAACGAAAATATGAAGATAAAAGCAATTTACATTAAAAACTTAAAAATGAGCGAAGGCAAAGTTGCTGCACAAATTGCTCACGCTGTTAAAAATTTAGGAACAACACCAACTGATTGTGATATAATTGTGTTGGGTGTTTCTACTACTAAATTTAATGAATTAACAGCACAACACGAATGCTATATTCAAAGAGATAAAGGATTAACAGAAGTAGAAAATGGAACAGCAACAGCAGCGGCTTGGATAGACGTTCCGTAGCCATTACACATAACGATTCTCAGATATACGCAGTTCTTAACACAAAATTAAATAGATATGGAAAACTTAAATAATACAAACAAAAATTCAGACAACGTAGAAAAAGAATTGCGTATATCTGATGTTAGAAATAGTATTTTAGAACGGATAGAAGAATTAAATAAAAATTGTGAATGGTGTTTATATCAAATAACAGGTGAAAATAGAATAAACAAAAAACATAATTCACATACTTTACAAAATTGGGTAAGACAATTGAAAGAAAACGAAGTTAGAATTGATGAACTACAACAAGTTCTAAAAAATTATTTCTAACGGCTGCGTGTATGAAACGTTGGGGTTACGGGGCGGTAACTTACCAACTTAATACACAGCCAATGCGAGGCACAAACTTTGAATAACCACCACAGCCCCAATGTTTTATACACGTTGTTATATGCAGTGCGGATTTAACACATAAACTTTGATACGAAGCACAGAACTTTTTTGTTTTATTTTTGTGGGTAGAAAAATTAAAATTTGAATATTTATATATAAAGTAAAATATATGGAAAAAGATATGAAATTAAGAAAATTTATAGCAACTACTATACGTGAATATTTGAATGAAAATATTAGCACTACTAACATAAAAGATGTTCTAATAAAAAGAATACCTTTTTTAAAAGAATATAATGTATTTAAGTATCCGAGAGATGAGAAAAGATTAGAAGCACAAAGAGTAATTTATAATGAGAATGTGAAAGTAATGATGGGTGATGATATTTTAAATTTTCCACAATATAATGTATCCTCTGAAATTATTTATTATCCGCATAAAATAAATGATAATACATTTCATAATTTCATTATAAAAAATCAATTTCATACAATGCAACCAAAAGAAATGGATGATTTAACATTTAGAGTTTTTCTAATGGTGAAAAAACAATTAGAAAAAAATTTATCATACAATAAAGAAATTATGATACCGAACAATAAAGATATACCAAAAAACGAATTAGATAAAATAATAAATGAAATGAATGGAATTCTATTTAAAATAGAAGAATTTACTGAAAAACATTCTATTAATTTATTTTAATTTGTGTGTTGAAAAATAAAACAAAAAGATTACAACCACTAAACTTAATACGAAGCAGAAACGTAGCATTGCATATAACGGTTTCGGGCTTTGCGTTCGGCAGGGCTTGATAGCACAAAACTTGATTTGAAAAACTAAAATTTGATTATATGAATACAGATGATTTAAAAAAAGAAATCCCTGCTGACGCAAAACCCGTGTTAAACGAAGTTGCGGAATATGTATGGATAGTTGATAGAGATTGGAAAGGCAACTTTAAACCATTGAAAGTTCTAAAGGCAGAAGCGGATAGAACAAGCCTAAAGCAACATACAACCGAAGAAGAAGCGAGTCAAACTATAAGCGGAATATGGATAGAACCAGACCACTAAGCAATTTTGTTTAACGGTAAACCGCTATGAGTAGTGGCGGAATTGGAACTACTTACTTTAATTTTAGAAATAATGTCAAAAGAAAAAACAGAACTTGAAGAAACCACTAACCCGCCATTACTTATAGCGGATGTTAGCAAATCGTTAGCCCCTCACCGATGTCCCGTATGTAACGGTAACGGCTTAGTGCCTAATGGTTTTTATATGCAGATAAGTGGTAATTGGTCAACAAGCAGTATTACCCCTGAAACGTGCCGTTCCTGTAATGGAACTGGAATTGTTTGGGGCTAATGTTTGCTAACGTTCCGACCATTGGAGAAGTGGCGGATTTGAAAAGATAAAATTAATTAAACAATAAAATTTAACTATGAAAAAAGGAACTATCCCAAGCGATAAAACCGCCATTACTTCCAATGGTGTGTTATGTGCTGATTGGAAAAGTGTTGAAACCGAAAAGCCAGATTATTACGCATTAAAGTTATGTATAAGCAATAATAATTCGATAGCTGTGTGTTGGAGGGCAAGTGATGGCGAAGAAGATATTTATACGATTGGAGGAACTGACAATATATTGATAAATGTAACGCATTGGATGGACTTGCCCACTTTTCCAATTTGCACATAACGGTCGAGTGTTTGAAACGTAGGCGTGTTTGAAATGCTTCCGTATCCACCGACACAAAACTTAAATAGAATTATAAATATTAATAACCGCACTACCCGCCTATGTTTTAAACACTTTGTTAGGCGTATGTGCTTTTAAATCTTAAAATTATGACACGAGAAATTGAAGAAAAATTACACGAGTTGCATGAAGTATTAAAACTTTACATGCCAAAAGAAACAACATCGGTTAATATTTTCATTAATTGTGAAGAATTGCGTTTTGAAACATCTCAGAGATTGCCAGAGCAATTAAAAAGTCAAGGAGTTTCAATGAAAAATATAGCTGGCGAGTGGATTCGTTAGCATTACGCCTAACGGTTTGCGTGTATAAGAAGTGGCGGATTTTGAAACCGAAACTTTCAATACAGCACTACACTTTAATTGAAAAACGAATGTTAAATAAACCACCGAACCCGCCATTTTTATACACGCTGTTATGTGTATGTGGCGGTTTAAATAACGAAAATATGAAGATAAAATCAATTTACATTAAAAACTTGAAAATGAGCGAAGGTAAAGTTGCTGCACAGGTGGCTCACGCTGTTAAGAATTTAGGAATAACACCAACTGATTGTGATATAATTGTGTTGGGTGTTTCTACTACTAAATTTAACGAACTAACAGCACAACACGAATGTTATATTCAAAGAGATAAAGGACTAACAGAAGTGGAAAGCGGAACAGCAACAGCAGCAGCTTGGATAGACGTTCCGTAGCCATTACACATAACGATTATATATACGTCATATATTATAATCCATTAATAATTAATAATTTATATATGAAAATTCTTGAAATTTATAAAGAAAAATTAAGATATAAGAAATATTCTAACAGAAGTATTAAATTATATACATCATATTTGGCTTCTTTTATTAATATAGAAAAAATAAAAGACCCATATCAAGTAACAACACATCAAATAATATTATTTCTTGAAAATTATCCATACACCAGCACAAGCCAACAAAACCAATATATAGGTGCTCTTAAATTATTTGCCAGATATATTTTAAATAAAAAAAACATCCATTTAAATAAAATAGAAAGACCCAAATCTGAAAAAAGACTCCCCAGAGTAATAGATGGTAATTATATCAAACTTCAGTTATCCAAAATAACAAATATCAAACATAAAACAATTCTAACCCTAACCTATTCAATAGGTCTAAGAGTATCTGAAATAGTAAATCTTAAAATTGAAGATATTGATTCTAAAAGAATGTTAATTTATATTAAGAATGCTAAAGGAAGAAAAGATAGAATAGTACCATTATCTCAAACAGTATTAGAGTTGCTAAGAATATATTATAAAGAATATAAACCAACAGAATATTTATTTAATGGGCAAACCACAACCCAATATTCTATAGGTAGTTGCCAGAAAATATATAAGAAATATATTGATTTAAATTCATCAATTCATACATTGAGACATTCATCATTTACTAATTTATTAGAAAATGGTACTGATTTAAGAATAATACAAAAAATTGCAGGGCACTCATCTTCAAAAACAACAGAAATTTATACTCATGTTTCAAATCAAGTATTAAATAAAGTAAATTTACCTATTTAGTTGTAGAGGCACAATAAATTTCATATTTTCAAATTAAAGAAACTTAATAATATGAAAGATAAAATTGAAAAGAAATGTGAATTTTGTAATAATACAGGTGTAACTAAGTTTTTACCATTATCTATTTTATATACATTAAAAAAATAAATCTTATAATTTAAATTTTTTACTTTATGAATATGGTAAAACAGATGAGTGTCCTGAAAAATGTAAAATAAAAACAAATATATGGTAGTAATAGAAAATAACAAACCAGACCCAAAACAATATGTTAGGGAATTATATAATAAAATAATTTGTATTCGTGTATTAGATCCTGATTATGGATATGTTGAAATGACAGACCATGCTGTTAAGGAAATAATGAGAATTATGATTAGAGAAATTGAAAAAACCACCATAATGTTTGGTGGTAATTATGATGTAACGTTTTTCAATCAGGTAAAAGCTTACATAGAGGCAAAGTAACTTTTGTACATTTAATCAAATAAAGGTTATGAAAAAATACAAGCTAATAAACAAAACAACAGGTGAAGAATATATGTGCAACAAAGTAGCCATAGATTGGTTTGACTACTATGTGAGTGACGAAAAAGCAACAGAAGGATTTTATGGGTACATTAATTTTCAAGGTGGAGATATTAAAAAAGTTGGTAAATACTTTGCTGATGATTGGAAAAAAGTAATAGCAACCAACAATCCAAACATTGATATTCCTAAAGTGGTGGATGAGGTTGAAGAATTAGCATGGGGTGTTGTTATTAATAATTCTTCATTAGTTGAACCAAAAGAACAAATAATTGGAGTAACAGCCTTTTATGAAGGCTACAAAAAATCCCAAGAAACACATTCTAATTCTGATGAGGATATGATTGACTTTTACCGTTGGCTAAATAGAAACGGTTGGCAAGATTATAATGACATTAAGGAAGAATTATTTGTTAATTCTTATGGTGTGCAAAAACAAGATAAAGAACTCCTCCAACTTTGGAAAGAGCAACAACCTAAAACAATTTATTATGAATAAAATAAAAATAAAAAACGACATATCTGTAAGCAGTAGAATAAGCCATATTACGGATGAAAAACAACTTAAAGTTATTGACTTTATTCTTGATTACAGCTTTAAGGATGAAGAACACGTATATAGCAATGGAATGCTTTTAGTTCCTCTTTTCAGGGTATTAGATGCAATTACACAAGAAGGTAAACCGTATAATGAAGGATGATATGAAAGACGAATACATAATAATCAATAAAGCATCTCTTAAAAAAGAGTTAACTAATCTAATAAAACAAAGAGAAGTTGAACCCGATAATTATCAACAAAGCTATTTAAATGGTAAAATAAAACAGATGCAATGGGTATTATCTCAAAAATCAACTCCATTAATTCCTGAAATTGAAAAGGCGTTTGATGCAGGTTCAGAAAATCCAAGAATAGGTGGTTCTTATCCAATGTTTGAAATGGAAAAAGAGCAGAATAACGCAAAACAATTTTACATCTTAAACTTAAAAATATGAGCACAACATTTGGAATTGTTATCAAAAATGGTGAATTATTAGATTTACCCCCACAGGAAAGTGGATTAATATTACCTCAAGACATAAAAGATGAAGATAACATTGAAATAGTAGATGTTGCTTTTAGAAGTAGTTGGGGTGTATCATGGAAAAATCCAATAGCTCCATTTTTACCACCAGAAACTAAAGTTTATCCTTTAGATAATTCACATCAAGGTATTTACACTATTGGAGATATAATTGAAGAACTTAAAACTTGAAATATAATGGGACAACACACTTGGTTTTATAAAGAAAAAGATAAATATCTTAAAATGAATGAACTTTATGAAAAAGCAGACAAAGCTGAAAATTACGAAGATGGGTATGATGAATTAGATGCTCAAGCTTTTTATCATCAAGCAGAAGAATTAAGGAAAGAGAATAAATCTAATTATCACGACTGTTTTAGGACTTCAAAAATAAATGAAGATGGGACATATATAGAGGATGTTATCTTTTCTAAAAAAGAATGTGATGAATGGTTAGAAAATAATAAAGAAACGATTTATTATTTACACAAAGAAAGTTTAGATAAATTTTGGGAAGAATATCCGAATGGGGTTATTGAATTTTAAGGGAACAAACTCAAAAAGAAGCAATAGAAACTCTTTTAAAATTTGATTCGGAAAAAGCTAATATTATTAGTATGAGATATTAATTTAGAACAATTCTAAAAATTAAATGGAATGAAAATAGACAAAGTAAATGATGAATTTATTGTAGATTGTACAAACAATGAAGAAATAATTCCACATAAATGGGCGGTAAGAATCACGGAAGAAAACCGTGAAATTCTCAAAGAATGGGTGTTAAGTAGAAGTGATTTTGATAAGGATTATTTAACTCATGACTCTTGTTTTAAGATAGGATATTTTGTATTGGAAAAAATATTAGATAGGTCTTATCAATGGTGGAATAATGAACTACTAAAAGAACACAAAGAAATCACTTTTGAACAATTTAAGAAACACATTTTAAAACAAGAAGATATGGAAAAGAAAATTCAGGATATAGCCTAATTAAGCCTAAGTATAAAGATGCAGTGCAATCAATTGCAGGTAGTTATGGTATTAAAGATATACTGGATATTGACAACTTTCCTAACGTTATAGAAGAATTAAAAAAAGCAGGTGTATTAGACCTATGGTTTGAGCCTATTTATGAAGCACAAAAAACAGTCATCAAAATGCATTCATCAAACAAAGGTGAGTTTGAAATCGAGATTATTGATGGCAAGGCGTGGTATAGACCTGAGAATAAACATCTACCAAAGGAATGGATTGAGGAAATTATTGACATTTTTGGTGATATTATAATTAATATTAATACTCATAATCCTTATACAGTTGCAATTGGTACTCTTAATGTAGGATGCATGGAGGGTACAAGAAAAGAAGATTGGGAAAAAGTTTATAAATTATTAGAATAAAGTTATGTGGTAGGCACAATACTTTTTGTATATTTATGTTGTTATGAAAATCAAAATTACCAAACAACAAACACTAAAGGCAATTCGCAAAGCAGAACGCGAAATTGATATTATGTTGGGTGTGAAACGAAACTACAATCGCGTTCATAAGAACAAAAAAGCATACGATAGAAAACAAAATAAAAAAATTGGTTATGAATCTAAAGAAGAAAATTGTTAAATGGTTAAAAATTACTGCTAATGATATAGCAGAAATTGATGGTTATTCACCTAAAAAATTCGGTGAATCTAAATCAGTTGAATTTGAGATTGATGGATTAGTAAAATCCTTTTGTAAAGTTACTAAATGGTCTAATGGTGAATGATTTGATATTAGCTTTGAAACACAAGTTAATACTAAAACAGGAATTTGGAAAGACAAAAGAATAGATTTACATTTAGACGAACTTGATTGTTTATTAGCAACATTAAATAAATTAAAACATTTTGGAGAATAAACCAGTATATCCACGACCAAATCCCGAATACCAAAAAGCGGTATATGAACATTTTTTACATAGGATGAGAAATATGAGATGGGATGATCCTGAGGAGTGTAATAGATCAAGAGGGCTTAAACCAAAACAATATAGCTCACCACAATACGATAAAAGTAAGGCTAGGAATAGGTATGATTGGTTTGATTAGGTAAAATAAATTTTGTAGATTTATTTAAATATAAAATAGTTCTTTGAAAAGAAAGTGAAACAACTCTTGAAGATAAACAGTAATAGCGAGGGGACAAAGTGATACCCATGAACTGAAATGACTTAAAGTTATTATAGACAAGCTAAATGTCGTTGTTTATTGGAAGGTAAAATGAAGAAATTAAGTATGTTATAAAAATATAGTAAATAGGTAATTTATTTACTAGGGTAACAAAGGCAATTGAAATTTTATTCCCTTTAGCAAGGATAGTTGTTTCATGATTTTATATAGGCAACTACTGATTAACACTAAACAGTAACCTATTACATCATATGGGTTGGTTTGAAGCCAAAGGTATTACAACACAGTTCTAAGATGTGTTTAGTTTAGGTTAATGTATTTTATGTAAAAAAAACTGAGTAAGTACCTCTTTATACTATTTGCATATAATACTTCACTTAGAGGACAGTAGTTGTTTTTTTATAACTGATTGCTAACAAGTAATGCTGAGAAATTAATAATCAGTAAATCCAAGACAATTCTATTATAATATGGGTAGGCTCTAGCCCTTCTAATACTGTTGGGAAGTTATCAGTAGTATTACAATAGATTGTTGAGGATATTTTTAACCTTTAAAATTAAAAATTTATGAATTTATTAGAAAAACTTATATCTGGATTTGGATTAGGTTTAATAGCTTTATTTATGGGTTATTTACTTGGAGTAGTTGTAATAGGCGATTGGAATATTTTAAAAGTTATTCCCTTACCTACAATAATTGCAGGGTATTTATTTTTTAGCCTTTATTTATCTTGGGCCATTGAACCTATAAGTAAAATAAAAGAAAAAATTTAATTTAAAAATAAAAACCATACACCATAATTCATAAAGTGTATGCTACTGATATTATAGATACACATGTTAAAAGAGTTGATTACGATAAATGGATAAAAGAAGCAAAATTTCTAGAATAAAAAATGGATAAAATGAAAGGTATAGCACATAAAGTAAATGGACAATGGTTTGTTGAGTACAACAAGGCACCATTCTCCAATAAAATCCACCACATTGAAAATCTCCCTATATACAAACCTGAAGAACATACTTTAAAAGTAGGTAATACGGTTGAATTTAATAAGGAAAATATTGGGGGTGTAGAATATGCTAAATTAAAATACCCTATTCCACAATACGACCCATTTACAGGAGAAAAAAATCCATTTTTTGATGAAATAATAATGTAACTAAAGAGGCAAAAGATTTTTTATTTCCCTAAAAAAAATTAAAAGTTATGACAACTATTAGGTGTGAAAGGTGTAATGAAAAGATCAACCCTAAAAAAACGATATGGTTGGAACTTTCTATAGATGATGGTAACTATTATTTACCTAAAGATTTTCCAAAAAATCATAACTCCCAAGGAGAATTTCCTTTTGGAAAGGCATGCTCTAAAACACAATTAAATATAACAAAAATAAAAAATGGATAAAGAATTATTACAAGAAGCAATAGAAGAATTTGGAAAACAAATTGTACATGAAGTAATATCAATTGTAGAAATGGCAGATGCAGATGGCGCTTACACCATGTTTGGAGATATGGGTATGTTTGATCATGTTGAGTGTGTATCAATGCTCTACTTTGAATAAAATATATTTTTGATTGTTGAATTTGGTAGGGTTGGAGCGGCAAAGCTCCAACCTTACATTTATTGTATGAAAAAGATAAAATACATATTAAATGATTTAAGGTTCTTAAAAATATTAAATAGCCCCTTTAAACCATTTAAAATAAAATTCTACGCTGGTAAGACTAGAGTAGGTGTTCCTTATTTCTTTCCAAGAAAATGGATTAAAGATAAAGACAAACCAGGATATCTAAAAGCAGTACCACTTAAAGTAGGATTCAGTTATTGTGGATTGGGATACAAAACGAAGTGGTCTGACACTGATTACAGGTATGAGTATGGTCCTGTATTTTCATTTGTGTTTTTTGGATACCAAATAGCATTAATGATTGAGGATGAAAATCCTGATAGTTATTGGGAAGCATGGTTGTATTATGAATATAATACTAATAAGAGTAAATCTAAAACAGAGCGAATAAAACAATGTAGAGAGGAATTTCCACAAACATGGATACGATATTTAGGTGGTAAGAAGGAAAGGATTGATTATTATAATTTAATTTTAAAAGAAAAATATTTAAAATGAAACGCACATTAGTTTTGGGTGATATTCATGGTCGCTCCATTTGGAAACAAATAATTGAAAAAGAAAACCCAGATAGAGTTATCTTTATAGGTGATTATTTTGATTCATTTGATTTATCAGCTGCTGAACAAATTCATAATTTCAAAGAAATTATTGAATATAAAGAAAAATCATTCACCAATTCAGGTAAAGAAAACCAACATAAAACAGATATAATTATGTTGATTGGCAATCATGATTACCACTATATGAGTGGTATTAATGAACATTACTCAGGATATCAACATATGGCCTCTCCTGCAATTCAACAAGTAATAGAGGAAAATAAACACCATTTACAAATGGTTTATCAAATGGATAAGTATTTGTTCAGTCATGCTGGTGTTAGTAGTGAATTCATGAATAATGTATTTGGATTGGAAGATTGGCAAACAGAAAACATAGCAACACTGCTAAATGAACAATTTAAGTATAAACCACTTACATTTGCTTTTGGTGCTGCTGTATTAAATCCAAGATTAAGTTATTTGGAACTACATGGCGACAATATAGAACAATCACCAATATGGATTAGACCGAGATCATTAATGTCTGCTAATCATAAAACACTACGTACACAAGTAGTTCAAGTAGTAGGTCATACTCAAGTAAATAAAATTGATGTTGATGGTAAAGCAGATGGTAATCGTTATTGGTTTATTGATTGCTTAGGTACAAGTAGTCAGTACATGATTATAGATGATAAAGGAGAAGTGTCAATCAAAAGTTGATTGGCACAATCCTTTTCATACATTTAATAAAACAAACAAACAATGAAACAATTACTAATAAAACTAAACGCTTGTAATGAAGCAATGGAATGGGCAGGTGATAAAACATGGGAGGAAATATATCGCACATGTCATAGAGGCGATTGGTTGTTATGGTTATTTAAGCAAACAAATCCGAATGATTTAAGGCTGCTAACATTAGCTAAGGGACATTGTGCTAATACAGTAAGACATTTAATGAAGGATGAACGAAGTATTAAAGCGGTAGATGCAGCAATTGCATATGGTGAGGGTAGAATAGATATTGAGGAATTAAATAATGCTGCTACTACTGCTGATGCTGCTGCTTATGCTGCTTATGCTGCTGCTTATGCTGATGCTGCTGATGCTGCTGCTGCTGATGCTGCTGCTGCTTATGCTGCTGCTTATGCTTATGCTGCTGCTGCTGCTGCTTATGCTGCTGCTGCTGCTGATGCTGTTTATACTGCTGCTAAAAAAAATAACCAGCAGCAAACAGCCGACATATGCAGACAATATCTGCCTATTAAGATTTGGAATATTAACCTTTAAAATTCAAACAATGGAAACTAAACAATCCGGATTACCATAAACAATATCATCAAAATAATAAAGAAAGAGTAAGTGAAAAATATCAAAATAATAAAGAAGAAAAAATAAATTATCAAAAACAATATTACATTCATAATAAAGAAAAAATACAAAATTATATTAAAGAATGGAGTAAAGAACATAAAGATGAGTTAAAAATTAAATTTAGAGATTATATGAAAACATATCAATCTCAAAGAAAACAAACTGACCCTTTATATAAATTGTCTCAAAGGATAAGACATTCTATCTATCAATCTCTAAAAAAAAAGAAATCATATAAAACTAATTCTACTGTTGAAATTATAGGGTGTACATTTGAAGAGCTCAAACAACATATTGAATTACAATTTGAGCCATGGATGAACTGGAATAATATGGGTGGTAAGATAATAACAGAACAAAATACAGGATGGGATATAGATCACATAATACCAATCAGTACAGCTAAAACAGAAGAAGATATTATAAAGTTAAATCACTATTCTAATCTTAGACCACTATGTTCATATTATAATCGTTTTGTGAAGTACCTAAAAGCTAAAGACTTTTAGGTTTTAAAAGTTAGATAAATATAAAACGAAATAAAATTGAAGGGGCAAAATAATTTTTGTATATTCATTATATAATAAAAACAATGAAGACACTTGTAATTCATCCTGAAGACAAAACGACAAATTTCCTAAAGCCAATCTACACTGATATAACAGATGCAACTATATTAACAGGTGGTCTTAGTAAAGATGAAGTGCGTGAATTAATAAAAGAACATGATCGTATCATAATGTTAGGACACGGATCACCTGGTGGATTATTTGGTGTAGGTAAATTCGAATGTAGTTATATCATTGATGAAACAATGGTTAAAGCGTTGTCTAACAAACCTAATAACATATATGTGTGGTGTAATGCTGATAAATTCATGGAACAACACCCCACATTACAAGGTTTTTATAGTGGAATGTTTATTAGCGAGGTAGGTGAAGCGAGAATGTATGACATAGATGCATCACAAGATGTTGTTAATGAGTCAAATAACTTATTTGCTGATATTGTAGGTAAGAATATAATAATGGAATCTAGAAATATTTGTGGTATGGTTCAATTTTATTATTATATTGAGGGAAATAAAGTAAGTGCATTTAATACTCAAAGACTATATTACAGATGATAATAGCAATAGTAGTTTTATCAATTTTATTAGTAGTAACTATAGGATTACTAATACGTGTTTTATTACATATAGGTAAAATAAAACAACAACTAATAACAATAGATAAAGAACAACATCTCCAAAATAAAGAATTGTTGGAATTTATTAAATTTAGAGGTGAGGCAACAACAATGTTAATACAACATATTGAAATACTAAAATATTTAGTTGAGAAGGATCCTATATTAAAGAAATCGAAGTGGGAAGCCTGATACTAATATATTTATAGCAAAATTTAATATGATATTATTAGAAAATATACTTAAAGAATTAAAATTGAAAAACAAAAACATTAATACTTCTAAAAACATATCAAAATATATAATAATAAATAATGAAATGGATTCACCACATTCAAAAATGGTAATAGAATCCCCTAGGTATGGAAAATATATTATCACAAAAATATTAACAATTGATATGATAGGTGCTTGTGATGATGGGTTGTTGGAAGAAATTCATAATTTTTATTTAAACTTGAGAAATAAACTTGGAATGTTAAAAGTAGAACATATTAATAGTAAGTTTTATCATCATGCAAATCAAACATTATATAAATCCGATATTTATACTCCTATAAGTGGAGACAACAACAATTGGGTTGATCCTGAAGGAACTCTAAAAAAGTTTCCTTTATCAAAAACAAAAGAAGAAAATTTTAAAATAATAAAATAAATGAGTGCACAATCAGATATGGCTGTAATCAGTACATTATTAGATGAGGCTATGCAATGCGGCCTTGAAATTGAAGTAATTTATACAGCATTAAAAACAATGAGAGAAGACGATAGTATTTCACCTGTAGCTGCGTTTCAATATGCTGTCGATGAATGGATTAAATAGGCAAAATTCCTTTTGTACATTTAATAAAATTAAGATTATGAATCACAACATCAAATCAGCAAACGATTATGCTCAATTATTAATTGAGGGTATATTAGAGGTAGAAAATTTACTACCACCCCATGAACGTTTATCAAAAGAAATGCTGGGTTTTTGGTTTAATGAAATTAGAAAATCAGTAGACATTACCTATAATGATTACATCATAGGTAAACGTGATAATTACATGTTAGATATGGATGAAATGCATCAAATATTTGAAACAGCACACACATTATATGTTGATGATGTATTAACCGGAATGTTAAATAAAAATTTATTATCAATGAGTGTTGGTGATGATGGTGATATATTATATAGTTTGAGTGATGAAGGTAGAGAGGTAATTGAACAAATGAATGGTAAGGCATAATTAAATTAATTAATAAATTAATTCCAGTCAGGTGGCGGAATGGAGTGTGGTGTTCCATGCTCGTGGTAGACGCAGGTCGTAGGTAGCACTGCTTACAAACAGCCTTAACGTGATAAGCATTACAGGTTCGAACCCTGTCCTGACTACTAGGTTATAAACTTCAGTCCCCACACAGCGGTGAGATGGGCTAAGTAAGATGGAATTTCTCGGAGCTGGAACCAGAATGCTGAAGAGTAACCTTTAAACGTGCTTGGCAAAGTAATTTTCGTACATTTATCAAAATTAAAGGTTATGAAAGTAATAGAAATCAAAAACAAAATGTACGCACGCAAAGCGTACCAACTAAACACTGACGAGCAGTATTATCTTGACTTCAAACCTGAAATTGAAGTATTACCTGCAACATATTACGACAGTGAAAATCCAGGTAAATTCTATTTCAGTAAGAAACATGAACCAAATACACCAGGATGGAAAGATGGTGGATATGAATGTTACGATATTAACGGAGCATTTAGAGCGTTTCACTTAGATGCACTAATTGTTCATCCGAGAGTGTTTAAGAAAAAACACAGAATTAAAGCTAGTGATGTTAAAGTAACTAATACTGACAATGCACCTAAGAGAGGGCGTGGTAGACCAAAATTAGATCCAAGTTTACTTAAAACTAAAGTTGAATATGTTTCAACAGGACGTGGACGTGGCAGACCAAAGAAAAATCCAGATGAAATAAAACCTAAGGTACCATATGTAAAAACAGGAAAACCCAGGGGAAGACCAGCTAAGGTAAAATAAATTTTGTACATTCAATTAAATAAAGGTTATGAATGAAATGACAGTAAATAGTTACGAAGTCAACTACACTGATAAAGAAGAAAGTACATTTAAACTATTCCTAAATAACCATCGCATAATGGAAGTACCAATGTGGTCATTCTATTTATATATGTCTGATACAGATGTTAATTTGGCTAAATATGGTGATAATTTTCCTGAATGGGAAGAATTAACTACTGATTTAATGGAATTAAATTACAATTTTATATCGGCATTTAATAAGTATATTCAACAATTCGATGATGATCAAATGGATGAATTTACTCTAATAGAAGATGGATATGATTATGAATTTGATTTTGATGATGAGTGGTAGGGCAAAATAATGTTTGTAAATTCAATCAAATAAAAGGTTATGATAACATCAACAAACATCAAAACAATAATTAAAAATAACCCTAATACTATATTCACAGTACATCCAAAATATACTGGTGATGTAACAGCAAAGTGTAAGTATGTGGATAGTTTAGGTTCAATAACAACATTAGTTAATATTGAAACTAATAAAAAATATCATATATTACGTGGTCATATGAAATATGTTAATGTTAAAAAAATTAATAGTTATGGAAAATAAATTTTTAGATGGTGATTTTGGTGTTATTGTTGAATGCAATAATGATAAAGAAATATTAGAATATTTAGTTGATAAAGGATTTAATAATTGGAATGGATATATTGATGGTGCTTATAATGGTTCCTATTATTACATATTTAAAGATGATAATATTATTTGGTGTGATTATAATAATCCAACATCATCCACATTTACATTAAAACAACTTAAAGAAATATTTGATTCAGCACATACAAAATTTGTATTACCTAAAAAATGGTGTATTAAAATAAATCAAGAAGTTAAGAACTGGATTAAATCTGAATTTCATACTGATTATTATAACGGTGAAAATGAATCTGTTTATTTTCACTTTCCTAATTATTATAATTATAAAGGATTTGAAGCAGGTAACCACATATCTACTGAAATAATTGAAGATTACACCGAAATAACACCTGAACAATTTAAAAAATATATACTAAAACAAGAAAACATGGAAAAGAAAATCATTGGCTACAAATTAATTAAACCTGAATATAAAGAAGCTGCTTTAAAATTAAGTAATACCGTTGGTAATTGGGAAAATGTATTAGCTGTTTATGATATTAATATTAATCAAACAAATTATATTAATAAATTACAACAGGCTGGTGTACTGGATTTATGGTTTGAGCCAGTATATGAAGAAGAATTCAAAGAAGGTGATTATATCGTAATAACAGATTTTGGAAGAGCAACATCCGGTTTAGATTTTTCATTAAATACAACATATAAACTCTCTAGACATTATACAGAAGAGAATGGATTTCATGTTGAAAAAGATAATGCAGGAAGATATAATGGTTGGGGTAATGGTTTTGAACTTGGTATTAAAATACGAAAAGCTACACCTGAAGAAATAGAAGCAGCACAAAAAACAATTGTTAGAATGCGTTCATCTAACAAAGGTGAATTTCCTATTGAAATAGTTGATGGAAAAGCTTATTATAGACCAGAGGATAAACATTTACCTAAGGAGTGGGTTAGGCAAATAATAAATAATTTTGGCTCATTTGCCACAAAAGGTCCTTATGATATTAAAACAGAGCATTTAACAGTAGGATGTATGGAAGGAACGCTTAAAAAAGATTGGGAAAAAGTTTATAAATTATTAAAATAAACCCCATGAAATCACTACTACTCACAACAACACTACTAATTAGTTTTTTTGTTAAATCACAAAACCTAATTGGTGTGTCAAGAAAAAATATTGAATTTATAGCCAAAACAGAACAATGGAAAACAACGTCATCAACAACTAAAAACGGAATACCGTTTATTGAAGTGGATGATGTTGACTCATATAAATTCTATTATTTTAAAAATGGTATATGTGCTGTTTATTTAGTTTTTTATAATAAAATAGATAGTAATGAAATTAAAAAAGTATTGGATGCAACTTATTCCAAACAAAACAATATTTGGTACACAGACAATACTGTAATTGATTTGGCATATGATGAAATATTAGAGGGTTATTTTGTAAAATATAAATTAATAAAACAATAAATCATGGCTTATATAGATGTAGAAATTGAAATGTGTGATTTTGACACAAACGAATTAATTGATGAATTAGAGAATAGAATGTTATCCAAACGAGAACAAAGCCAATTACTTAATATTTTAAATAGATATAGTAGGATTTCTGTTGAATCTTTATTCAGTTCAACATTACTTGGTGAAGATGTTTTTAATGCTTTAGTTGAATTAGTTAAGAGTAAAACTGAATTAGAATTGTTAGAGTTGTTTGAAAAGGCAAAATAACTTTCATACATTCAATCAAATAAAAGGTTATGAAAATAATAGACAAAGAAGTTTATCGCACTATTGTGTTTTATATTCAAGATGAAGATGGAACAACATACATAGTAAATTATAAAGAAATAAGTTATATGCTGTTTGGTCCTGAATGGGAAGTGATGTATGGAGAATATGGCGAAGAGGTATATGATGAGAAATTAAAGCAAAAATTAATTGAATTGGCAGAGGAAGAATTATAAATTTATTTAAATAAAAAATTAAGGTTATGAACGAATACAAACAATTATGTGTTTGGCCTGCCACAGTAGTGGGTACAGACAACATTTCGGAATTTGAACAATTCTTCAAAGAAGAAATGGGGGTAAGAGTAAAATATCTCACCGAAGTAGAAACACTACCAGATTTAGATAAAAATAAACAACCAATCCCTAATACAGGTGGAAGGAATGATGTGTTTTTTTATGTACATTCAGATGATATATCAAAATTTGCTGTACCAAGATTAGCAATGGGTATCCGTTGGTGGGAAGATGTAGTTAAATATAATGACAACAATCATTTATATACTGCTGAATTTTTGGAACAACACCCTACTACTTGGTAGGGCAAAATTCATTTGTTAAATTCATCCAAATAAAAGGTTATGGCAAAGACAATAAACAAAGATATTAACATCTACAAGTCAGAAACAGTAGCACGACAAGCATTTAACAACAGTAAAGTACCTTGTCAATTACTAAAATCAACATTTTTAGGAACTGATTATTTTATTGATAGGTCTAAAACAGCAGTTAAAGAATGGCCTAATCACTATAGGGTATTAGCTGAAAAATAAAAATCAATACAATATGAAAAAGTACAAAATCATAGAATACATTCCAAGTACACAACAATATACTTATGAAGTTGAAGCAGAAACAGCAGATGAAGCCCTTGATATGGTTAAAAATGGAGAAGTCGAACCAGAAGAATATATTGTAAAATCAAATGATAATAACTGGTCATATGAAATATTAGATTATAATGATTAAAATAAATAAAATATGACACCAACAATAATAATAAATGGAATAGTGGGAATAATTATAATGATTATAATGGGTATTATACCATATATCATAGGTAAAATATATCTCAGATCAACTAATAATCTGAGTATTAATAGTGTTGGTAGAATTTGGGTGGAGGGAATAATAATACTATTGACATTATTGTTTATTATATTAGTTATCATAATGGTTGGGGAATTAATGGAGTCATTCAAAATATCGCTTTTTTAGGCGCTTTTATGCGCTTTTTATTAGTGATAATAGTGATGGGAAGGGTGGATAATAAGGAGATAATGTGGATAACCGGAAATATAGTGAAATTGAAATATAATCAATGGGTATGTGGAATGGGGTGATGGTGGTGGTGTTGTTGTGGTTTGTGGAATCCGTAAACATTTTGCAGTGCCCAGCACAATCCCCCAAACAACAATATATACTTTGCATATTCAACACTAAATCCATTATTTTTTTGCACAATATGCAATATTTTTTTTTGTGTTATTACATAAACTCACCACTATTTAGTTGAAAAATGTAGTATAGGCACAATTTTTTTGTTAAATTTAATCAAATAAATAAAATTGTATGATAATTTTTTACATCACATATTTTGCAGCAATTTTTTGCGCAATTTTTTACCCAGATTACATTATAGACAATAGTAATCCGTACGCAGACCCAATAACATTAGGTATATTTTGTTGGGCTTACATTGTAATCGGTGGTGTTTGGTGGCTGAGACAACATCGTCATAATCCTATTATTGGTCCTATTTACCGTATAGTGGAATTGTTTTTTATTGTATTATTAGCAGTTCTTTTTGCAAATTATGCAAAGAAAGAAATAAAGGAATGGTGGAACAAGGATTAGTGTATATTTATTAACGTCCAACACAAACAACACCGGCGCCACCAGGGTTGTAACTCGAATAGTTGTTTATTGTTGTACTCAGTTCTTATGCTAATGACATAGTGGCAATCCTAACAATGAACCAGGCATAGTGGCTCGGCACCGCCAAAACCGAGATAGACATAAAACGACGAAACGCTTTACACATAGTAAAGCTATTTGTGTGTTCATACATCAACACCAACATTTTTTGTTGTTTGTCAAAACAATTTTCGTACATTCATTACGAATCAAAAATTAAAGGTTATGAAATTTAAATGTATTAAAGGAATAGCTGATAGTGAAAATATCAGTGTAATTGTTATGCAAAACGATATTGTTATTTTCAATGAAAGTGACGAAGGAGAAGTATTAGTTAAAGGTATAGCTGGGTGGTGTAAAGGATGGGAATTGTCATTTACGCCTAAGCAATTTGTAGAACATTTTGAAATAATAGGACTTACCTATACTTTGTGAAATGGTGTTCGGCAAAGTTTTTTGTGTAAATTCACGCATTATTAAAATTAAAAAATAAAAACATGATTCAAGGATTAACAAATAAACAAGACATCAAAGTGATACACAGTATTGTATCCGACGAATTAAAGGCTCAAATCGAGAAGGCATTTCCCGAACTTTTTTATCAAAAACAGTATGATTTTACTGAGTTTGTTGGCTTGTTTGGTGGGCGTGGTTTACCATTTACGGTTGGTAAAAGATTATGTACTAAGAATGAGGATGTGGATAAATGTCTCATTGTATATTCATATTACAAAGCAGAGGTTGAATTACAAGACAATGGCTACCAGAAAATTCGTTTTTTTGAGAAATAGTAGTTAAGATGGGGCCCGGCAAGGTCCTTTTTTTATATTCACGCATTGTTAAAAATTAAAAAATCAAAGGTTATGCCAAACATGAGTTATTGTAGATTCGAAAACACGTACAACGATTTAATGGATTGTTACAACAACATGGAAAAATCAACTTTCATCCCAAAACCACTTACACATCCACTTTACCTTTTACCAAGTGAAGTAAAGATGTTAGAAGAAGAAACAGAACCACAAGAAAATTTGGCTCTGGCAAAACAGGTTCGTAAATTTAAGTATTAAATAATAAAATAAAACAAAAAGGTT
>ERZ869929.575-NODE-575-length-20071-cov-6.077888_pt1 | contig 20071 bp, 23 predicted proteins | sample MGYA00579312_ERZ869929 | MGnify/ENA primary metagenome ERZ869929 (study PRJEB32216, sample SAMN09231818) | wastewater metagenome | place: USA: Maryland | collected 2016-08-09 | study: EMG produced TPA metagenomics assembly of the PRJNA472060 data set (Reclaimed... | reverse complement strand
AGGCCCTCCTCCCCGCGCGTGGGTTCGTTCTCCCGCCCTGGGCACGTTGACCGGCGGAAAATCGTCGATGAACGACAACGACCCCTTCTGCAAGCTGCAAGTGGCCTTCGCGCAACTGCTTCACTGCGCACCGCGCGAGATCGTGTTCGAGGTCGGGCCGAAGCTGCGCGTGCTGCAACGCCATGCGGGCGGGGTTGAGGAGCTGGAGGTCATCGACCCCGACGCAGGCCCCCGCCCCTCGACGACGCTGGGGTGCTTCGCCTCGGCACTCGCACGACGTGCCGAACTCGAAATTTTCAACGCGGGCTATGACATCATCGCGGCAGAGAAAGCCCTGAGCGCGGGACAGACCCGTCTGAAGACGGCCGAAGAGCTTCGCGATCGACTCATCGCCCTCGCCACAGAAGCCGACCCTCCCGACGCGACTCGCTGAGTTTCAGTGTGCCTGAAGCGAGGTGACGGCGCCGGAGAAGTAGACCCCGGCACCGCGCAATTTCGCACAATTCCGCACGGGGTTCGCGGAGGCTTCATGCGTGACCAGGGTCGCCCCCCCAACTACACCCACGAAGAACTCGCCGCCGCGCGCGCGAGCCTCTCGCAGGGGCGCGTCGTGCGGGTCGCTCTGCCGGATGGGACGGGGCGCGTCGCCCTCTGTGAGACGCTCGACGAGGTAAAGGCGGCGCAGGCGGGGCAGATCCCGCGGAGCGCCGTGAGGCTGGACCGTGGCCGCTCGTGATCGGGGCAAGAAGAAGCCGAGCGCCCGGAAGCGGTACACCACCCGTTACGACCCGGTCGACCTGTACGTGGCCGTGCTCTCCGTGGGGGCAGCCCAGGCCGCCACGCTGTACCACCTCCCCCGGCGCACGCTCTACGATGCCGTCGCCCGCGTCGAGAAGGACGAGGCGCTCTTTCGGGCCGCGCTCGAACGTCGCCGCGCCATCGCCGAGAAGCTCGACGCGGCCCTCGCCGCCCTCCAGGCGTCGGCGACGCTGGCGCTCCAGGCGCGCATCACCGCGGGCAAACTCACTTCCAAGCTGCTCCTTCAGATCGCGCAGGGCCCCGGCGGCGGAGCGGGAGGAAGCGGCGGCGGCGGAGGCGGGAAGCGCTCGACGCTGGTCGTGCCGCACGTCCTCGCGACCCCCCGCCTCGACACGTCGGAGTCATCCCCGGAGCCACCCCCGGAGGACACGGCCGATGGAGTGGTTTGAGTACCAGCCGCACCCCCGGCAGATGGCCGCGCACGAGGCGCCGGAGCCGGAGGTCTGGGTCGCGGGCGGGTACGCGGTCGGCAAGACCACGATCGGCGTGCACGAGGCGTTCAACCTGGCGGTGATCACGCACCCCGGGTTCGCGGGCATCGTCGCCGCGCCGACCTACCCCCTGCTCATGCAGAGCTGGTTTCAGGAGTGGAAGCGCTGGATCCCGCAGGAGTGGTACGTCCTGAAGCGCGACCCCCTCTCCGGCCCGTACATCGCGCTCTCGACGCCCTCGGGCGAGTCGCGCATCTGGCTCCGCTCGACCTCGGAGCCGCGCTCCTTGGAGGGCATCAACGCGGGCTGGCTCGTGTTCGACGAGGCGACGCGCGAGCGCTCGAACGACCCGATCCGCGTGCTCCGTGGGCGCATCCGGCGCGGCTACCCCGGCAGGCAGCGGCGGGTGGTGCTCATCGGGCCGCCGCAGACGCGAACCCATTGGACGGCCGTCGACTTTGGGACCGGCCCGGGGAACGGGCGGCGGGGCGACGCGATGAGCTGGACGGACGGGACGCGACGCGTCGTCCGCGCGCGCACCCGCGACAACCCCCACCTCCCGCGCGACTTCGAACGACGGATGCGCACGGCGGCGGGCGCGACGAAGGCGTGGTGCAAGCAGTGGTTGGATGCGCAGTTCGGCGCGGTCGAGGGGCAGATCTTCGAAGCGTTCGACCGCGACATCCACGTGGTGCCTGCGCGCTCCTTGGAAGGCCGCACCTGGCGCGACACGATCGGGACGATCGACTGGGGCTACACGCACCCCGGCGTGTTCCTGACGATGGCGTTCGACGGCTACTCGATCTTCATCCTCCACGAGGAGGTGCACACCGGGAAGCCCGTGTCCGACACGCCGAACGGGTGGGTGCCGATCATGCGGCGGGAGACGCAGCGGGCGAAGATCAAGCGCATCGTCGGCGACCCCTCGCAGCCGGGGCACCTGGAGACCGTCGGGCACGCCCTGCGGCACCCCGCGGACCGCACGCTCCCGCGCCTGACCGTGAACGTCTACCCCGCCGACAACACCGTGCAGGATGGCATTCGCAAGGTCCAGACGGCCCTGGAGTGGGCGTTCGAGCGCGCGCAGCGCCTCGGCGCGGTCACCCTCAAGACCGTGGCGCTCTACGTCTCCGACGCGTGCCCGTTCACCATCGGCCAGTTCGAGAGCTACGTGCGCCGCCGACGCCGCGACGGCTCCTTCAGCGAAGACCCCGAAAAGACCAACGACGACACGATGGACGCCTGCCGCTACGGCGTCATGGAGCTGATCCGTGATTGACCCCAACCTCCACACGTTCGACACCCGCCGCGGGTGGCACCTCTTCCTCCACGACGCCTACCAGGGGGGCTACCGGTGGGAGCACCCCACGAGCGGGCCGTACGGCACCGCGACGCTCTACGAGCACCGCGTGGTCACGACCGCCGAGGGCGATGCCGTGGTCGAGCAGGCCCTCGGCTCCGAGCTCACGTACCTCGTCCCGTGGCCCGGGGAGTCGGCGCTCAACTTCGCGCGGCGGCGGTCCCTCGCGGTGTACATCAACCTCACCGAGCCCGTGATCGATGCGTACGTCGACTCCGTGACGGCCCGCGTCTCGCGCGATCTCGGGCCCCTGGCGCCCTACCTGCGCAGCCTCGACGGACAGGGGCAGAGTTGGAAGGAGATGGTCGCCAACGCCTGCCACAACGCCGCCATGGATGGCGTCGCCGCGGTGGTGCTCGACGCCCCCCTCGCCAACCCCGCCGCCAACCGTGCGGAGGAGATCGCCCTGGGGGTCGGGCTGCGCGCGACCGTCGTGCCGCTCGCCTCGTGGGCGTGGATTCGTCTCGACGACGACGGGTGCGTGGAGGAGTTCGCGTACCTCGACGCGCAGGCGTCGGACACGACCGGCACCCGCGCGCGCGTCTGGGTCTGGACGCGGTCGACGTGGGCGGTCTACGACGCCTCCCTCCCGACGACGAGCACCCTGACCGAACTGCGGGGCGTGGTGCTCCGCGGCACGCCGAAGCGCACGGGCCCGGTGTCGCCGCGACTCCACGGTGCGCTCCCTGTGACGTTCGTCTACAACCGGAGGAACGCCGGAACGCGTGTGCCCGAAGGCAAGAGCCTCGCCGCGGCGCCCGCGACGATCGGGCGGCAGATCTACCAGCTCCTCTCGCAGATCGAGGACACGCACCGTCGCGCGCCCCCGTTCCTCGCGATGCCGACGAAGGCCACGGGGGGCTCGCTGGAGCCCGAGGTGCAGGCCAAGGTCGGACCGGACCACGCCGCCCCCGTGCCCGAGGGAAGCGGTCCCGCGCAGTGGGTCACCTTCCCGCCCGAGAGCCTCAAGGACATTCGCGAGCACGTGGTCTTCCTCGTCGCGCTCGCGTTCCGCATCTCGGGCCTGGAGGTGCAGGCGGATACCTCGGCGCAGGTCCAGTCGGGCGAGGCGCTGCGGGTGCGCTCGCGCGGGTTCGAGGCCAAGGCCCTCAAGCTCGCGCAGGAGCTCGAGGCGTTCGAGCGGCGCGCGCTCCACCTCTGCGGCCTCTACCTGGGCATGGACCCCGACGCCGCGCAGGTGACCTACCCGATGCGCTACGTCCTCGGCGACACGTCCGAGCTCCTCGACGCGGCGCTCACCGTGCTGGAGAAGGTGGGCGATCAACTCGGGCCGCTCGCGAAGAGCGCGCTCCTGCGGCAGGCCCTCGCGGCGGCCACGTCCCTCGACGACGCGCAGCTCGCGCTCATCATGCAGGAGATCGACGCGCGCCTGACCAAGCCCGCGGAGACCCCGCAGAAGGAGCTCTTCGCGTATGACTACGAGTCGGGCATCGTGTACGTGGACGAGGCCCGCGCGACGAAGGGGCTCGCGCCGCTGCCTGAGGGCAAGGGTCAGGTGCCCGTGTCGCAGTGGAAGGCGCAGACCACCCAACTGACACCGCCGACCACCCAACCCCCGCCGCAGGGGGCGTGATGGCGTTCGTCCCTGGCCGCGGACTCGGCGACCTCATCGCCCGCGTCGAGGGCGCCGAGAAGGCGCTCGCCAAGGCCCGCGGCGCAGGCTGGACGATCGACGACATCGCCCTGGAGAAACTGCGCTGGCTCGAACGCGACGGGCGTGACTTCCGCGCGATGACCCCCAAGCTCAAGCAGAAGATGGAGGGCGCGTTCGTGAAAGAGCTCGACCGCGTGCTCCTCGGACGTGCATCCGTCGATGCGCCGATCAAGGCCGCGGTGAAGGTGTTCGTCGACACGGTCGCGGAGCGCCTGGAGACGGGCGGCGGCGACGTGGCCATGACCCCGCTCGACCCGGAGACGGTGAAGCGGAAGGGCCACGATCGCGTCGGCGACGACTCCGGCGACCTCAAGCGCAGGGTGCGACGCGCGAAGGTGCGCACCGTCAAGGGTTGACCGTTGCGGAGTCGCGATGGACTCCCTTCGTGTCACTGCCGCCGATGACGGGATGGTGCGAACCCACGACGACGCGGTGGCGTGCTTGAAGTACGCCGCCCTCGGCGCGCGGGTCCGCATTGAGCCCGTGCGGGAGCCGGGGTCGACGCGCACGAACAACTCGACGCGCCGCTACGAGCTCCTGCTGCCGTGCCTCAACGGCGCCGTGGTGACCGAGGGCGACGTGTACAAGCTCCCGATCCCCGCTGAGGTCTTGCAGCGGCGCGCTCGGGAGGTCGCAGAGCACGCGATGCGCGTCTTTCGCGCGTGACATAGGCTGACCACGAAGAAGGTGTGACCGATGACGACCCCCGCCGCTCCCGAGACCCCTGCGACCGGAACGACCCCCGCCCCCGTGGCGCCCGTCGCTGCGCCCGCTGCGCCGCCCGCGCAGCCCGCGCAGCCCGCGCAGCCCCCTGCGCCCCTCTCGGGAGCTCCACTCACCCCGCCCGCCGCTCCGCCTGTCGCGCAGCCCCCTGCGCCGCGTGCGGCCGAACCCGCCGCGCCCAAGGCGGCGGAGGGCGCGGGCGACGTGGATGCGCTCCGCGGCCGGGTCGACGCGATGGTCAGTGCCTTCAAGCGCGCCGAGGTCATGCGCATCGCGGAGCGCTTCCAAGCCGCCGACCCCAACGACGTCTACGAGCTCACCTCCAAGGAGCTCGACGTCGTCGACGGTGCGGTGGTCGTGAAGGGGCAGCCCACGGTCACGCTCGAAACGTGGCTGGGGGCGTGGCTCCAGAAGAAGCCGCACTTCCTCCGGCCCGCGGCTCCGGGGGGTGGTGCAGGCGCACCGCCCGTCCCGCAGCCTCCGGCCGCTCCCGAACGAAAGCCGGTGCACACCGCAGAGGGTGGCACTCAGGTCGCGCAAGGCTTTCTTGCGCGCAAGTACGCGCACCTCAACTCCACGACCACCCCCGGGACTCCGCCCGGCAACCGGTCGTGATCGCTGACTGAACGCCAATGGCAGCCCAGAACTACTCGAACGCCTCGGTACTCCTCCGCAACCAGACGGCCCGCACGGTCGTCAATCCCATCGACCGCGCCACGGACTTCTTCGACCTCCTCATGATGTCGGGACGTCTGAAGGGCGGGGTCGAGCCCTTCAAGCACGCGCTCGTGACGTCGGCCAACTCGACGGCCGAACGGTTCATCGAGGACCAGGGGCTCCCCGACGGCGCGCGTCGCTCCGCCTCGGAGGTCGCGCTCGCTGCCTTCTACTGGCGCGAGGTCGTGAAGCTCACGGGGCGCGTCGTCGACATCAACGCGGGCGGCGGCTTCATCGACGACCTGCTCGCGGGCGAGGTCGAGAACGCGACCGCGAACATGCTCTACGCGGTTGAGGGCGATCTCATCGGCTCGACCGCCAACCTCGGGCTCATCTCGCTCATCGATGACACGGACTCGTACGGCGGGCTCAACCCCGCAAGCATCACCATCCACACGTCGCTCGTGAGCACGACCGTCGGCACGCTCAACGCGACCAAGGTCGAGGACCACTGGGAGGCGATGCAGACGGCGCCCTACCACTGCAAGCCGACGCACATCCTTCTGGCCACCAACCAGAAGACCAACTACGGCCGGATCATGGGGCCCTCGGCGACGTCAACGCCGACGCGCCTCATCCTGGGGAACGGCGGCGGCTACGACATCGGGATGCAGGCCCTGCCGATGACGTACAACGGTGTCCCGCTGGTCGGCATCCAGAACCTCTCGACGCAGGACATCCTGTTCTTCGACATCAACGACTATGTGATGTGGGTGCAGCGCGATGTCGCGTACAAGCCGCTCGGCACGCGGAACGACAACACCGAGGGCTTCGTGTCGATGGCCGGGGCACCGGAGCTGTTCGACCGTCGCCGCCACTCCAAGATGGAGGGCGTGACGGCCTGATCGTCAGGCCGGTGACGCACATGCAGGGGCGGGCCTCCACGTTCGCCCCGTCGCTCCAACCCTCACGGAAGGTTCGCCCCAATGTCCGCTCATACCGTCTCGTCCACCGCCCTCCGCTCCGAAGTGAACAACGGCGTCAAGACCGTTGTCGTCGAGGTCACGGGCACCGCGTCCTACGACACCGGCGGGTCCGTCACGGACTTCTCGACGCACTTCCCGGCCAAGGTCTACGGCGCGAAGCTGATCGCCGTCTCGCCGCACGCGAGCGGCAAGTACCGCCCGAGCTTCATCCCCGGCAGCTCGTACGCCGTCGCGACGGGCAAGGTCAAGCTGTACGACATCACGGCCAACCCCGGCGCCGAGGTGACCAGCACCACCGACCTCTACGGCACGACGTTCACGTTCGAAGTGACCGGCCGCTGATCGTCTCCCCCGGGCAATCCCGCCCGTCTCCTCAAGGAGTCCTCCTGTGATCGTGATTCCCCCCTTCGCTCGACAGTGGTCCAACACCCCTGCGTCGGAGCGCGTAGCCCTCGTTGCGCGCGAGCTCAAGACGCTCCTCGACCGCGGCGGACCGGTGCTTTGCCCGGTGCTCGCCGTGGCCGATGACGAACTTCGCGACCTCGCGCTCGAACTTCTCACGAAGAACGACGATGGCGCGGGGAAGCCGCTCTACGAGGAGCGCCTCTGGCGGCTCCGGCTGGTCGAGGGCGCCAGGCCCCCGGTCCTCGACCCGCAGGGGCGCGCGCTGCCCAAGGAGAAGGCCGGGAAGGTGCTCGTCGTCAAGGTGGGCAACCTCGGCGGCGACCCCAAGGCAACCCGGCACGAGACCTCCACCGAATGGAGCGGGCCCTCGCGCGCGCTCAAGGTGGCGCGACGGGAGGACGTGTTCCGTACGGTGGAGGTCACCGCGAAGCCCCTCGCGCTGAAGATGGAGGTCGCCGTGCTGGTGCTCCGCCGCTACGGCGTCGGGGTGAACCCGCAGCGCTACAAGAAGCCCGACGGTTGGAAGCTCGGTGACGACATCACCACGGGGCAGGATCAGTGGCTCGTCGAAGAGGTCTGCGAGGGCGCCGCCGAGACGCCCGAGAAGACCCGTAGCGGGCGCAACGCCACGACCTGAGAGGGGTCGATCCCATGCGGTACATCACGAAAGGCAAGAGCGGGTCGATCGTGATCAACCTCCCCCGGCGTCCGTCGGGGGCAGGCACCGCGACCGTCTGCGACGCCGACGGCGCCGTCACGCAAGCGAGCCCCACGGTCACGCTCGACGCGGTCGACACGGCCCTCGCGGCGGCGGCGACTGCGGGCGCGCAGACGCTCTCGCTCACCAGCGCGACCGGGCTCGGCTCGGGTCGCCAGTACCTCGTGAACGGGCCGGACGAGGAGGGCGGCGAGTCCGTGATCGCGGCCTCCCTCTCCGGCACGACGCTCACCCTCGCGCGGCGCACCCTTCGCGCGCACGCCCCGGGCGAGACCTTCAAGGGCACGCGCCTCGCCATCGCCATCACGACGGACAGCACCGCGACCGCGCGGCGCTGCATGCGCGTCGAGTGGACCGACCCCGACACCAACGAGGTCGTGTCGATCCCCTTCGATGTCGTGCGGTTCTCGCCGGTCACGCTCCTCACCGTCGCGAAGCTGCGCGAACTCGACCCGCAGTTCACGAAGCGCATCCCCGCGGACCTGTGGATTCCGGGCGTGATGGCGGAGGCGTGGGACAAGATCACCGACGCGCTCGCCGAGAAGGACCGCATCCCCGGGGGGTTCGCCGGGACGATCGACCTCACCCGCGCCCACGGCTACCTCGTCCGCGCGCTCCTCGCGGAGACGGGCGGCGATGATCTGGAGAAGTACCGCGACGACCTGCGCCTGCGGTACAAGCAGGAGCTCGACGGGACGCTGGCCGGTCTGCCCTACGACGAGCAAGGCACGGGCGCGACCACCCCCGGCAAGGGCGTGTGGCGCGGCATCCAGCTCGTGAGGTCGTGACATGGCGTCCATGCAGTCCGACCACCGGGCGCGCGTGAACGCCATGTTGGCGGAGGCGTACGGCGCCTCGGGCCGCGCGCTTCCGGTCGGGGCCTTCACGATCGCGCACAAGCCCCTGGAGAAGCTCGACCGCTCCGGCGTCGAGCGCAAGGCGCAGGTCGTCTTCAAGCCGCACCGCCCCTTCCCCGAAGGCAACAACCCCCTCACCGGGCGCGAGCTCGGGATGCGCGAACTCGTCGTGCGCCTCGGGTACGTGTTGGAGCCGGAGGGGAACGGGGTCGGGTGGGATGCGCGCGGCGCGGAGTCGGGCGCGGCCGACCGCGCGAGCGTCGAGGACCGCGGCGAGACGGACGCGAAGTTGCTCCGCGAGGTCCTCGGCTGGCAGCCCAACTGGACCGGCCTCGACCCGAGCGTGATCGACTGCGCGCCCCATCCCGAGGGCGATCCCGACCTGATCGAGCTTCCCGACCGCGCCATTCGTGAGGTGCGGTTCATCCTCAAGACCCGGGCCACCTCATCGGGTTACGGCCCCGCGCAGTAGAGAGAGAACACCATGGCCATCGTCGATGCTGTCACGGATGGGGAAATCGGAGCCTTCTACATCTCGGAGGAGGCCCCCTTTGCGACGGCCGGAACCGAGCGGCGCTTCCACCCGGTCACGGGCACGGCCAAGGCGACCTTCGTGCAGACGGAGACCGAAACGCCGCGGACGCGCGTGCGCACCTGGGACGTGAGCGATACGGTGCGCGGACTCAAGAGCGCGACCGCATCGTTCGAGCACTACCTCCAGCCTGCGGCCACCGTGCTCGACGCGGGGGCTACCGCCGACGACGACGAGGAGGCGCCGCTGCGCGTGCCGCTCCGGTGCCTTCTCGGCGGCGAGTCCGTCGCGGCGGGTTCGGATGTGGTCGCGTCGCCGTCGCCCACGGCGGGCGGTGCGAGCGTCACGTCCACGCAGGGCGCGCGCTTCCCTGAGGGGCAGATCGTGCTCATCACGGACCCGAACGATGGGCTCGTGCCCTCTCGCATCCTCTCGCGCGCCACCGACGCCCTGACGTGGTGGCCGAACCTGAGCGATGCCCCCGCGACCGGCGCGGACATCGTGAACTCGTACACGTGGTACCCGACGCGCACCAACACGCGTTCGCTCGCGCTCGCGCTCTGCCACGGCCAGTCGTCGAACATCCAGCGGCGTGCCCTCGGCGGGACCGGCACGATGAAGCTGACCTTCGCGCGGAACGAGTGCGCGAAGATCGCCTTCGAACTCGCGTTCGCGTCGTGGACGGGGCCCTCCGCGCTCTCGCTGGCGATCACGCACGCCGCCGACCCGATGGCCGACCCGGTCTCGTCGCGGAACGCGGTGCTCTACCTTCAGCCCCTCGCCACCACGACGCGCACGAACGTCCCGAGCGATTCAATCGAGTTCACCCTGAACCTCGGCAACCGCCACAGCGAGACCCTGACCGGCGGCACCGAGGGCATCCGCGGGGTCGTCCGCTCGGAGAACGTGACGCAGGCGTTCTGTGAGATCGACCTCGTGACGCCCTACGACTCGACCTGGGAGACGGCCTGGACCGAACAGACCGACCTGTCGCTCCTGTTCTACCTCCCGGCGGACACCGCGACCGGCCGTCGCGTGGTGGGCGTCGACGTCCCGCTCGTCGTGCTCGTCGGCAAGCCCGAACTCGTGGCCGGGTCGGACGGCCTGACCAAGCACAAGCTCAAGCTCCGCGCGAAGCTCGACACCAGCACCACCGGGACGCTCGACAACGAGCAGCTCGCGCAGGCCCCGTTCCGGTTGTTCGCCGCCTGAGAGGTCTCCCCGATGTCCACGCTCGCTCCCCTGCTCGTTGTCGTGCGGTGCAACCCCACCGACCCCGACCCCGCGCTCCACATGATCGGCTCGACGGCCGAAGAGACGGCCGACCTCAGCAAGCGGATGATGGAGTACATCAAGACCCGCGACCCGGAGAAGGTGCCGACGCGCGAGGGGTTCACGCCGACGTTCTTCCGCGTCAAGCGCCTCCCGGCCGCGTTCTTCACGGGCGTGCTCGCGAACGTCTACCCCGTCGAACAGCGGCGGCACGTCGCTTTCCAGGCCGCGTGTCATCAGGTCGATGTGACCGAAGGGACGCCGCTCGTCGCGGAGCGAAGCGAGAAGGCGCAGTTCAAGCTGTCGCCCGCGTCGTACGGCGTCGAGATGGCAGGCGACGACTGGTGCCAGGAGATCGCCGACCGGTTCGGTCTGGAGACCGTGCAGGAGCTCGGTCAGGTGGCGCTCGACCTCTGCCGTCTGCCGAAGGGGAAGCGCGGCCCTTTCGGGTTCTGGGGTGGCACGGTAGCCTCGCTCTGAACGAAGCGATGGCCGCACACGCGTGCGGCTGTGCGCTCCGCGACAAGGCCGCCGCCGACCCCGACCCCCGAGGGGCCAAGATTCTCGACGCGCAGGGCGCGGACCTTCAACGCGCGTGGCGCTGTCCGCGCGCCGAGGGGCGCTGTCCCGACGAGCTTCCGTCCGAGGCGCGCGCGGTGCTCGTGCGCGTGTCGCGGCTCGTGGGCGAGGACCCCAACGACCCCGTGCCCGAGTTCACCACGTGCCCGTGCTGGTACACCCGCACGCCCGAGGCGCACGCGATCGAGCGGCTCCTGCCGTGGTTCGAGAAGGGGCAGTTGGCTCTGCGCGAGCCGCACCCGAGCGCCGTCCTCGTCGAGGCGATCGACCTCACCCAACACGCCCTCACGATGCGGCAGGCCGATGACCTGCGGCGAGTGCGTGAGAAGCCCGAAGAGCCGCCGAAGGGACCGAAGCGATGAGCGACCTCGATATCAACCTGAAGGGCAACGCGGAGGCGGGCGTCAAGGCTCTCGGCAAGGCCCTGAAGGAAGCCGACCGCGACGCCAAGGCCACGAAGAAGGCCGTCGAGGAGATGGCCAAGGAGGCCGCGAGAGCCGCCAAGGAAGCCGAGAAGAACAGCCTCGGCGAGATGTTCAAGAAGTCGCAGATCAGCGCGAACCTCGCGACTGCGGCGATGGAGAAGTTCGCCGAGAAGCTCGTCGAATTCCTTCAGAACGTGCCCGAGGCCAACGCCCGCGCGGAGGCGCACGCGCAGGCCCTCTCGCAGCTCGGCGGCGCGTACGACCAGGTGCGGTCTGCGACCAGCGGGGTCGTGACCGCCGACCAGGCCGCCGCCGTCTCGTCGCGGCTCGCGCAGGCGGGCATCCGTCTCTCTGCGCAGGAGCTCGCCGCGGTGACGCAGCGCGCGCGCGAGTTCGCCCGCGTGAACCGCATGGACGTGGGGCAGGCCCTCGACCAGCTCACGACGCAGATTCGCGACGGCGGCGGCGGGTTGCGCGAGTTCGGCATCACCATCCAGGCGGGCCGCACGAAGACGGAGAACGCCTCGCTCGCGCTGCGCCAACTCGTCGAGCAGGCCGGGCGCACGCGCCCCGCGGCGGTCTCGGCCTCCGAGGCGCAGGCCATGTGGAACGCCTCGCTCACCCAGGCGGGCGACTCCGTGTCCGCGTTCCTCGCCCGCGGCGTCGGGCTCACCGAGTTCTTCGTGCAGGCGAGCACCTACCTCGACGAGCTCACCGACGGCACGCGCGAGTGGGGCGACGCGCTCGGAGAGGCCCTCTCGGGCACCGTCGTCGAGGCATTCGGCGGGCGCTCGACCACAACCCGCACGGCCGGTCAGGCGTCGAGCTTCGGGGCCCGCTACGGCGCCACGATCGACGAGCTCCGGCGCGCGGGCGTGGACACGCGCCAGTACCCCATGGCCGGGCAGCTCGTGAGCTTGAGCGCCGACGAGCAGGCCCGCGTGCTCGCGATCGTGCAGCGCGACCTCGCGCAGCGCCGCGGACAGGCGGGGCAGCGCCGCGACAACCTGCGCGGGGCGGCGGGCATGTTCCAGCAGGACACCCCCACCGGCCCGACGCTCGGAGGTGAGGGCCCCACGGAGACCAGCGCGCAGGCCATCGCCAACGTCGGCGAGACCGCCCGACGCCGCGCGTCCGACGTCCGTCTCACCGAGGAAAAGCGCCGCCGCCTCGAAGAGCAGCAGCGCGAGCAGCAGCGGCGCGCGCAGATTCAGCGGGAGCTTGCGGCGGCGATGGGTCCGACCGACGCCAACGCGCTCCGCGCCGCACAGATGGCGTTCGCGCAGGCGCGGCTCGACGCACAGACGACGGGCGTCGCGGCGACCCTCGGCATGTCCGGTGGCGCGGGCGACCCGACCCAGGTGCGGCAGGCGCGGCTCGACGCCCTTCAGCGATCGGCCACGGCCACCGAAGCCCAGCGCGGCGAGAACGAGGCCGCGCGCCTTCAACGGGTCGCGTCGGCGGTCGAGGCGTACGTTCAGGCCCTCCGGCAGTACCGCGAGGAAGACGAGCGCCTGGAGACTCAGCTCCGCGCGAGCGCACAGGCGGAGAAGGACCGGACCGAGGCCATCGTCGAGGGGCTCCGCGCGGGCGAGGACGCGCAACGGCGGCGCATGGCCGACACGCTCGGACGGTCGGCCGACGAACTCCAGGCCCGTCGCGGGCTCGACGCGGCGCAGAACCCCGGCGCGGCGAACGACGCGCGGCGCCAGCGGGAGCGCCAGCAGGAGCTCATCACGCTCCGCGGCGCGTATGACCAACTGCTCTCGCAGACGGACGCGCGCATCCAGCAGGCCGTGGACGAGGGGCGCGACCAGCGCGCGCTCAACGAGCTCTATCAGGAGCGCCTCGGGCTCTTGCGGGCGATGGGGTCGGCGACGCAGGAGCTGTCGGAGATTCAGCGCGAGCAGTCGTCCGCGACGCAGGGGTTCAAAGACGCGATGGTCAGCGCCCTCGGCGGTGTGGCCGATGCGTTCGGCGGCGCCGTCGTCGCGGCGATCGAGGGACAGAAGTCCTTCGGGGAGGCCCTGGGGGAGATGCTGCGCGAGCTCCTCAAGACGCTCGCCAAGCAGTCCATCGTCGAGGCGCTCAAGAACAGCGCGATGGGCGTGTTCAACCTCGCCATCGGGAACGTACCGAGCGCGACCAATCACTTCGTCGCGGCGGGCCTTTGGGCGGCGGTGGGCGCGGCGTCCGGTGCGGGTCTCGCGGCGACGCGGCCCTCGACGGCGACACCCTCGACGAACGCCCCGGGCGGCAGTGACCGCGCGGCGACCGCCCGCCCCGCGCAGCTCCCCGCGGGCTCCGGCGGCGGGCCGCTGAACCTGACCATCAACGTGTCGGGAGCGGTCTTCACGGGCGACGAGATCACCGAGGTCATCGCCCGCGGCGTGCGGCGTGCCGAAGCCACGGGCCGGTTGCCGATGCGCGGAGGAAACTGACGATGAGCGAGGTTCTCAGCTACCTGCTTGCGCAGGCCGTTACACTCACCGCGCAGACGGTCAGCGTCACCGACTCGGCGGGCACCAACAACCGCACCGTCGCGACCGGGACGTACCGCGTGTACCTCGCCAAGAGCGGTGCGGCCGGGTCGTTGACCGATCCCGCCGACGTGCTGGCCGCGTTTCAGGCAGCGCTCAACGGTGCGCGGTGGTCGGTCGCGCTGCGCGCGTCGGGGCTCGTGCGCATCACCTACCTCGGGACGTCGACGGGGTCGATCACGTGGGGCAGTGCGACCGCGTTGCGCAACCTCCTGGGGTTCGACGCGGACCTCTCGGGCCTCGCGACGAACGCCTACGTCGAGGGCGCCTACCTCCCGACGCACTGCATCTTCGGAGGCTCCGCGCGCAACGACACCGGGTGGAAGGCCAAGGCGTCGCGCGTGGCCGCGTCGAGGATGCCCAACGGTCGCGTGTACGCATGGACCGATGGCCTTCAGCAGCTTACGCGCGCGCTCGACTTCCGCCTCCTGCCGAAGGACTGGACGACGCGGGCCACGCTCGCCTCGTCGACGTCCGCGCCGCCGACGCCCGCCTATGGGCTCGCCACGCGGCTCACCAACCCCGGCCTGGGGGAGCCCGCGCAGGCCCCGCCCTGGGGTGCGTCGGAGACGATCGCGACGGGCGCGGGCGGGTCGTGCGGGTTCACGGACCGCTTCGAAGCCATGATCGCCGGAACGACGAGCACCTTCGATCACGTCTACCTCACCCCGAACGGGATCCAGTCCGCGGAGGTCGCGCTCTCGGAGCCGGGGTGGGATGCGCGTCGTGACCTCACGGGCGTGGAGCTTTCACTCGTCGCACAGGAGTCCCGATGAGCCTGCTCGGGTACGCGCTCACGATCGAGGGTGTGGACTACCTCTTCACCACGGGCGGACTGCCTGCGGTGTCGAGCACGTCGCCGTCGGACCTGTGGCCCGATCCCGGCGAGGTCGCCGACGGCTACCTCGCGTGGCCAAAGAACAGGATCACCGAGCGCGCGAAGCCCCTCGACGGCGACCTTGAGCTCGACGGCCAGCGGTTCGTGCTGCACGACGCCGGACACACGTCCGTCAATGGTGCGCCGCTCCTCACCTGGCTTGCGACGCGCGACGCGCAGAACGTCACCTCGACGCCCCTCGCAGCCGACCTGAGTGACTCGGCCACCTCGTTCACCGTAGGTGACGGGTCGCTCCTCGACACCTTCCCGCGCGTCGTCTGGATCGAGCGGGAAGCGATCCTGTGCAGCGGGCGGTTCGGCAACACGGTCAGCGTCGACACGGGCGGGCGCGGCTACCTCGGCACGAAGGCCAGCGCGCACACGATCGACGCCTCGCGCGCGCTCTTCCCTGAGGTGTTCAGGGACCTGCCGTGGATCAACCGGCGCAAGGTGGTGCTCTGGGAGGTCGACGCGAGCGGCGTGGCGTCGGCCGTGTGGATCGGGTACGCGGTGCGCGGGCCCGTGCTCGCAGGCGGCGGAAGCGACGGGGAGGGGGCACCTTACGAAGTCCCGTGTGACTCCCTGTGGCTGGTGCAGTCGCAGTGCCCCGTGGGGGGTGAGCTCGGGAGCGTGCGGCCGGTCGGCTTCGGGCGCTGCGGTCGCGGCGCAACCGACAACACCGGCAACCCGGACGCCCTGGTCAAGGTGTCGTTCCTCGTCGAGGACGGCGTGACGCGGCCACCGCCGTACATCGCGGCCCAGGTGAACGGGCCCTTCCGCACCTTCGAACAGCTCGGTCGGGCGTTGGAGGAGGAGACCCTCACGCGAAGCACCGCGCGCGGCCAGCGCATCGACCTTCAGGTGCAGCGCTCGGGAAGCGAGGCGCGCTTCAACGCCGAGGTCGTCGCGAACATCTCCGGGTTCCCGATCTTCTCGTTGCTGGTCGTGTTCGGCGGGACTGAATCGGCCCGCACGGGCAGCTCGCCGCGCTCGACCACGCGCAACGGCGTGACGGTCAGCGTGCGAGACGTCCCGCGCGCGCTCTATCTCGCGATCGAGGGCGACACGGGCACGATCCTCGTCACCGGGCTCGGGTCGCTCCCTTCGTCGTGGACGGCGACCACGTCGACCGACGACACCTTCACGACCGTCTCCACGCCCGTTCTGCGCACGGTGCTCGACGAGGACTGGTACGTGCTCTTGGAGGTCATCACCGCCACGGACGGCGGCGCGCTCGGACCCCGCATCACCGGCTCGTTCCGGCTCGCGCCCCGCAAGCCCGGGGTCGTGCCACGCCAACAGATCCTCGCTCTCCGCGACCCGCAGCCCTTTCAGGTCGTGTATCGCGTGCGCACGGACCATTGGGCCTATGGGCTGCGACGGGCCGTCGTGCCGCTCTGCGAGGACGCGCAGGCGGAGGAAGACTGGGATTGGTCGGCCGTCGAGGACGTGGCCCGCGCGACGGCTGGGCTTCGCGTGGCCCGCGATTGGAGCTTCGCGGGCAAGACCACGCTCGGGAGCGTTGTGCGGGAGTGCTGTCTCCTGCACGGTTGCACGCCCGTGACACGCTCGGGTCGCCTCGCGCTGCACGCCTGGGGGTGGCCCGACGCGACCGTCACGCCTGCGGTGTCGCTCGACCGCGAGGACATCCTCGGTGACCCGACGTGGCAGTCGTGGGTGGAGGGCCTCGCCAACCGGTTGCAGGTCAAGTCCGAGGCGCTGAACCTCGACGCCTCGCAGAGCCAGAGCCGCAAGCGCTACGGGCCCGGACGGCAGATCGCGATTGAGCTCGCAGGGCTCGACACTCAGGTGTCGCCGATCGAGGACCCGACCGACTTCGCGCGGTCGATCCTCGGGCGGCTGGAGCTGTGGGCTGAACCGCTCGGTGTCGTGCGCCTCACGGTTGCGGCGTCGTACCGAAGCGCGCTGGAGCTCGGCAAGGAGTTCGTGGTGTCGGAGTGGATGCTCCCCGACGGCGCCGGCGGGCGCGGTCTCTCCGAGGCGCGCGCCTTCGTGATCGCGCGGGAGCTCGACCTCGACCTCGACACCGCCTCCCTCACCGTCGAGGCCATCGCGTTCAAGCGCCTCGCCTACCCGTATGCGCCCTGCCTTCGCGTCGCGGCCCTCGCCGACGTGGACAAGATCGAGTACGAGGCCGTGGGCTACATCAACGGCACGTCGAGCTACTCGGGCGGCAACGACGGCGAGACGTTCGCGGTGGGCGATGAGGTCGAGCTCATCGTGCGCGACTCGACGACGCTCACGACCGAGGCCGCCACGGTGCTCGCGATCGACACGGCGATGCGCACGATGACCTTCTCGGCGGCGCTCTCGGGCACCCTGCAAAGCACCATCACGGGCGGCGCGATGGTCGACGTGCGCTTCGCCCCCTACGCGACCCCCGTGCAGGCCGCGCAGGAGTCGTGGATGTTCGTCGGCGATGACTCCACCGAAGTGATCGACGGGACCGCCGATCGCGCGCGCCCGATCGCGCCCTGAAAGGACACCATGGCCACCGGAGAACGCGTCGAGAACCGCTACCTCAAGCACCCCCCGGCCGCGTCGGGGTGGTTGCCGGACGGCGCCCCGCTCGACAGCGGGACCGCGATGCTGGTGCACTCGAACCTCGCGCACCTGGCGGAGCGGAACGTCCGACTCATCGGTCACGAGGTCGGACCGGGCGACGTCTCCTACGACTCGACGCTCCTCTACCCGTGGGCGCAGACGACCGACGAGGCCCCGTCGGGCGGCGACGTGTACGCCACGATCCCCTGGAAACGCCCGGACTGCGCGGTGAACTTCGGGGCCCTCGCCCTCGCGCACACGCGCCTCGGGACCGCCCCCGCGGGGTATTACCCGAGGAAGGTCCGGGTGCTGGTGCAGGGCTACAAAAACGGTGCGACGTCGCCCTCGACGCTGACCGTGATGGCCGTGCTCACGAGCGGGTCGGGCTCCCCCCTTCAGGCCCCGCGGCTCGCGCAGGCGTACGCGCAGCGCACCGATGCGCAGGCCGGGGCGTTCACCTTTGACCTCGTGCTCGAACCGCCGCAACCGCTGCGGCCGAACGGCGAGTGGCGGTCGCGCGCGAGCTCCACGAACGCCGCGGCAGGGGTCGCGCTCGTGGAGGCGTGGCTCTGGGTCGGGTGGTACACGGACTCCGACGCGGGCGACCCCGACCGAATCGAGTCCGTCTCCGCATTCGAGGTGTGGACGTCATGAGCAGCCCCGTCCCTCAGTCCGCCAGCGCTTTCGCCCTCTCGGGCGTCCGCACTGGCCGCCCCGTCGCCACGGGCGGACTCGCCCGGTGGTCGGAAGAGATCGGCTTCGTGTGCGGGTACAACCTGCACAAGGCGGGTGAGGTGTTCATCAAGCCGCGCCCTGCAGGCCGCGTGCAGTTGGAGGGGCTCTCGCACAGCGTCCACGTGCCCTACGTGCGCAGCCCCGGTGCCCAGGTCGTGCGCGTCACGGTAGAGCTTCAGGACTCGAACGAGCTTGGCGACTCGCAGACCCTCACGGCCACACTCCCGAGCGGCGCGACGTGGATCGAGCACAACGGCCTCGACGGGTCGCGCACCTTCTGGAACCCGCCCCTCGGACGGACGGCACCGCGGGAAATCGTCGGGTGGGCGGACGTGTCGGGCGTCACCGCGGGCACGCTCTCGGACGTCCTCACGATCGCCTCGACGGCCAGCGCGAAGGGCGCGGGCCTCCGCCGTGTGACCCTGCACGAAGCGCCCCTCGCGGCGTTCGCGATCGATGCGAGCGAACCCGGCTGGGATGCCGCCGCGTGTCGCGCAGGGCGGCTCGTGGTCGATGGCGGCGCGTCAAGTCCGCGCGGGATGCAGCGCCTTTTTCACTGCCTCGACGCGGCGCGCGCAGGGTTTCGGCAGCACCTGCTCGTCGGCGATCTGGAAACAGCCAACACCACAGGCGCGTCGAGCACCCCCCACTGGCACCGCGAGGCGTCGTCGTGGGGTGAGATCAACTGGCTTACGAGCACGGGTCTCGCGACGGAGGCAAACCCCTGCTGGTACCTCCCGACGCGCGTGCTCTACGGGTCGAGCGGAGATGCCGCCGCGTTCAAGTGGCGCATCCGCTACCGGTCGAGCAACGGCACCTCGTGCGGCGTGCGCATGATCGTCGAGAGCGGGGCCCTCACGTCGGGCGCGTGGGTTGGCACGGGCTCGACCTCCACCGTCTCCAAGACCCTCGCGGGCACGTCGGGCACGTGGGCGTGGGAGTCGCAAGACCTGACGCTCCCGGTCGACGGCACCGACGGCCTGGTGCGGATCTATTTCGAGGCGCTCGGTCCGGGCTCCGGCCAGCTCCTGAGCTTCGCCGCGCTCGCGCTGCTCGGCAACGACGCGTGATCGGTCAGGGCGCGGCGCAGTAGACCCGGTCGCCCCCGTCGCCGTCGGACCCGCTCCAACACACCTGACCCGTGGGGCAGGCGCGGTGGAGTTCGCCGCAGTGCTCCGGCAGAACCGGGCGGCAGGCCCCTGCGACGCAGACGTAATGCGGGCTTCCGCAGGGGCGTCCCACAACGCAGGGCGCGAGATAGAGGTCGGCGGGTGCGCCGTCGGTCAGGCCCGCGTCGGTCGAGGGCGAGGGGTTGGGCGACTCCGCGCCGCAGGCAGCCACGGAGAGAACGAGGGCAAACGCGAGGAGTGACTTCATGGGCGGCTTCGTACGATCTCCGGCCGGACCCTGTCACGCCAACCGTGCGTTTTGACATAGGTTGTCATCGAAGGAAGGGCAGCAGCCATGACCACGCCCAACCTTCAGGACTCCATGTTTGCGTCGTACGCTCCCGCCACCACGGGGGCGGCGGCGCAGTCGCGAAGCCTCACGACCTCCGACACCAGCGTCGACCTCGTGAAGGGCACGTACGAGCTTCACCTCGACGCGTCGGCGGGCATGGCGATGCTCCGCCTCGACGACGCCCCCACCCTCCCGAGCGATGGCAGCGCGACCGCGCGCAACGGGTTCTGGCTCGCGCCCTTTGCCCCGAAGGCGCTCATCCTCCAGGCCAACGCCACGCTGCACGGCCTGATGACCGCGGGCACTGGAACCCTGTACATCACGAGGCTTCGGTGAGACGTGCCCGCGGACGAGGACGGGGGTTCCTGATCGCCGCGCGAAGGGGCGATGGGGGTGGTGACGAGGGGCTCCCGACGGCGGGCCTCGTGCTGCACCTCGACGGCGAAGACCTCGG
>ERZ869929.574-NODE-574-length-20084-cov-19.543063_pt1 | contig 20084 bp, 33 predicted proteins | sample MGYA00579312_ERZ869929 | MGnify/ENA primary metagenome ERZ869929 (study PRJEB32216, sample SAMN09231818) | wastewater metagenome | place: USA: Maryland | collected 2016-08-09 | study: EMG produced TPA metagenomics assembly of the PRJNA472060 data set (Reclaimed... | reverse complement strand
GCTGCGCAGAGATTGGAACGGTCACGGCTGGCGCAGGGCAACTGCTCGCCAGCATCGCCGGAAAGGCGCTGTCCGTTGCCGGCGACGAGCTTTCAACGATCACCGTCTCGCCGTTCGCCATTGACGACACCGACGCGCTCGCTGCCGTTTTTGCCGATCTGCCGATGACAGCGCAGAACGGCGCCGATGTGCTGATGATCAAAAGTCGCAAGGAAGCCTGGGTCTATGCGCCTTGACCTGGCCGCCGACCTGCGCGCGCGCATCGGGGCGCCAGACAAAGACGCTCGCCTGACGAATGCGTTTGTCGAGGTCAAGGCTGGGCCGGTGGCAAAAAACAGCGCATATCCGGCAAAGAAAGAAACGCACGTGCGCAAGCGGCCTGGGTGCGCGACGACCGGATACGACTACACGACGCCGATTCAGGGCATTGGCGGCAGTTTGCCATACCTGATCTATGACGATACATTCGGCGCCTTCGACGCCGTGCCGGCTACGTCGGTGCTGATCGGCGATCTAGTCGGCGGCTACTATGCCATGGTCGATGATCCGCCGACATCTCCAGGGCCTGGAGATGATTACTGGAGTGTGACGCCGCCGGGAAGCACTAGATACAAATCCCAAGTGTATATTGACAATGCTCTCGGCGCTGGAGACCTTCATATCACAATGAGCGACGGCGCATTAACGCCTTGGGTTGGGTCGCAAATGCAAGGGCCAATTGCCGCATCAAGAGCGGCGACGTTGAAAAAACTATTTGATGATGTTTCGTTAGCCGGGGGAGTCATTTCGTGGAATTACGTCACAATCGGCGACCCCCCTGTTGGAAGCTCTGTTTATAGGATTATTCCTGCAGGAACAGACTCAGTTGGAACGTCGTCAGATTTCTATTTGTCATCGCCGTCCACAGTCAATTGGTCTGCGGGGTATAACACGGCGGCGGTTGGAGCGGCAACCGTTTTGCAGGGCTATGCTTTGGATTGGGCTGTTTCGTGGTACATACAATCCGCATCTTTGACGATCCAATCAACCGGAAACGTTGCAAGAATTCCGTTTGCATCTTTGCCGTTTTCGTCGGCAGGTATTGTTTCCAGAATTGTTCGCTGGGTTAGAGTGTCCGGGTCGGCACACCCAGAATATAATGGGACGTTTGATGTAGATTTGGCCGACTCTTCTTCAAACAGCTTTAGCACATTAACTGGAAATCTGTATTACACAATGGCTTCAGTTCCATCAAGCGCAACAACAACCGCAACCGTTGAATACTGCGCATAATGACGACCTACGCATTATCCGTCACAGTAGCCGGACAGCCGTTTGACATGATGCAATACAATGCCGCTGAATCTCTGACTGGAATATTTTTCAAATCAGCGTATGATGCTTTCAACTTCGAGAATAACGTGCTGACGAAAATAACCGACGCTGATTATCCGGGCTGGAGCGTAGTGACGCCGACGAGCATCACCCGGTCAGGCTCGACGGCTACGGCAACGCTGCCGTCTGCGGTCAATTGGGAATCTGGCGCAACAGCAACGGTTGCCGGCGCTGCGCAGACGGAATACAACGGCGATTTTGTGATTGCCGTTACCGATTCGACGCATTTTACCTACACCGTCACCGGCACTCCAGCGACTCCAGCGACGGGAACAATCACGATTACCTGCGGGCGCACGACCGTACCGGGCATCGTCTATCTCGACTCGTTCTTTTTCGTCATGGACACCAACGCCGTGATTTACAACTCGGCGCTGAACGATCCGACGTCATGGGATGCGCTCGATATCATCACGGCCGAAAAAGAACCTGGCGCTGGCGTTGCGCTGGCGAAGTCGCAGAGCTACGTTATCGCACTCAAGGAGTGGTCCACCGAGTTCTTCTACAACAACGGCAATTCTCCTGGCAGCCCGCTGGAGCCGGTGCTCAGCGCCTTTACGCTGGTCGGCTGCGCGTCTGGTGAATCTGTCGCGGCGCTCGATGAAACCATCTATTGGGTAAGCCGCGCTCGCCAGCAGGGGCCGGCGGTGCATCGCATGGCGGGACTTGAGCAGACCAAAATAAGCACGCCGGACGTGGATCGCATCCTCGCCGCCGACGCGCTCGATGATGTCTATTCGTATGGCGTCAAAATTGCCGGACACAGCTTCTACGTCCTGGGCCTGCGCGATACCGGCGTAACGCTGGCGTTTGACGCCACCAGCAGCACCTGGGCGCGATGGACAAGCCTCACGGCACGCGCTCCAGCATCCTGCACCATTGCGCAGTCTGGCGGGGTCGCATCGATCACATGGACGGCGCACGGACGGGCCGATGGCGATCCGGTGGTGATATCAGGGGCCGATCAAAGCGCCTACAACGGGCTGCAGCAAGTGCGGTACGTGGATGCCAATACGCTCGCGTTTGACGTGCCAGCAGCCACGACAAGCCCTGCTACGGGGACGATTGTGGCAGTAGGGTATGACGAGAGCTATTTCAAATATTCGCGCTACGTGGCTGCGTCAGGGCGTGATCTGGTGTTGCACGAAACGACCGGCGAACTGTGCGAAATCTCGGCAGACGAGACGCTAGACAACGGGGCGCCGATCTTCTTCCGGGCGCGGACCGGCAAGTTTGACAACGGCGACGAGCAGCCGAAATCGCTGGCATCGCTGCGCGTCGTCGGACTCAAGCAGGGCGGGACGGCTATGGTGCGGTGGTCCGATGACGACTACGCGACGAACTCAAAATGCAGGCCCGTTGATCTCGGCGCCGAGAATGCGCGTTTGCGGAGGTGCGGGTCGTTTCGCCGGAGAAGCTTTGAGCTGATGCACATCGGCGAATCTGCTGTGCAAGTTGCCGCGCTTGAACTGGATGTTGCAAAGGGCTGACATGAGGGACGCAAAATGAGCACGGCAGACTACTCGGCGCAATTGCAGCGCGAGGCCGACTGGCAACGGCAACAGATGCAAGACAGGCAAATGCGAGACAATCCCGGATTGGCGCAAGCCGCCGCTGGCGGGTGGGAATTGCAGCCAGACGGCCAATACCGGCGAATGATCAATGGCATCACGCAGACCATGCCAGCGGGCATGCTTGCCGGCAACATGCAGGCGCAGGGCATCGCGCAGCAGGTGTCCAATCCGGCAACCATCGGCGGGAATACCGATTACGTCGGGCAACTCAAGGCGCTGCTCGGCGAGCGGCAGCAGTCTGGCGGCGCCAGTTCGGTGCCGCTGACGAACCCATACGAGCAGCGCTTGCAATCGCTGATGAGCAACCCGGACGAGATAGCAAACACGAACGCTTATCGTTTCCGGTTCAACGAGGGCCAGAGGGCGCTCGAACGGTCGGCAGCGGCCAAGGGCATGTTGCGCAGCGGCAACACGCTGGCGGCGCTGGCAAACTACGGACAAGGGGCAGCGAGTCAGGAATACGGCAACGAGGTTAGCCGACTCGGTGCGCTCACCGGGCAGCAGAACCAGTACAACCTGGGCCGCATGGGGCTGGCCAATCAGGAGCAGTCCAATGCCGAATCATCCTGGCAGAACCGCGCAGGAACGGCGCTCAGTGCGCTGATCGCAGGCAACCGGGACAAGCTGGCAACCAACGAACTGGCGGCCACCAATGCTGTGCGGACGGGATACATCAATCCGGGATCAACTGGGAGGGCGAGCACATGGTAGAGGTGATTCCGGAAGACAGGATCGCACGACTGATGACGATTCGGGATCTAGTTTTGGCAGGGCAACAGGCCACTGCGGGGCCTGCTCTGCCCGACAACACGATGCGCAACAACGACACCGGGGCGACCTACTATTTCCAGTCGCAGGCTCCCGGCGCCGCATATCAGGCGGACTACGCCAATCCAATCGAGATTGCCGGGGCGGGCCGCGGGTATCGCATCAAAGGCGATCCGCTGGCGGCGATCATCAACGGCCAGCGCGTGGATTTTGGCGTGGATGGAGCAGCAAGCCGGCAGCGACAAAAAGAAAACCTCAGTCTGATGGCTGCTCAGCAAGGCATCCAGTCTGGCGCGCTCGACATCCAGGAGAAGCAGCGAGCGGCACAAATGGGCAAGCGTCCGTCATTGCCGCCGGGGTATGCGTGGTCTGAAGATGGCACGCGGGCCGTGCAGATTCCTGGGCTTGAGGATGTCGCCAAGCCGCTGACGGAAGGTCAAGGCAAGGCGGCGGCGTTCGGTTTGCGGTCAGAAGAGGCCGACAAGATTATCAACAGCATTGGCAGAGACGGCGCCGTGCAGCCGGGAATGATCAAGCGTATGGGAGAGGCGGTGCCGTTTGTCGGCGGCGCGCTTGGAACGGCGCTGAATTTCACGCAAAACCCTGAACAGCAGCAAATCGAGCAGGCGCAGCGCAATTTCATCAATGCGGTACTGCGGCGCGAGTCTGGCGCGGTGATCTCTCCGGAAGAATTCGACAACGCGCGCAAGCAGTACTTCCCGCAGCCTGGCGACGCGCCTGAATCCATTGCGCAAAAGAACGCCAACCGGCAGCAGACCATTGCCGGCTTGCGCACTGAGGCGGGGTCGCGCGCCATGTCGCAGGCGCAGTCAGAGCTTGCCAATCGCCAGCCGTCGGCAGAGCTTGATCGGATGCCGAAAGCCTCAGACCATCCCGGAAAGTACCTGACGCTGCCTGACGGCCGCGTGCTGCAATCCATCAATGGCAAGTGGGCCATGGGAGGCAACTGATGCCGAAGTTTATCCTGTCCGACGAGCCGCCACAGCAGTCTGTGCCGGGGCGCTTTGTGCTGTCCGATGCGCCTCCCGCAGCCGACAACCGCAACATGCTGGAGAAGGCTGCGCAGTGGGCATCAGATACGTTCGGCGCCAACGGCAACCTGCGAGGGTCGGCGGTCGGCGGCATCATGCAGGGCATGGCTGATCCGGTGGCAGGCCTGGTGCAGATGGGCGCCAATCTTCCGGGCGTCCGCTCCCTGGTCGGCGATTCGGTCAATGCGGGCATCGCCGGGCATGAGGCGCAATACGAGGCGGCGCGGCAATCTGCAGGCCGCAGCGGATTTGATGCTGCTCGACTCGTCGGGAACGTCGCGGCGCCGTCCAACGTGATCGCCGCGGCGCGCGTTCCGATGGCGGCTACTCGGGTCGGGCAAGCCGGCGCCGGGGCTGCTGCTGGAGCGATTGGCGCCGCGCTTGTGCCGGAAAAAGACGCTCAGGATTTTTGGACAAAGAAGCTGCAGGAAGGCGCCGTTGGCGGGCTTGCTGGCGCCGTCTTGGCGCCTGTAGCAGGAGCCGTTGGGCAGAAAGTGTCGCAGATGTGGAACGGTCGCGGAACGCCACCGCCGCCGACTGGAACGCCTCCAGGTGGATGGGGTCCGGGTATCCAAGTGCCGCCAGGTTCGCACGCTGCTGACGCATCCATCGCGCAAGCGGCAGCAGAAGCGGGGCAGACAATTGACGAGATCCCACAATCCGTGCTGTACCAACTGCGCGCTCAGGCAGAGCACGCACTGGCGAACAATACGACAATCGACACGGCGGCGGCGCTGCGCAAGGCTGACTTCGAGGCGCTTGGCCAGCAGCCGCTACTCGGGCAGATCACGCGAGATCCGATGCAGTTCGCACGCGAGCGGAATCTGCGAGGCATTTCCGGGGCCGGCGAGCCGATTGCCGCGCGCCTGAGCGGGCAGTCTTTGGGGCTAAATCAGACGCTCGGCAGATTTTCCAATGGTGCTGATGAGGCGTACGGCGCGGGCGTGAAGCTCGCCAATGATCTCGGGGCGTTTGATGCACGGGCAAAGGGCGCCGTCGATCAGGCCTACAATGCCGCGCGCAACGAGGCTGGGCGCTACGTCGATTTGGATCATGTCGGATTTGTCAAAACTGCAAACGACGCGCTTGACGCCGGACAGCTTGGCCACTACTTGCCGGCGCAGATTCGCAACCTGCTGAACGACGTTTCTGCCGGCACGGTGCCGCTGAACGTCAATACAGCCGTGCAGATTGATAGCGTGCTGTCTGCTGCTGCTCGCGGCGCGCAACCAGCCGAGCGCATGGCGATCAATCAGGTGCGGTCGGCGCTTTCTGGTGCGCAGCCCGCATCCTCTACCGGCGCCGACGCCCTGGCCGCATTCTCCAGTGCGCGTCAGATGGCTGCCGAACGGTTTGGCCTGCATCGAGCGATTCCAGCGCTCAAAGCAGCAGCAGATGGAACAGTGCCACCAGACGACTTTGTGAAAAAGTTTGTTCTCAACGGCGACGTGCAAGAGCTGCGCGCGATGGCGGACTTGCTCAGGCGAGAAGCGCCAGAATCCTACAATCAGGCGCGCTCGCAGATCGGCGCAGAACTGCGGCGTGCAGGGTTCGGAGAGAATGTCTCAGGAGACAAGCCATTTTCGCAGGAGCGGTTCAACGCGCGCATGCGGCAGATTGGCACGGCACGGCTGCAGGCGTTTTTCTCGCCGGAGGAAATCAGCACGCTGCGCACGGTCGGGCGAGTCGGCGCTTACATGGAGTCGCCGCCTGCAGGGTCGGCGGTCAATTTCTCCAATACTGGCAGCGCTGTTGCGAACTTCGTCAATGCGTTTCCTCTGCCTGGAATTGTGCGCTCAGTCGTCGGCGCTGCTCGCAATGCGGCGCAGGCAACACGCAACGCCGGGGACGTTCGAAGGGCCGTGGAAGCAGCCGTACCGACTGCGGCGGCGCCAATGTCGCCAGCACGCAACGCAAGGCTCAACGAGCTGCTGCTGATCGGCAGCGCTGGCGCCGGAGCTTCGACGCGATGAAGCTACCTCTGCCGTTCTGCTTTTTTGCGCGCAGTTTCTTCCTTGCGCTGCTGCGCGTACCATCGCGCGTCGTCTTCCAACGACCGGCCGTTGGTCAAAATCGTGTAAAGCACGTGACAGCCCACTGCGATGACAAAACAGATCGCAATGGAAATAATCTTGTATTCCCACCACAGGGCATCGTGCATGGCTTGGCTTCCGGAGGTGACTCGTGCCGGTAATTGTGCCTCAACCGCCAGAAAAAGGAGACGCCAGGTTTGATCAGTGGGTGTATTTGCTGTGGAAATCTTTGCGCGGAGTTCCTGAGCAATTCAACCCGATTGCCGGGGCAAACGTCACGCTGACCGGAACATATCCAGACATCACGTTTGCTGCATCTGGCGGCGGTGGCGGGACGATCAACAACTACATCACGCAAAGCCTCACAGCACAAGACGGGATGGACGGGCAAGACGGATGGCCCGGTCCGATGGGTCTGGCTGGTGTCTCTGGCGCAGCAGGGCGAGCAGGTCCGCCCGGCATGGATGGTATGGATGGTATGGACGGCGACGGCGGATATGCTTCGACGCCAGCACCAAGCACTTGGATTCTGGCCTTTGCGGCGGCGCACGGCTAACTTTTAGGAGCATCACAAAATGGCAGCAAACAAGAATATTCGCATCGGTCCGGTGGCGCTGACCACGACTTTGACGACCAACATTCTGAACCCGCAGACGCTGACGGGCGGTGTGTCGGCTGGCGGAACGAGCAACACGCAGACCTATATCCTGATTCGGCATATTCGCATCGCCAACAAAACTGCCAGCGCGGCTACTTTTTCGCTGTGGATTGGCGCGACAGGAGCGAACGCGGCCGGCACCGAATTCATGGGGACCGGGCAATCCGTTCCTGCCAACAGTTACGTCGATTGGTACGGCGCGCTGCGTCTTGATCCGGCAGATTTCCTGGTCGGCGGCGCTGGCACGACCACTGCGCTGACGCTTGAGGGCGAGGGCGAGATCGGCATTGTCTGATGATTCGCCTAAACTCCGTCTCCCGCATCGAGGCCGTTTGCGACTTTGCCGCCAACACCGTTGATCCGACATGCGTAACAAGCTGGTCTGACCTTTCAACAGGCCAGTACCTGGGCGGTTCGCTGGCACAGAATTTCACCGGCACGACGGCTATTGTGATCGTCACGTCTCCGGCGACTGGTGCGGTTCGCGATGTCGATTTTATCCATATCTCGAACGTCGATCAGATCACGCAAGCGGTCACGGTAAGGTTTTACAACGGCAGCGGCACCTATAACCTGGTCAAGGTGTCATTGGCGCCAGGAGACCGACTGACTTACACCCACGCCAGCGGCTGGCAGACCATCACATCGGCGGGCGTGCTCAAGTCGGCTGGAGCAACCGGACCTGCTGGGGCCATGGGCACGATTGGCCCAAGCATGGCCTGGGAGCACGAGTACCCGGACGATGGTCTGTCGATGACCTACGGATCAGCCGGCCTGCCGACAATCGTCGGAACTCTGCGCGCCTTTCTCGGATCCCCCACCTCCGCAAACCTCGCAGCAGCAGTCACGGACGAAACCGGCAGCGGATCGCTTGTGTTCGGCACTACGCCGACACTGACCACGCCAGTTATCAACACAGCGGCTTCGGTTGGTGGTGCCTGGACAGCAGCAGCAACATGGACGCTTCCGGCGTTCACGCTTGGTGGCACGGTCAGTGGTGGCGGGCAGCAACTCAACAACGTCATCATCGGTACGGTAACTCCGCTTGCGGGTGCATTCACGACGCTAACCTCGTCTGGCAGCGCGGCAATTGGCGGGGCCATTTCCTCGGACCGAGTGCTGCACGTCAATGGGCAGATTACGGGAGGCCCTACCGCTTCTGGAATCATCGTAAACGGTCAAGTGCAATCAGGCGTCACAGCCACAACAGGCCTTGTCAGGACTTCTCTTAACACGCAGGCCGCCGCTTTCACCCTGGCGTCTGCGCTGCACTATTCGGCATTCCAAGGCACGATCGGCGCCACTTCTGCTGTAACAGATCAGGTCGGATTCTTTGCGGATTCAAGCATCGTTGGAGCGACGAACAACTACGGGTTTAGGGGTACGATTCCTTCCGGGGCTGGTCGGTACAACATCTACATGGACGGCACCGCTCCGAATTACTTTGCCGGCGACATGCAGTTCAACAAGACCGTGACTGCAACCGGAACAACGACCCCGCAGACGATCAACAAGACTGCCGGGTCTGTCAATTTCGCCGCTGCCGATGCGTCAAAGGTTGTAACCAACTCTCTGGTTACGGCCAGTTCGATCATCATTGCCACAGTTGCCACCAACGACACGACGCTGACGAGTGTCCAGGCGGTGGCCGCCGCTGGCAGTTTCACCCTCTACGCGAACGTGGCAGCAACTGCGGAGACGCGCGTCAATTTTCTGGTGATCAACTGATGATGCCAGATCGGGGGGAAAAATCAGACCTTGACGTGGTTTATCACCGGCTTGACCAGCAGGATGCCGTGCTTCTGCAACTGCACGACATGATCAGGGATCACATCGCTGAGAACCGGCACATCGAGGGGCAGATCAAGGAGCTTGTCGAGATGTACCGGGGATCAAAATTCATGATCTCCGCGTTCAAGTTCCTGATCCCGATCGTCGCTGCCGTTGCCGCCGGGGTGATTTGGATGCGCGAGCATTTGCGGATTTGACGGGCGCAAAAAAGCCGCCCGTAGGCGGCTGGTTGAACTGACAAGCAATCCTTGTCAGTTGCCGGACTCTGGCGGGTTCAGTCGGCAGACTGCTGGATTGACGAAAAAAACTCGCTGGATTTTGCTGCCGTCGTTATCCGCTCATCGACCATAATGTGATTACGGAAAACGCGAAGGACTCCAACGCTCACCCTGCCGCCAAGTTTTGCGCTCGCCGGTGAAAACTTCGCGGCGTATTGCGCGCCGTCAAAACCGATGTATGCTGCATCGTCCATCGTTTCTCCTTTAGGTTTTTTCAGGCGCCGCATCGATCAGCGCCCTCACCCACTGTGCCCCGCCATTCCTCTCGACCTTCGCCCGCTGCGCAGGACTGACGCGGGCGTGAAGCACGGCAGAGCGTTCGCCTGGCTTAACGAGCGTCGGCTGGCGCCCCTGGCCGGGGGCGTTGCCGGTGCGTTGTTTGGCGGTGGTCATGTGCGCTGCCTGCGAGCGGCACGGATCAGGTTTGCCGCCATGTCGCGGCTTTCCCGTACCTTGATGCCCTTGTTCCACGGATTGGCCATGTCTGCCTCAACGACGAGGCGAACGGACTGCATGACGGGCGTCTTGAAAAGCCCGGTCAGGCTGAGTTTAGCGGCAGCTTCCGGTGCCGGTTCGCCGAAAAACTTGATTTCGTACTGGCTGCCGTATTGCTTGTTGAAAAGGATGCTCATTTCCCTGCTCCTCAATGCGCCCGGCGAACCGGGCGGGGTTGGTTAGGCTGCTACCAGTTCAACAATGTCGCCGCGCTTTGCCCTTTGCCCCATAGACACGACCGCCGCCGGAGAGACCTTGTAGCTTTTCCCCATGTGGCGCTGACGAAGCAGCTTGCTTGCGCAAATGACGCCAACGATAAACGTGTCGCCACATTCGTTTGACAGGCCAACGCTGCGAGTCAGGTTGGTTTTTCCGCAATGGTCGCATACCGGGCAATCGGACGTTCCCAAAACTTTGAACTTGCTTCCAGATACGGCCATCTCGTTCTCCTGTTGTTGTTTGCCTTCGATGTCTGTATTGTATCACTCAACAGTAAGGAGTCAAGCACTATTTCAGTTTTTTTGCGCTATTTTGCCGGAATTTTGCTATTGATTCCGGCAAGAGATTCCGCGAGGGTATCTATAGAAATCAATAGGCTATCAATGAAAAACCCGCAGTTACGCGGGTTTTGTTTGGTGCCGAGATGGGAATCTAAAACGTCGCTATTGCTGGCTTTGCGGTTGGTTTGCCGGAATTTTGACGGACTGCGCAATGTGTGCCGCGCCCATCATGCTCATTTTCCACAGTCTCATATCCATCGGCATGCGCACATACCTATCTCGCCATCCGCCGTATCTGATGGCCAAGTGGCGCCTGAACTGCATCTCTGAGCGTTTCGACCGCCACTGAAATCTGGTGCGGCGGCGGTTGCGGTGGCTGGCGTTTAGGCGGACGGGCCTGATGATCACTTGTTGCGCTCGTCCATCGCGTAGTCAATTGCTTTGCGCAATTCCGTTATCGCCTCGATTCCGCACACACATACGCCAGCCGAACCGGCGCACATGATTTGCACCATGGGGACGTATCCAGGTGCCGTTGGGCGCACTGCTAGTGCTACGTGAGACAGCCCAAGCACAAAAGCAGCTTGGAATTTATTTGAATCGTCATTGCTCATCATCCATCTCCGTGCCGCATGTGCAATCTAGTTGCGCTGGACAGGACTAGCGCGGCGATGGCGTCGGCGAGTTTGTCGATGTCGGCGAGCGTGTTCATTCGCATAGCCCGTAAATTGATGAGCACACCGGGCCGTCCATTTCTCGCAGGAAATCGCGCTGCTTCCCGCCCCTTGCGGTGGCCGCCCATATCACGCGCTGCTCGATACGGCCAGCCGCTTTGTGCTCCTGAAGTGTCGAATCAGAACTGGCGTCTGAAGCAAAAAACGTCGCAACTTCGTGCTTGCTAGCCAGCGAAACAGCCTTCTCCCATTCCGCTATCCGCTCGATCACTTCCGGGAATCGCTTGCTGATTTCCAGCAGTTCGTCTTTGCGCGCATTGATGCACGGCATACAGCCGACCCGCCCCATGCCTTGCTCATACAGCGGGTTGTGCTTGATGCCGTGCTTCTTGTGAATTGCGAAACAATCATCAGCAGTCCAATCAAGTATCGGGCGATAGTTCCACATCTCGTTTCCGTTCTCTGCTGTTGTTTTCATTTCTCGCTCAGTCAAAAACCGGCGTCTCATCGACTCGTCGCGCCGAACGCCTTGCCATGAAATCACGTTGCCGGTCTCAAGCAGTGGTTTTTGCACTTGCTCGATAATCGGGTTGCGCTTCAGCTCCTCGGAACAAAACGCACGCATGGTTGATGGGAATCTGCCCTTCCAGATGCACAAATCGAGAAACGGTATGCCGGTCGGAACAAGCGCGGCGGCTGCTCTGTCAATCGCTTCCTGCGGGGCGCCCCACTTTGACGCCCATTTAGTGAGCACGAATTCCCGTTTGCCGGCGATCTGGCGGGCGAACTCCGCCTTGACCCAACGAATCGGAACGCCCGTAGTGCTCTCGATGTAGCGCACGTAATCGTAGGTCTGCTCGTGCTCGTTTCCGGTGTCGGCGAAAACGACGGACAGATCCGGCGTATCGCGCTCGATGGCCAGCAGCAGCATGGCCGTACTGTCCTTGCCGCCAGAAAAGCTGATTACGTTGTGGTCCATGTCTGCAAAAGTGGTCATGCGCGCTTGTTCCATTCGTCGATTGCCCTGGCGTTGTTGTTCCTGCGGGCCACATTGTTGCGCACGGCCGGGCCGGCGGCGCTGCATTCGATGCACTCGATGCGCAATCTGCGGCCAAAGTCAATTCGCGTCAGGCTTGATTCAATCTCTGGAACGCTCCCGCAGAACGGGCAGGGCTTGAGTGTTTGTTCGCTCATTTCGCTGACCTCGCACGGATTTGATCTGCTGCCCATTGCAGCGTGTTCCCGGTTTTTGTTCCAGGAAACACCGACTCCAAGCTGTCGCACACCACGGCGCACGCCTCCCTCTCTGCAATCATCGCCTGCTCAATCAGCGCATCCACTCCGCCGATCGTGTCAAGCCAAGCCACCACCTGCGCCTCTGCATCGTCGCACGCCTTTTCTACGCCGTGCTCGGCCGTGTACTGGCCGCCGTCTCGGTGGATGCGTGCGAGCAGGTCGTAGATGTGGTGGCGCTCGCGCTTGAGGCTATCAATCTCGGCGTCATGCCAGCACGACATGTTGTCTATCTGCGAAATCAACCCCATCGTGTCTGGCAGAGGCTCCCATTGCGTGATGTTCGAAAAGTTCTTCCTGTGCATCGCAATCGCTAGATTTTTCGCGCATGAATTTACACGATCGGCATCGGCCTTCAGCCGCTCAATCTCGGCGTGCTGCTGTCGGAGCATGGCAACAGCCTCGCCTCCGGTTTTTCCGTAGTAGATTTCGTGCAATCTGGCGGCAATCTCCAGTGCTGTGCGTTCGCTCATGCCACACTCCAATAGCTCACGTTATTTTCCTTGTATCTCGTCACCATTCCGTCGTCTTCCATTCTGCACAGACGGTCAAATGCCACCGACTTGCAGCAGCCGACAGACCTGGCGACGCTCATCGTCTTGCACTCCGGGTTCCATTTGACCGTGTCAAGCCAAGCCACCACCTGCGCCTCTGCATCGTCGCACGCCTTTTCTACGCCGTGCTCGGCCGTGTACTGGCCGCCGTCTCGGTGGGTGCGTGCGAGCAGGTCGTAGATGTGGTGGCGCTCGCGCTTGAGGCGATCAATCTCGGCGTGCTGCCTGCGCAAAGCTTCGGCCGCTTCAAGCTTCACGAAAGACGAGCAGGATGCCGAGTCAAGATCAATCGCAATCTCCAGTGCTGTGCGTTCGCTCATGCCACACTCCAATAGCTCACGTTATTTTCCTTGTATCTCGTCACCATTCCGTCGTCTTCCATTCTGCACAGACGGTCAAATGCCACCGACTTGCAGCAGCCGATAGCCTTGGCGACGCTCATAGTCTTGCACTCCGGGTGCCACTTTACGTATGCCATGGCTCGCTCTATGCCCTCAAGGATCGCCGCCTTTGTCTTGCTGGCGCATGGCGTGCGCTCGGCAACGATCTGCTCTTGTCTTTCCCGCTCGCGCTCTGCCTGCTCGACTCCGGCAATAATTCCGACCATCTCTGCTTCCAGGCTGCAGGGGTCAATGCCTTTGTCGAGCAGCGCGCGGCCGGCGGCGTCTGGCTCGTTCGATGCAGGCAAGATGTCCGCCACATTCTCACGCGGCTTGCGCTCGGCATTGACTACGCGCTTGCGATGGCAGCCTGGAAGCTTGGCGACTCTGAGATATTTCGCTCGGCTGCGAATAGCGTCCTCTGTCATATCAAACCGCTCCGCCAGTTCGTAGGTCGGCACGTGCGGGTAGAGTGCCATCAGTGCGTCGTCGCGGGCTTTGACGTTGGGGTGGCGTAGGTTCATGCGACCTCCGCGAACAGATCGTCCGTCATGCGCAGCGCGTTTTCGAGATTGCGCGCGGCTTGCCGGTAGTAGCTTTCCTTCAACTCGACGCCGACGAACTTTCGTCCCATCTGCAATGCGACATGGCCCTCGCTGCCGATGCCGGCGAACGGGGAGAGCACAACATCTCCGGGGTTTGTCCAAAGCTCGACACCGCGGCGGATCACTTCAAGCTGTAGCGGGCAGATGTGCCGCTCGTCGTTGTGCTCTCGGGCGCTCTGGTATTGCAGAGTATCGGACGGGTCAATGTCCATCCAGACCGGCGACGCGACCTGCTGCCACTTGCTGACCGGGTAGTCTTCGCCATGCGTGACGCGATCAACCATCTCGCCTGGCGCGCGCATCGTCACGAGGTAGTCAGGGATTCCTTGACGGCTCATGCACGCATTGCCGCGCACGGTTTTGTGAAGCAATCCGAGCGCCTTGGTGCGCTGCATGGCGGTCACTGGATCTTTCCAGATGCAGACCTCTGATGCGTAGATGAATCCCTTGGACTGAAACGCGCGGATCAGATCTCCGCGAAAGTCGCGCAGACCGATGTAGCCGTGAAGCTGCTTGCTGCTCGGCATCAGCATGCAGTGGAAGCTCACGTTGTGGCCCGGCTTCATGACGCGCAGCAGCTCGTCAATCAGGTATCCGAAGTGCTCGAAGAACTCCTCGTCGCTGGTGCAATTGCCCATGTCGCGCGGCGAGTTGGAATAGGTGTAGAGGCTGGCGAACGGCGGCGAGAAAATGCTGTAGTCAATCGATTTTGCCGGCAAGCCTTTCAGCGCCTCGACACAATCCCCGTTGATGAGCGTGTAGTTTTCGCCCGATGCCTGATTAATGCACTGCATTGCGAGATCCTCCGTTGTTGAATGCGCGTCGCACGCAATAGCTGCGCACGATGCTGATAGCGGTATAAATGGCGCCGATGGCCAGATTGTCTGCCGTGCTTATGGCAATGCCGAACAGCGGCAGAATGGTTACGTTTGCGGCGAGCGATACGCCGTATCCGATGGCGACATTCGCCACCGACTCGACGGCGCTTTGTGCTTTCGTCTGGCTCATGCGGCCACCAGAAACGGCGGCACCGCAATGCGCCGATCCGGGTTGTAGCTGTTCGTGTCCTTCGTCGCGCCAAGGACTGATTCGCGCACCGCGCCGAGAGTCTCTGCGGCCATCGCTGCGGCCATCTCCTCGGCGGCGGCTTGCTTGCGCCTGATGTTGGCGACGACTGCGCCATCCTGATTCGACGCGAACACGTGGACATTGACCTCACGCTTCTGGCCGAATCGCCATGACCTGCGCACGGACTGATAGAACATCTCGTATGAGTCATCGACCCCGACAAATGCCTGATTAGCGCAGTGCTGCCAATTCAGTCCGAATCCAGCACATTTCCCTTTTGTAACCATGACTCGATGCTTGCCGGCAGCAAAATCGACAATCCGGAGCTCTTTCACGTCGTTGTCGTCGGCGCCTGCAACTTGCACGGCACCCTTGATCGCACTCTCCAAAGCGTCGCCTTCCGGGTTCAGCGAGCACCAGACAATCCACGGTTCATCATCGGAATTGACGAGATCCGCGCACGCTTGAACCCGCTGCGCCATGCTGTCGCGCCTCGCCTGCCGGCGCTCCGTGAGCGTCTGAGCCTCAGCGGCGAACAGTCCATGCGCCGTGTTGTGCTCAATCTCTACCACGTGCTGGTGGATCGTCAGCGGCGGCAGTTCGTAGGCGCTGGCGTCGTGGCCCAAGTCGGCGGGGCTGCGGATCATGGCTCCCCAGGACGACACCCACCGCCAGAACACGTCGCGCGCATGGCCCTTGAGTCGCCATACGCTGGTGTCGCCACCGTCATGCACAAAAAACTCTGCAAGCATCTCCGACCGGCTGCGAACGCCAAGAAACTCAGCGTGCGTGCCTAGCTCGGTCCAATCGTTCGGCGATGGCGTCGCCGTGCAGCAGAGCTTGTAAGGCGTCGCTGCGAACGCGTCCATGAGCAGCGCAAGCGTCTTGCTCGCGTGATGCTTGATGATGCTCGACTCGTCCAAAGCAACGCCGGAAAACTTGCGCATGTCGAACTTGTGCAAACGGTCATAGTTCGTGACGCAGATGCCCGGCCGCACGTCAGACGCCTCTCGGCAATGCGTGACGGTGATGCCCATCAGCAACCCCTCGGCGACGAACTGCTGCGCCACCGCCAGCGGACATAGGATGATTACCGGGCATCCGGTGTGCGCCACCACGGCATCAGCCCAGGCAATGGCCATGCGCATCTTGCCGAGTCCGGTATCGGCAAAGATGGCGGCGCGGCCACGTCGCAATGCCCATCTCGTGAGATCCGATTGATGCGGAAACAGCGCGTAGTCACGCAACGGCGCATCAATGCCGGCGCTGGCGATGGTGCCGAGTTTGCCGGCGATGAATGATTGGTATGTCATGGCTAGAACGGGATATCGTCATCGTCGTCAAACTTCGGCGCCGGCGGTTTCGGTGCTGGCTTCGGCGGCGATTCCTGTTGCGCCGGTTGAGCGTCGTTCTTGCTTCCCAACAGTTCGACGGAGTTGATGCGCAATTCCAGGCTGATCTTCTCGGCGCCGTCTTTTGCTTGGTACGGGCGCGGATCAAATTCTCCGCTGACGGCGACCTGCTGCCCCTTGATCAGGTATTGCGCGAGCTTCGGTCCGCGATCTCCGAACATGGCGCACTTGACCCAGAACGAGCGCTTTTTGTCGCCGAACCCGGTATCGACGGCGATGCTGAATTCGAGCACGGCAGTCCCTGTTGGCAAGTATTTCTGCTCTGCGTCACGGCCCAACCTGCCGCTGAAGGTGCAAACGTTGAGGCTCATGCGGCCTGCTCCTGTTCGGTCAATTCGATCGTGCGCGCGCCATACGCCGCCTTGAATGCGGTTTTTTCGTCCTTGCTGCGCCCGGCTTTGTATGCGGCGCCGAATACCGTCTTAAGGTCAGCGATGGTTTCTGCTGCGGCGATGTCTGATAGCCATTCCTTTGCGCATTCGTCCGGCTCGTATTGCGCTGGATTGGCTGCGGGAGCAACTGCCAGCGGTTTAACCGTGAATGCTTTTTTGACTGCGCGCGTCGCAGTCAGGGCCATGGTAAGCGGCCCGGAAATGTCTGACAGATGGCTAATGCGAATACCTCCTACAGCAGCGCCTCCGAACCGAACGGACTCGTCAAGGTACAGCGTCATGCTGCGCCCGGCATACTTCGAGGCGTCGGCTCCCCAGGCTTTCATAATGACTCGGCGCATGGATTTGCATGGCTTGTAGGCTTTGCCTTCGTCGCCTGCGAAATGGATGGCCACCGGCTGATCTTCGGCAACCAGCTTGACGGACGTGACGGTAATGGTGCGCGGTCCGGCAATCAGGTCGTCCGCGTTGATCTGGTCGCTTTTCGGCGCAACCGTTCCGCTGATATCGATCACAGGTACATCTCCTCTTCTATTTTTCTTGCCGTGTGGATCAAAATCGGCATATTTCCGACCGCTTGCTGATAGCGCAGATGAGCTTTTGCGAGGCGATCCTCGAATTCCGACGATGCTGTGATAATTGCCGATTGATAGCGCTCGTCAGACCAGACCCGCTTGACGAACATCGGCAGCCCGGCGCTGTAGCTGACAAAATCCAGCCAATTGCGCTCTGTTACGAGTAATCCGGTTTGAATTTGCAGCATGTACTCGGCAGGCACTTCGTCGGCCAGAATCGTCTCGACTTGGTACTTTTGGCGGCGAGATTTGCACTCGATCAGACCATCGTCGCCGACCAGACCATCCGGCGAATACCCGATAACGTAGCCGCCCATGTCGCGCGTCACGAATCCGCATTCGGTCACCGGTGCGTAGTGCTCGTCGTACTTGATGCGCGCCTCGATCTCGTCCTCGTGGCCACGCAGCATGTCGTCAGAAACATACTGCGGCTCTGTGTGGCCGGTGATGCGCTGCGCCAGAAGCTCGAACAGGTGCGCGCGCTCTTTGTCGTTGCTGGCAGGCTTGAGCGTCGGCGTCATAATCATCCGCATCTCGCTGGCGGTCAGGATTCCGCAGCGCAGGGCTAGCCATTCCGTCGTGCCCTGCTCGATGTCGTTGTGATAGCGGATCATTCGGCGCCTACCAGTTCGGCAAGCGTTTCGCGTGCGTCATCGATCAACTGCTTTGCTTTGGTCGCGGCGCCGTTGATAGTTGCGACCTTGGCCATCTGCAGCCATTCGATTGCGTAATCGATCGTCTCCAATGCGGTGTCTTCGTCCGCCTCAATCGGCGCGCGCGGGTCGTTCGGATGCCCGGCGAACACTGGCCAAGTGGCGCTGTCGCCAGGGCCAAGATTGGCGAATTTGTTAGCGATCATTGCTGCCGCTCCTCGCGTAAGTGGTTGCCGTGGTCTGCGCCGCGTCCATGGCGACTTCGTAATCAATGCTCCCGACCATGCCGAACGCGGCCAAAATAATCAGGATTGCCCAGATCGGCCTCATCAGCGGCGCCCCAGATCGACGGCAGTCCTGATGCCGTTTTCAAGTCGGTATGCCTTTGCCGGCCGCGCTGCTCCCGTGTCGATATGCACGTCGACCATCACTTCGACCGGAAGCGCTGCGCTTGCTTCCTGCTGACGGCGAGCGATGGACTGCTCGTGGCAGCGCTCGTGCTGCTCGATCACTTCGCGGGCGTCGTGGATCAGGTGTGAGGGCAAGAAAGAGTCGGCGCTGTAGGGCTGGCTGTGGCCGGCAACCTCCTCGACGATCGCGCGCAACGCTTCGATGGCGCGCTCATTCATGGCCTTCATCTCCGCCTCCCAATGCGCGCCACACGTCGTGGTCCGCCTCTTCTTCGGCGCTCATTGCTCCGATGCACTGCGCAATCAGCAACGCTGCCGGAACGGACAGCACCAAAAAAACGTACTCGATCATTTCGATTCCTCCAGTTTGTCTATTGCGACCATCAAAAGCCCGCACTCCGGGCACAGATCGCCGAAATACCACACCGGCAAACTTGCCAGCACCGCAGGCCTGAAAACATGCGCAAAATTTCCGCACGGACAGACCTTGTAGCCCTTGGCTATTTCTTCTTGCGTCAGTTGGCTTGCGGTCATGGCTGCTCCTGTTTGTCGGCGCCGTTCTCTCTCGGCCAGTCAGGGTTCTTTCGTCGCACCCTTGCGCCAGCCGTGCGGCGCTGGTCCCGAGTGCTGCTCGCAGATTCCCGCCTGCGTCGCGCCTTTCAATTGCCACCACGTCATGCCCCGGTGGACGGGCTGAGCAGCTACTGACAGGCGCCCTGAGCGGGAGAGAGCGAATGGGGCCTACTGCTTTTCCCTGCCCAGCGCCAGAGGGCCGTACGCGACAGGGTCTTCAAGGCGCCTGCCAGTAGTTACTCGGAAGCCGCCTCCAGGTCCTTATGCGCGGCGCCACGCTCATCTGTGGGCGGAGCAGCTCGGGCCTGTTCGCGTGAAGCGGCTTGCGGGTATCGGCTCTTGCAGCAGGACGGCGCCATTCCGTTCGCCATCCTTGTGTTCGGTCGGGGAAAGGTTGCGCCCGCCGTTGCTCGGAGTTGAGGGTGATGCACTGCTGAACCGATGTGTGAATCTTAGATCACTAAGGCCGCACAGTCAACAAGAATCTTAGATTTCTAAGTAACTTTCTTATGGGCAAACCCCGCCAGGCGGCGGTCTTGAAAAGTTGCCATCTTAGTGCCCTATACAAAAATATTCTTAGTTGGCTTGCATTCTTTGTCTTAGTCGTCTAAGATAGCGAGCATGAAAGACGAAAACCTCATTGATCGGCTCGGCGGCACGTCAAAGGTCGCTGAAATGTGCGAAGTGACGACTGGCGCCGTGTCCCAATGGCGCAAGAACGGCATACCAGGATACCGCTTGCAGTATTTCAAAGCGGCGCGCCCCGAATTGTTCACCGACAGCTGCAAAACACAAGAGCAGGTAGCCGCATGATCGCCGCCTTCCGTAGCGCATCCTGCATGCAGTCCGCAGGACAACCAGACCGGGACGGTATTGGCAGACCCGTTGCTCGAGGCACCGCATGCGCGACATGCCCAGAATGCGATGTCCCGCACGGCGATGTTGGCATTGCCGGAGCTGATCTGCGCGGTC
>ERZ869929.573-NODE-573-length-20116-cov-4.292308_pt1 | contig 20116 bp, 22 predicted proteins | sample MGYA00579312_ERZ869929 | MGnify/ENA primary metagenome ERZ869929 (study PRJEB32216, sample SAMN09231818) | wastewater metagenome | place: USA: Maryland | collected 2016-08-09 | study: EMG produced TPA metagenomics assembly of the PRJNA472060 data set (Reclaimed... | reverse complement strand
TTACTACGAAGTGAATGATCTCTCAGAAGATGTTGTTTATGCATCGATTCCCAATTTTGCCAACGACAATGAAAACGTTGAAAGTATTCTACAGATAAAGCCTGCTCCGTACAGATACACAGCACGTACCAATCTTGGCGACAGAACAACAACACTGACCTTAGGCGGAGGTTCTGCCGACTCCTTCGAAGATGATGCCATTCCAGATCCTTCGACGTTTGCTCTGCCCTTATATGGAAAGACGACATTCAATAGACTTGCTCTCAATCCGGATAAACTACTAGAAACAAAAACTCTTGGCGTCTATGCACCCAATGTAGATTTGTTTGTCACCTATCGTTATGGTGGCGGATTAGAACACAACATCGAAAAGGGAACTCTTCGAAGTGTGCGCCAGCTACAATTAAAGTTCCCATACAACACAAATCCAAATGTTGCCTCACGCATTCGAACAAGTGTCGAAGTAGACAACACAGAACGTGGTCGTGGTGGCGATGAAAGACCTTCGATAACAGACTTGAAAAACTATGTGCAGGTTGTCAAAAATGCACAGGAAAGAATTGTAACAAAGCCAGATGTTCTTGCAAGAATTTACTCCATGCCTTCCAATTTTGGACGTGTTTATCGTGCTGGTTTGCGCAGTAATCCTAATAATCCGCTAGCAACACAGCTGTTCGTTACATCGAGAGATGCAAACGGACGACTAACAACGACAACCGACTCCCTCAAGAAAAATCTAAAGACCTATCTCAATTCGTTCCGGATGATATCTGACTCCATCGACATATTCGATTCTCCAATTACGAATCTTGGACTTCTGTACGAGATAACAGTTGATCCAATGCTTAACAAGAAAACAGTTCTGCAAGCTGTATCTGCCAAGCTTCGAAAATTCTTTGACCAAAAAAACTTCCAGATTGATCAGCCAATTTTGTTGAGCGACGTTCACAACGTCATATACAAAACTATTGGAGTACTATCTGTCAACAAGATAAAGTTTACTAACATCACTGGTATGGTTGAAGGTCGTGAGTACTCCAATGTATACCATGATATCGGCCTAAGCACAACAAAGGGAAATGCAATTCTTCCTCCTGTTGGTGGCATATTCGAAGTCAAATACATAGACTCAGATCTGATTGGTCGTGCAATATGATAAGAGGAAGACGCACAAGAAAACGTATACCGCTTGAGGAATGTGATTCAAATCGCATATGCGATCTATATTTTAATAAAATGCAAAGCATTACCGATATAAGCAGACAGCTCTCTGCTGAGCTGCCTTTGGGAACCTATGTTTCAATTTTGCAAGTAACATATTTTATCAAAACATTTGGGACAGTTAGAGAACCATGTGAAACAATGAAAATTTGGGGTTCAAGAATAACAACAACTGCCATTTGTGTATCTTGCAAAAAAACATTTGGTACATGTACACTTCTGGCCAAATTTTGTAAAGAATGTGGGCCAGATGAAGTGTCAATTAGAAGATTATCGATGTACGGTATCAGTCATAATCAGTACAATAAAATGCTAGAAATGCAAAAAAATTGTTGCTCTTTATGTCAAAGAAATTTTGCAAATATCAAGCCGCTCAAAAATAAATCGACACCAATAATGGTAGATCATAATCATGAAACAGGATTTGTTAGAGGTCTTTTATGTCACGATTGCAATATTATTTTAGGCTACTTCGAAAAGGCCGATGAAGAATGGCACGAAAGAGCAAAAAAATATAAGGAAATCAAGTCAATAGACTTAGGCAATGGCCCGGTTAGAAAAAATTTAAACAAAAAAAAGGCCATCATATAATGTATCGATGTTTCAAGCCACTAAAAGACACGTACATTACCGACAGAATTATCAAAGGTACTCGACAGAACAATACAAATCTTGGCACATCAAGTACGCTGGATCTATTCGTCATCAATGGTCTCAACAAATCTGCATCGCTGAATCTTAATGAGCTTTCGAGAATACTCATAAAGTTCGATATCGAAGATCTCAAGAGTGATTATCGTGACGGCAAACTGGATCCTTCTATGGGTTCGTTTTGGGCAACGTTGAATCTATTCGACGTATATGGTGGACAACCAACACCGAACAACTTCACGGTATCCGTATACCCTCTGTCTCGATCATGGCAAGAAGGCGTCGGTAAGGACGTTGTATACTACCAGGATAGTGACGTAGCAAACTTTCTGACATCTAGCTACACCGGAGCAACATCGAACATATGGTACCAATCTGGGGCCAATGCAACTGGTCTTTTAGGCTCAGCAGACATCGACATCATATCAAGCGGCAATCTTGGTGCCGGCATCGAGAATCTTTTCGTTACGCAATCGTTCGTTGACGGATCTGAAAATCTGTCTGTCGATGTTACGAAGATTCTATCCGCAACAATTGTAGGCCTCATACCAGATCAAGGTTTCAGAATTTCGTTTTCGCCAACCGATGAACAGGCGGGCAAAACCAAGTTCGTAAAGAGATTTGCTTCACGCCACTCAAGTGAGCTTTCTATCCGGCCCAAAATCACAGTAGGTTACGATGATTCGCAGATTAGTCATGAAGGAGGTTTCTACTTCGATTCATCCGGTAGTATCTTCTTGGAAAACTACGTTAGAGGACAAAGACGCAACCTTGTATCTGGTTCTACACTAACGCAAATAACTGGTGACAATTGTGTAGATCTCAAACTTGTTCTACAGGGTGTGTCTGGCGCAAATGGTTACGTTGATTATGTCAAACACATAACTGGCTCACAGCACAAAGTTGGAACCAACTATGTTGAAGGCGTGTACTCTGCCAGTTTTGCGCTGCTAAGCAACGATCCAATCTATCGCAATCATCTCAATAGATCTGGCTCTGTTGAATTCATACAAGTTTGGGGAAGTAGAGATGGAACCGTTCCATTCCGCTCAGGAACATTACTTGTCAAACCACAAGATGCTGTGACTGGTCCAAATCAACCAAGGAAATATAGCGTCAATGTAGTGAATACATCGAACGAATATGATTCAACAGACGTAGCAAGGTTTAAGGTATTCGTTTTCGATTACAGTAGACCATACCACAGAATAAGCAAGGTACCAATCAGCACGCCGACAGTAGTATCCGACAACGCGTTCTACTCAATACGAGACGCACACAACAATGAGGTAATCATACCATTCGAAAGAACAAGAGGATCAACAAGACTATCAGCTGATTCCGATTACATGTACTTCGATTTGGATATGAGTAATTTCTATCCTGGTCGCTCTTACGTCATAGACATACTTCTCGTCTTGGGTGTTCAATCAGAATTGTTCCAAGATGCTTCTCCATCTTTCACGGTGTCCAGTAGAAATAGAGGAGCATAATTGAAAAAAGTTGATGGTCTCCCTACGCAGATAACACAAGAAGAACTTAGAAACTTAGTTTCCAATGCATCTTCCGTGTTCTATTCTGGTTCGCTCAATATAGATAGCAACTATCTTTCTAGTGCTTCTTTTTTGTACGATCCTTCCACGGTAGGAATAAAGTCAACACAGCAGCTTCGAATAGATTGGAGCCAATTTCAAAATCATACCTTCTTCAATAGTGCCGAAGTTAAGGTAAATGTTGCGTTCGATAAAATCATCAACAGCTTTCCATTCGACGGCTCAAAGAAGGAATATGAAAAGTTCTTCGAGTCTCTCACAGGATTCGAAAAATGGACATACGACAACTGGCCAAAGAATGTAGGTTACCTAAATTTTGTAAGCGGTAATGGGACATATGTCACTGTCGCTGACTCAGCAGGAAAAACACTCATTGATGCTTCCAAAGATAAGACTGCACAAAACTATCTTGAGATACTAACGAATCCGATCACTTTGGAGATGCAACTTTTTGTTCCACAGCAGAGCAATGGACTTTGCGTCGTAGCACAGAAACAAGATCAAACAACCAATCAAGGATTCACACTCAATCTCGACTCAACATCGAACGCAACATATGCATATCCAAGATTCTCCATAACATCAGGTAGTGCCAACCTTACTGTGACTGGTTCTGTGCTCAAGGGTAAGTTCAATCATATCGGCGCAATCTACGATAAGGGAAATACCAATAAGCTATATTTGTATTGCAACGGAAAACTACTCGCTGAGTCTACCGGAACGAGAGAATTCGGAAACATTCTGACCAATGGTGGTGCGCTCCTGGTCGGCAGCGGTTCATCGTATGTCATCGGCGGCTCAACCTACCTTCCAACGACAACTCTCAGCGGCTCCATAGACGAGCTTAGATATTGGAAGTCTATTAGAACACCAAGCGAACTTCAGGTTTACAGTAACAAGAATGTATTTTCTTCTAATGATCTTGCACTTTATCTAAAGTTCAATGAGCCAACTGGTTCTTTGAGTGGAGATGAGACGGCAAGCATTAACAGAATCGTTCTCGATTCGAGTGGAAAAAGTTTGCATGGATACATCAATGCAACAGGATTTACATTTGATTTGCGTTCAACTGGTTCAATAGATGTACCACTCACAAGCGAAAAAATAGACTTCAACCCCGTACTGTTCCCAGCATTCACAGATGTAACAAATTTCAATTCTGAGCTTCTATTGTCGGCAAGTGGCTACGATGCTCGAAATCCAAACATCATCACAAAACTCATTCCGAATCACTACCTCATCGAAGGTCAAGCTAACGAAGGTTTCGAAGACGAGCAAGGCAACATAAAGGATTCGTACTCTGGTAATGGCGCTCCAGGATCTGGAAAAATCGGCTCAACACAATTGATGCTTAGCATGCTCTATGCATGGGCGAAATTCTTTGACGAACTCAAACTTAGCATCGATTCATTCAAGGATATTTTCTACGTAGATTACGATAAGTTTGATACATCACCTGACAACTTTTTGCCGCTTGTTCTCAAGGAATATGGATTCAATGTTCCAAACCTTTTTTCGGATGCAGCATTCGATCAATACAATGACGGCGAGAACATCAATGTAGGATATAGCTCTGCGAATAATTCATTAAGACAAGTACAGAATCAATTGCTTCGTCGCATCCTTACAAACATCGGAACAATCATTCGAAGCAAGGGTACCCTTCACAGCATAAAGTCCTTCTTCAGAACAATCGGAGTGAATCCTGATGCCTCTATCAAGATCAAGGAATTTGGCGGACCTAACCAAAAGACATTCGATACCATTCGCGAAAAGAAATTCATCGTTGCATCGACTCTAGATTTCGTTTCTGGTGGTCTTGTTACATCGCCATTTTTGAGCAGCTCAAGAGTCGAAGTCGGCATTCCAAAAGCTGTAGGAACATTTGTAAAAGACTCAACTACTGGATTCCATGGAGTATCCAATAATACTAGCGACGGATTGCTTACATCTGGCTCTTGGACATTCGAAAGTTTCTACAGGTGGCCCAACAGTACAAAGCCATTCGTAACGCAAAGCTTGGTTCGATTCGAGACAACAGGTTCTACTGGAAAGAATCTACTCCTCAACCTGCTGCTTTTGTCTGGTTCACAAAGTGGCACAGTTCGCCTGTATGCGAAAAGCGATGACGACGCTGGCGCACAATTGACTACATTGTCGCTGGATGGACCATTCTACAATGGCTCTCCTTGGCATTTTACGGTAGGCAAATCAAGAAACGACATAACTGGCTCAGTGTCATCGTCGTACGTTTTAAGGGCAATGCAGACCGACTACGGCAACATAAACTACCTCTACACGACATCAAGTAGATACATCGAGAGAGCCGTCAGTTCCTCTTGGCAAAATCTGTATACGACTACAAATGCATCTGGATCATATTTTCTCGTAGGTTCAAGCAGCGTAGGTACGGCATCAACATTGCATCTCAATTCTGGCAGCCCTGCCGAATCTAGAGAAACAAACTTCAATGGCCAAATACTTGGGACACGATTCTGGTCGAAGCTACTAACTGAACAGGAAACAATCGAACACGCCCTGAGTTTGAATTGTAATGGAACTCTAAATCCGTTGAATAATTTCAACTTCAACACAACGACATCGGGTTCTTGGGAACGTCTAAGAATCGATAGCAACATCCAACAGGAAACCAAAGAAACCGATTCAACAGGATTCATAAAGATATTCGATTACTCGCAGAACAACAAGCATCTTAGTGGTACAAATTTTCCTGTAAGCAAGAAGGTTGTACTACCCGTTCTATGGAATGACGCACCTGTATCATCTCAAGTTGACGAGTCTGTTACATCTGAGAAAACTAGAGTTCGTGGATTCCTAAACGAAGACAACTTGGTGAATGAAATCGGATCTGAGCTTGGGCCAATTTATAGTTTGAATCCTGCAGCGGAACCGACAGATGACACAAGATTCTCTATAGAGTTCTCATTGGTCGATGCACTCAACAGAGACATCATCAATATTTTTGCGACACTAGATGCTCTAGACAATGCCATAGGAAGTCCTAACAATGCGTTCGATGAAAACTACGCAGACATCGACAAGCTTCGTGAACTCTATTTCCAGCGCCTAACAGATTCGCTAAACTTCAAGGGGTTCTTCGAATTCTTCCGATGGTTCGATACTTCGATAGGAACATTTGTTGACCAACTTCTTCCGATGAAAACAAAGTATCTTGGAACGAACTTCACTGTAGAATCTCACGTTCTTGAACGACATTCAAAACGATACTTCAATGACGACATGTACTATGCCGAAGGTACGAAACCAAACATCGAGGACAGAATAGTTCTACAACAGATAACTGGCGTAGCGAGGAAATTCTAATGAGCAGCGCACCATTCAATGATGAAAAAGATAACAGTGTAGTTTATTCCTCGGCAGTCACTGGTTCATATACCTCCGAGATTGATGCATATAGACAAGGCGTAGAGCTAACACTGCCGCAGCATTACGTTGTCGGCATTGTGAAAACGAGAGCCGGATACTTCGACGGTAACCATCAGATTCCACAGCAAGATTTCGGCCAGCTAAAAAAGAAGATATCGGACGACCTCGTTTACGATGACATGTCCAATCTCACTGCAGACAGTTTCATCAAAAAGACAAGTCTTGTTTCATGGAAGGGTGTCGATGATGTTATCGTGTCCAATCCGGATACAGATGGAATCATAGAACCTATCACATTACGGAATCCTTCGCTGTTCAAATCTGTGTATGGCAAAGAAGAACCGCATCTCATTCGTGGCAATGTAGGCAATGGAAACATTGATGCATTTGGCAGATCGGACGACATTGTGGCAATATACGACATCAAAGAGAAATTTTTGAACAACTACAACTTTGTAGATGAACAAAAAACTATGGGCAATATTCGTCTGGAAAACGACCAAAATCAGTGGAAATCCGACACTAGAAGAGTCGTAAGCTTTGATGATTCTGTCACAAAGGATGGAGTAAGGCTTACTGGTTCTATTGAAACAGATATGCAAAAAGCACTACTTTCCTGTTCGCCAATAACGGATACTTACATTAGACCCAATTTTATAAGCTCAACTAACGGATTCGACGACTAAAATAAAGATAAGATATGGCAAGTACCAATGTAAGGCAAATCCTGCCAAGAGTAGAATCAATAGAGAACGATAGAAAACCATCGTATCCAACGATTTCGCGTACAGGTGATTCTAGACTTGGAAGAACACCAAAAGTATTTGACGATACAAAAACGATCATCTTCAAAACTGGGTCTAACATCTCATATCCAACGACACTCATTCCTGGAACGTCATTTCTTAACTATGACCTCAAAAGCACGATAGAAGCAACAGGAAACGTAACTCCTAGCGCAGTTGACCAATTCGTCACCAGAGAATCGATTTACAACAACATTACTTTCACTGAGGGTGTTGCAGATCTCGAACAGAATGGGACGAGCAATCGAGAAGAATTCTTCCTAACAGGAACGAAGCTATCTGACATTGGATACATTTTCACCAGCAAACTAAACGACAAAACAAAGATAGTCATTGAGCTTCCGATTTCGGAGAAGACTACATTCTTGGCGACAACTGGCAGCACTCTTTATTACAACTTGGATAGACAGAGATTCGAAACAAAGCTTGTTGGAAGTATACAACCTGGCACCGGAACAAATGGCAATCTAGCTCTAATCTTTGGAACGGATGAGGCTGCTCATTACGCCAAGGTGCCAGCTACATCCGATTCACCAAATTTGTTTGATCCATTCGGTAAGTTCACACTTCAGAAATTCGCAACAATAACCACTGCATCTTATCCATACAGTTTCAACATAATGGAATCAAGCCAGATTTATGCTGGAATTTTTTCAAATAATCCAAAGAGCAATATACTTGTTTCGTCATTAACGACTCCAACCGCATCTAACTTAATCAATTTGGAAAGATACATTGGTCAACCGTTCATGCTCGAAAAGTCAATTCTGCAAATTCCTATCGAGGCAGGGCCAGGTTGGTTAGAAGATCAAACCAAGTATAGTGTTGCATATAAGAGTTTTGGTAACCCAATATCCACAGGACCAACCCCGGACTCCGTTTTTGATATAGGTGGACCAGCAATCACATTTGGCTTGCTGCAGCATCATGGTGGAGACCTAAAAAGCATCATTATGTCTGGTTCGCTAATACCGTACAAGGATGACACTGCATTTATATCTCAAAGTCTCATCTACAGTTCTTCTGCAGCAACTGTTTTCAAGCGAATCAATCATCCTGCAGGATTCAAATTTTTCGGCAAGGCAGCCGGCACAGTACGTCCAGATATATCTAATTTTTTTACCGGAACCGCAAACCTATTTATGGATTGCCAAGTCTCATCTGGTATCAGATCTACGTTCGTTAGAAATGACAGCAAATACAATTCTGCATCATTTATTGCGTCCAACTTTCAAGGAATTGACATCATCGGAAGAACCAAGTCTGGCCAAATAGACAACTCTATTGGTCGTTCAATTTACGGAAAAGACTTGGCGACCCCACTGCTAACTCCTGCAACTGTGAATTACAAACATCCTTCTATATGGGCTATATCGGCATCGTTACTGCCAGCAACAACAGAAGATGTTGTTCATTACGAAGTCGAGAAATACACAAAGTCCCCATATGTTTTGAATCCAAAAGACAACATATTTCTAACGCTTACCAAACATCGCCCGACATTCGTAAGTGCAACATTTAGTAATAGCCAAAATCAACTTGTAGTAACGCAGTCTCACGACATCAAGATAAATACCGGAACATTGCGTTTGGTCCTCTACGGCTCTCTAATCAGAAATGATCGAGAGTATCACGATACGTTAAATCAGCAACTCGTCTCAGCTGAGATTAGCGAGACGATTGGATTTGAACCAATCGTAGATCAGAATGATTTGTTCTTTTCGCAAGAATTCTCTGGTTCTTACATCGATAGATTCAGACTTCCAAATTACGTCTCTTCATTTTCGTTGACCGCTTCCATACAGCGCGATGGGCTTCAAAGCAATTTCGTGATGTCAAACCAGCGAGCACTAACCATTATCGGCAAAGACGAGAACAATAGTACTGGTGGAGGTCTTATGTCGGCGTCTGCCGATTGGATTCAAACAAGAAGATATGGAGAGTATGCCCAGAAATTTCGTAACGTGGTTCACATATCCAACAACGAAAGATATTTTGACTCAGTGCCTCCAAAATTGTCAGATTTGCTAAAAATAGAGAATCCTGAGTATACGATAGCAACAGGTTACAACTTGTCTATTCCAGACAAGATTCAAATGGGGTATATATTTTCAAGCTACTTCTCGGCGGCAAATAGAATAATTACAAAAGACTCAGAAATATTTAGGACAACAGCTGCATTTTACAAAGTTCCAGAGCAAGATATATCATACAGAATATTAAGTCCCGGATCATTTCGAGGAATTGCAAATGAAAAGCATACAGATTCCGATGAGTTCAAAAAAATAGTATTTGGATTTGGCAAAATAAGAACTGACTCATACAATTCCTCAGTGTCTCCTCGCAATGGTTATTTGCTACCTGCATACCCACACATTCTACCATCGACACCATTCAATTGGGGTTCTGATCCGACTGGCTGGAAGTATGGATTACAGTCTGCATTACCATATTATTCAAGAACAGTATTTAGAAGAAACAGCTTCGGCCAACCAAGAGACATGTTAGAGCAAAGAGTTGACACCAAGTTTTATGATTCCTTAGGTGTTCTTACAGATGGCACATCAGGTGGTCAAATTGGTGCAACGTCATCACCTGTCCAGGTGAAGTTCGTTGACTACTTGGGTAATACGTCAGACCCAGCTAAAACATGGTCGAGCAATCTTTCGAGTGAATGTACTTCCTCTATGCCATATTTTGATGGTTTAGTCAAAAATAGGGAAGAGCCAATAAATGTTAGTTTACTAAACATTCTGTCAAGTTCATCGTAGAGACGCTATGAAGCATCCAGTCAAATTCATATTGAATACAATAGAGTGCTCTGTTTCCATAGAGCAGGCCATATCGATAAGAGACCAATTAGACAAAGAACTTGCGGCATGTCGAACCAAATGTCCAACGTGCCGCTGCTTGGTGCTGCCACAGCAAATTTGTTCTTGCTGCAGCGACGATTTAGAACTAGATCCGCTTATTTGACTGAGTAGCAGACAGGCTTAAGTTTCTTTGCATCCCACTCGTAAATCATGCAAAGTTCCTTAAGGTCCAATTGCGTGATACATGGCGTAGAATGGTCCATACCTGGAAACATGACCGATTCTTCTGGAACTGGAATGTGCATAAGTCCGATAAGGTGGCCAATTTCGTGTGTCATTACCTCTTTGAATTCAGTAGCATTGTCCATTCTATCCGAGACAATGATGACGGCAGACATCTCACAGTGTTTGTCGGTGTACCCGCCAATCTTGGAATGAATGGCTTTTTCAATCTTGCGAACGAAAGGATCTTGCGAAGTACCACGAACAATAACGGTTAGATTGCTGCAACCGTCTTCGTCATGAGCCACATCATCTACCGATATTTCCTGATTGATGTCGACCTTTTTGGCACGCACTTCAAACTTGATTACTCCACCTGAGGATTCTTCCCATTCTCTAAGAGATTTGCAATGAGTGCAACTTCTGGACCAGAGAATCTAGAATCGATTACAATATCAAAAACGGTAGGAACGACAATTGGAGCCTCTGGTGTTTTAACATGTTTGATTGAGCTTCCGCAAGCGGACGCAAGAACGGTACATAGGATGAGTGAAATTAAACGAAAATAATGGAGCATATTTTTAACTAGCTGCACTTCTTCGAAATAAGTGCCGAAATCCTTCCCCACCAAATTTCTCTTCCTTTTATGGTGGGATGAATTTTGTCAGTTAGAGGAATATCCTGCGAATCTAGCCATATACATCTGTCACTAACTGAATTTTTGATTAGCTGATTTACCCTATTTCCTCGCCCATAAACGTTGGTAGGTCCTACCCATATGCACTGTCCTTCGATTTGGCTTGCCAATTTTTCTGCTGTTGGTTTGCCGTCCACGTCATTGGAACCAAGCATAACAATTGTTACGTCAGCACCTATTTTCTTGTATTTGGGAATCCAATATCGTATACTAACACCTGACACCCAAGATGATGACAGTTGCCAATCATTCTTTTTTGAATCACTTCTTGCATACGAAATGATATTCCCGACCTGCGAATCGCCTATAATGTTCACTTTGCAACGTGGTTCGGATGGCAGCTGCAACAAAAATAGAATGCTTAGAAGCGCAAAAATCGTACTCATAAGCTAAAGTATAAGTAACTACATGAGCATCATCGGCCTAATTGCAATGTCTGCGAAACCTTACCATAAGGGACACGAAGAACTTATTCGTATAGCCTCTCAAGAATGCGACGAAGTATATCTTTACGTCTCGGTCCTCGATAGGAAACGCAAAGGAGAGAAGGCTATTAGCGGGGAGGATATGAAGTTCATTTGGGAAGTGTATCTCCATAAAACGCTTCCAGGTAATGTTACATTAGAACTTTGCAGCGAATCACCACTGAAAAATGTGTGGAGACGCCTCGAATACAGTGAGCTATCAGATTCAGAAGATACTCATAACGTCTATGGGGATCCTCAAGATTTGGATGCCGGATACAAGATAGACTACTTGAAAAAGTCTTGTCCGAACCTCGTCGCCAACAATCTAATCGTATTGAATCCTATTTCTAGAGATACAACTGTGAACATTAGTGGCACAGATATGCGCAAGTTCCTATCTGTCGGCGACAAAGAGTCATTCTGTAACAATTGTCCTGGTGATGCCGAGGCTATTTGGGAGATCCTTCATAAATGAACTGGAATCCATTTGACGCATTTGCATATACGAGACTCATTTTGAGAGATCCAGATTCGTTCAATGAGAAGTTGGAAAGTGCAAAAATGGATCACAAATATGATAAATGGACTACCATTCCAATACCATGGTATTTAGATGATGACTGTTGGGAACCAACATGCAAAAAACATTACCGTTACGGATTTAAAAAGCCAAGCTTTTACAATGGTGGAACTGTCTTGTTTGTAACGATTCGCAAAGATCCGGACTCCTCGAAGCCAGTAGAAATGATTCTTCTATCTGAGCTTGACGGCAGAACTTGGGCAGTTCCAGTTGAGTATGCAGAGTGGTTTAGTCCCGTTTAGAACTAAATAACCTGTAAAGCTTCTCGCCTTCGACACGAGCATTCTCTAATTCTTCTGCGGTCCATACTTCTTTGGATACAATGATCTGTCTGCTGCTCACGTCCAGACTGAATATCGTTCCAGGAACTATTGATTGTCCTTCGAACTTTTCAATAGGTATATCCAAATCGTACTCTGTTCCATCTGGCAAAATGCCAGAACAGTAAGCTATTCCCTCTTCGATAGAATGAACAGAGCAATCACAAACTAGATCAGACGGTATCAATCTTTCGTACATCATTTACGGTACTTGATCATTCCAAGGATTCGATTCGTCGGAGCGAATACGCCTGTCAGCTTGTACGTCTTTTCGTTCACCTGGAACACGAGTCCTTCAATGGAACAGTTATAATTCTCTAGGTTGATCTTCGAAATGTACTTATCATACTCTCGCTTCTCAGTTTCGTTGAGATTCTGGGATGCATCAATAAGACTGTTTTTGAGCCGCTGCGACTCATAGTACGAATCCTTAATGAACTTGCTCTTGAGGCCATCCAAGCGTTCCTTGCCGTATTCAAGAACAATACTCTCCAGTGGCTCTAGGACCTCTTTAAACATCCTTTCCTTGCTCTTGAGTGATTCTATCGTTGTGCCCAAATGAATCCATTGTTTCTTGATCTGGCGCAAGTCAGGAGTACCCTTGATTGCTCTGGATGCCATAGCTTTTGCTAGGCCAGGATTTCCTGTCGCCTTGGCATACCACTTCTCAGATTCGACGAGCACCCAATCTTGCAAAGTATTCTCAGTTTTGAGCGAATTCCGTGAGCATAGTTCTTCTATCGATTCTCTAAATTTTAGCTGTTTATCTGTTAGTACTCTAAGTTTGGCCGGCACTGGTTGATGGACAGACCATTCTCCGTACATTCCAAAAGGAATAGAATGCGATTCCTTGACTTGCTTGCCGGCATAATTGAGTACTGGATATTTGTGAGCAATGATGAATTTGCCATCGTACTCAAGACAGTTTCCAGGATTCGTCACGATTTCAAATGGCAACCAGCTCATAGAGCTTTTGGTAGATCTGGACGAATTTGCAAAAGTCTTTTCGAGAACGTATCCACTTTCAAGAAGCGACCTTGAGAAACTATCGTACTTCTCGTAACGAGCAGCCAATTCTTCCATGGTTACTCCGCCGTTTTTGACATCCGTCAAATTGCGGGCAAATCGAACGTCGTTATGGAATTCATCCCATCGAGCATGGAGAGCATACCCGTCAAACTTCTCGTAAACAGTGATTCTACCGAGTGTTAAGTCTTCAAGAATCTCGGTCAATTGTTTGAAAGTCAAGGAAAAATCCTCGTGAAGACTCATGATATGTCCAGAAAGTGCTCCCATTATTTGTTCTCCAATTTATGTATAGCGTCCTGAAATACCTGGAGTCCAATCTGTTCAATGCGTTCATTCATTGCCAGCCCTGGAAAGTGATTGTACTCCAAGAAGTTCCACTTGCCATCACTCGTCACGACATAGTCGATGCCAGATAACAATGTCCCTTGATTGAATATGGTCATCGTGGAAGCTTCACCGACTTTGGTGTACTGATTCATCTCTCGGTGGATGCCTATGGCTTCGTCGAGTACTTCATCATCGAGCAATGAATCATCTTCGACGACATTGCATCCTGGTGCATTTTTGATCCAGTCTACGTCGTTGTCATAACGAAGGCACACTGTTCGTTCCGAACCGAATTTGCCACCTACGAATATTCGATAGGATGCCCCGTCGAAAAATGGTTCGATAGAACAGGTGGTGTTGTCGTCCACTTGATTGAAGAAGTCAACATACTCGGCTTCATTCGAAAGCTTATATTTGCCGATACCTGAATGTTGATTGCCTATCTTTATGACGCGAGGATAGTCGATGTTTAGGCCTGCACGATATACCTCTGCAGCTCGGCCAGTGTAGATGTGCTTTACGAGTGCTTTGTTTTCCTTGCGCAACTTTTCGATGTTTTCGAATCGATCATTTACGTCGAGAAGCCACTCCGGATTAGGCCAACATGGAACGCCCGACTCTGCAATTGTCTTTAGATTGCTGACGGCTAGGTCGTCGTCCTCGGTGGAGCAGTACCAGATGACACCGTCGTATTCCTTGGTGAACTTAGATATTTTGTTTCCTGTTGCTGCCTTCAATTCACTTGCGGTAACAGTATGGTCCCAACGTTCTTTCTGTTTCATGCAGAGCGACAATGTCGATGTGAATTCGCCAGACAGGAACAGGAATTGCTTCATTCTATTCGATATTCTAACAGAGACTCTTGCTTAATCCAGAAGATTCCATAGTCGGTAAGGCACTGTACCCAAAAAATTTCCTTCTCGTCCTTGACCAATTCAAGCACGTAGAAGCAACTTGAAGTGATTGTTTTCTGTTTCTGCACAGTAGGTTCCGTGCTTAGGTACAGCGGCTTTTTGGTGCGAAGAAAATCACCCTCCCTTAGAAATGACCTATATTTCCACTGGAATTTGTTCAACTCTTCCTTGGCTATTTCTTTTAGTTCTTTGACAAGAACGAATAATGATTCAAATGCATTCAATGGTGCTTAAGAGCTAAGTATTCGCTCAAAAGTCCTGCAGTGACTTGACTATCTTCGCCGAGCTTAAGAAGCAAATTCAACGAATCAGAAGAATACTCCGCCTTGTTGTCGATCAGGCATCTTTCAATAGCGGCCAATGACTCTTTGAACTTGATTCCATGGTCTCTAAGTTCGTCATAGCTCAAAGACGACAAATACCGTTCATACATCCGTCTAGATTGCTCCGGTACTTCATCGTCGATGAGATGCTGACCATCCTCAGATGAGTCGATGTATAACTGGATAGCCTCGGCAATGTTGGTGTCTGACATCTATTTAGAACTCGTGTCTCTATCTAGGACTAATTGTACTCTTCCTCTTTGGGTTAAACCTTCGACAATTTTGAACATAGCCAAGAATAAGCTCATTGCAACACTGGAAGAAAATGAAGCCGTGATAGAATTCATGCGCCTAGAAGATGATTATACTACAGGAAACAGTTCTTTAGTACTAACGCAGTACGGTTTTGGATGGGTCGTGACGGAAGAATTAGTATGGCTGCGAAACGAAGCCAAAATCGTTGCAGCCATCAGTAATTTAGAAGATGATAATGCTATTTTACTAGCTTCGTTGACGCAAGAAGTTTAGCGCAACTATCGTTCCACTTGGACATGCCTTCCATAAGTCCACCGCATCGAACAATGTATCCAGCCTGACCATCAGAAAGGAATACGTCGTAGATAATAACCATCCTACCTTCGCCTACGTCCCGTGTCTCAAGGGCAATTGCACCCTGAACACCTGCTACTCTAATCTTCTTGGCGTCCAATAGAGAAGCGTCAGAATCATTGGCAAGCTCTGATAGCATATCCTTGGCGAAGGTCTCGGAAGGCACCTTTGTGGGCAATGAAACAATGGTTGCTAGAGCCTTGGTGCCGTCAGGTAGAACCTTTTCGGCATGGTAGGTCTTCATTGGCTTCTCGAACTTTTTACCTAGAAGGTCCTCCTTAACCTTCCAGCCGTCAGCCTCAGCTGGATCTACAGTGGCCTTTACCACATATTCTACTGATTGCTTTGAGTCCTTTGCAGGATGATCAGCGAATTGATTACTGAATCCGTGGCTGGAACCACCGCAACCGAAAAGAGATAGAATTGAAACTGTTAAAATTGTTGATAATGCTCTAGTCATAAAGTGACATTATAGTCACAAAGAAGCCTTACCGGACAAAATCATTTTGGCAGCCGCAATTTCATTAGGGTAGTAGCCAAGGAATTTGCAAATGTCAGTCATTCCAACTAGGAACGAAAACTCTGTGATTTCATTACGTCTGACGCATTCGTCCAAAACGGAATAGATCTCGTCGTAATGAGACACAGCCTCCTCTAGTTTATAACGCTGCTCAGGATGCTGCACCACAGGATCAAGTACGTTCTTCGATTTCAAGTTATCCATTTAATTATTTTGTCCTCTCGACTTCTGCATTCCACTCTAACACAGTCCACCCACACGCTGTCAATGTTTTTTCGAACACATGTCTATGGTAAGAATGCATGTGTTCTGGAGAATCGTCAACTACTTCTAGTGCTTCTCTGAGCTTGTACCAAGTGTCGCATAGATCTATGTAAGTTGCTTTCCCCATCATTCTATACGTATACCATACAACTTGCACGAAATAAACTAGAATTCCCATTGTTGTCTAAAGTTAAAAAAATATCGCCTGGCAGGTTCGGCACAATCGTTAGTACGATAACAATTTACAAGAAAAGCGACGCGCTTCGATATGTGAGTACGTTCGATCTATACGATGACATTCTGTGCTTGGGCAACAAAGATGAGAAGATATTTATTCTAGAAGTACTCAACAACGAAGAGACGTTATGCATTCTGTACAATGGTATGTTTGGTTACGTCCATGCTTATTCGAGTTCGTGCAGAAATAGTTCTAGAGACTTTGGTATCAAGTGGAGCAAAATTTGAAAATCATTATTCATATGACAGTCGGCTACATGTCTGGACAACACGTGATCCATAACTGGAACTGGCTCAATAGGCTAGCGAGAAACAAAGAATCCATCCAGCTGAACATCATTGATCTCGGTATAGGCGCCGAGCAAATCGGCGAGATAATCTCTCAATGCAAGCTCAGCAATGAGAATGTAGTATGTGTTGGTGTACACAAGAGGGGCTCTGGTTCATCTGAGAGACATTCTATTGCACTCAACCAAGTTCTATCGGCCATCACTGCAGATACATCAGACATAAACATACTCTCCGATGCAGATTGCTACACTGTCGCAAAAGATTGGGATCTACTCGTTCGAAAAGTCCTATCGATTTCGGATTGCATCGGAACAACATATGAAAATATAGGAGGATTCTCCTCGGGCTCAGGAAAGAAACAAACGTACAAAAGGCTACCCAATTGTACTTGGTTTGCGATGGCGCCAGGCCCCAAATGGAACCAACTAGATTGCACTCCTGACCTGCACAACGAATCTAGACTATCAAAAGAAGATGCTGCTATGTACAACTTGCCATCGGACAATGTTCTGTTGCGCGACGCAGGCTGGAAGATACCAAGGTTCATCAAAGACAACGGTTTAAAGTACACTGTACTGACACATGAAAAACCATCGCAGAATTCTAAAGTTCTAGCGGGTCTATCCGATTACCACGAAGAGTACCAGCTTGGTGGAGTTCCAGTATTGGTTCACCAAAGAGGGGCTAGCAAGCATGCGTTTCGTTTCGGGAAGTTATCCGAAGGCTTCCTCAAGGCTACTGACAAGTGGCTAGAGAAAATAGAAAAACGTGAGGCCACCATTGATGACATCACGTTCGTTTCTAAGATGATAGAGTAAGTCTACTCTTCTGGTTCGCCGTCTTCTGGTGGATCTTCTTCCTTAGGCTCGACAGGACCATATAGGTGCTCTAGTTCGACCTTGAGGAACCTCACCAAACGTGATGCTTCATCATTAGTTCGTGCGTACACTAAAATTGATTTTACATCTTCGATAACCCAAGTCGTATTCGAGCGTGAGTGCCTTTTCTTGAATACAGCTCCAGGTACTATCCAACTACTACTATGTTTACTTTTCATTTATGCCTTTCTAATCAAACAAGATACATCCGTATTCGCTTGGTCCAATAGTGTAAAAGACTTTGTGAACACCACAAGTTCTAAGCGTTTTTTCGCACGAATGACAGGGTTTCGAATTGCTCCATTCGCCATCCGATGTAGTTCTTGCTAAATACACCACGGCACCCTTGTCCAATTTGCGCGCCAATCTAGCCTCGCAATGATGTTTTCTGTCAGGAAACTTTGGTGCGCCGTTGTACGAATAAACCAAAACGTCATCATTGCGTAGTGCAACAGCACCAAGAAAGAATCTTCTTTCATCGTCCTTCGAGCGCGATAGCTTCGCGGCAATTCTCAGATATTTCTTGACACTAGCCATTTGTAATTTCCTTGAGTTTCTTTACGACTTCGAGCTTACCCTTACGACCAGAGTTCTGCAACATCCATTGACACCAGTCTAGCATAGTTTTGCCATTGGTAGCAAAATACTCATTCGGATGAGGCATGGATTTAAGCTTCTCCTCAGACGCTTGAAGTAGTGCCATGCCAGCCTCAATCTTGGCGTCTGCACGCTTGTTAGCGAGGTTTCGCTTGTGTTCTGCTACGTGTGCATCAATGACTTTGCGAAGCCCGTAATCGCCAGTCTTTTGGACGCAATCACATCCTACTTTGAACTGACGCCCATCGGACGAAAGAATCCAGTAAACATATGCAATTCCGGTACCGCAAAAGTCGCAAGAAGAACCAGCTTGCCTTTGGGCAGAACCATTACCGATGACGTGCCACTTCTCCTCAAAACCAACGAATTTAAAAGGCGCTTTGCCGAGTCCGGCAATCTCAAAAGCGTGGATAGTTGAACCGACAGTTTCGTTGTTGTAGTTGCGAACGGTCTTCATGATTCTTTTATCTCATATTTCGATGTCGATATCAACTAATTATTTTGATAGTCGTACGATTCTTTTTTGCCGAGTCGACGAGCACGCTTACGAGCACGTCGGATGTACTCTTTTGCGACAAAGGGCCAGTGACCAGTCTTGACGGTGCGGTTAGAGCAGCAACCCCAATCGCACGTCAGATTCTCAGTTTTGCTATTTCCGTACGGTTTCATGATTAAATACCTATAGCTGCCGAAGCCTCTTCATCAGAAAGAATCATGTCGGTGTCGCAATTCAGGTACGCATGCTTGCCTGTGGATGGTTGCCAACAATACAACAAACGAAACCTGTTGCGCGTGACGAACGGCACCTCAGTACCGTTACATGCGGGAACCCAATTGCCATCCGCACGTCGTCGGTCGTTAGCTTCGAGCAGTTCAATCAATGTGGGCTTGTTCATTCATCTACTATTGCATACTTTTAGAACATTATCAACTTTATTTTGTTCTTTTGTTGATAAAATGATGTCCACCACAAAACCCACAGAAGTACACTCGTAACGGAATTCTATTCCTGTTCGATAGTTCCATCACAGACTTCTTGGCGAACTGTTCAGTTACGAATCGAACACGTCCTCGACATACGTTTGCAGGTTCTATGCGACCTATAACGAGCTTTCTACGATGTTTTGACACAGCTCATCCAACTTCTTCATATTTGGTTGGTTCGGAAGACTAGACGACTTAGCGGCCAATTCCACTTCGTCCTCTGTCTTAGACACATACTCTAGTAACTGTTCGTATGTCCATGCACCATTCTTGACTGCAAGCAATTCTTCGCGATCATGGATGCGTTCTACGATAACCTGTCCAGTACTAAGAATCTCTTTTCCCATACGCAGTAGACGAACTAGCTGGGATGCGTGTTTACAGTCAAAGAGAAACTTTTCCTCC
>ERZ869929.571-NODE-571-length-20137-cov-35.295737_pt1 | contig 20137 bp, 45 predicted proteins | sample MGYA00579312_ERZ869929 | MGnify/ENA primary metagenome ERZ869929 (study PRJEB32216, sample SAMN09231818) | wastewater metagenome | place: USA: Maryland | collected 2016-08-09 | study: EMG produced TPA metagenomics assembly of the PRJNA472060 data set (Reclaimed... | reverse complement strand
ACTGGGCGGCCACGGAGTTGAAATACAACTTCGCCGCGCAGGCCAACTACTTCGGTGGGAGCCAGTTGGGCGGCGCGCGGGCCGACTTCGTGTTTTTCGACCAGCGTAAGGTGCTGCTCTACGACGGCCCCTACCACCTTACAACGTATGGGCTGGCGCGGGACATTTTGACGGACATTACTTACAGATCGAATGGGTATGAACCTATTCACATGCACGAAGAAGATTTAGCGAACGTCAAGCAATACCTGCTTAGGGTTGTGGGCGACCCGGTCTAATTGGCGATGATGAAAGTTGCAGACAGGCAGTACATCCAGCGCGTTTTCAATGGCATACCCCTTGTGGTGGTGGTATTCCATGACGCCCTTGCAGTGCTCATCGGCCAGTGCGCAAGGAAGGCTGGATGCTTTGGGCAATCTACCATCGGCTACGGCGTTATTGACCGCATACCGTGCGCAGTAGCGTTCCGGATGATTACGCCTGTACCTGAGATCGGTGGCCTGTTGAAGCTCCGCCTTTTCCCGGCGCAATTTCCGTGCAAGCTCCTTCTTGGCCTCCTTCACTTCGGGGCGCTGAGAGTACTCGGCATACCACGCCTGCCGTTGTGGCGTGTAGTTGTACAGGCGGGCCGCCTCCTTGTACTTAGCGGTTTTGCGCTTCTCGCGCTTCCACTCGTTGCGGCACAAGCGGCAGTAAGCATCGTGGCCGTCACCGCGCGATTTCGCTTTCTGGAATTCGTCAATCGGCTTCGTCGTTTGGCACCTGGGGCAATACTTAGTGGTTTTCATGTTGTCCAGTATATACGATTCGTAGCTTCCGGTCAACTAGCAGGCACGCTGGTTCCGGTTGGGAGGGTACAGTTTTGACCATCGCCAGCGGCCAGCAAGCCCTTGCGGCAGACATTCTAAAATCACACACCGCCGACGGTTATTTGCAGCTAACCGACTCGACGGAGCTGACCATCGCTAGCGGCGCGGTGACGGTCACGGCTAACTTCTACCGGGTGGACACCCAGAGCGACGCCAGTACGGACGACCTGGACACCATCACGGCCGGGACCGGCGTCGCTGACGGGCACGTTTTGATCCTGCGCCCGGAGAACACCGCCCGCACGGTGGTTATCAAGCACAACACCGGGAATATCTACTGCGCCAATGACGTAGATCAAATTCTCGATGACGCCTACGACATGGCGCTGTTGGTCTACGATAGCAACCTGACAAAGTGGTTGGCGATTGGCACGGTCGCGCCGCTGGGGGTGCTGACGGCCTCGCTGGGTGCGAACAGTGTGGACGACACGAAGGCGGGCGACCGGATGCCGCAGTTCTATCGGCGGCAAGGTGGCAGCTCGTCCGATTGGAGTTCGACGGGGACGACCGACTATACGCCGACCGCCGTTCGGATGCAGGGCGGCAGTGTCACCATTCCGGCGGGCGGCAGCGTGGTCGTGACGTTCCCAACGGCCTTTAGCAACGTTCCGCTGGTTTACGCCACGCCTACGTCGAGCACCGCCTCCCCCATCCGGGCTGCGGCAACTTCTACAACAGTCACACTTTCGCACGCGATTGGCAGTGGTATCACGGTCAACTGGCTTGCCATCGGCCCTGAATAATGCTCCCCGAGCTTGAGCGCCGCGTCACCGCCCTGGAGCGCCGGATCAAGAACGGCCTGACACTGGCCCGCCTGACGGTGACGGGGGCGCTGACCGGGGCAACGGCGACGTTCACGAGCCTGTCCATCACGGCGGGCGCAATCACCAGCGGCACCTACACGCCGACACTGACCAACACCACGAACATCGACGCCAGCACGGCGTTCCAGTGCCAATACATCCGCGTCGGCAGCGTCGTGACGGTAAGCGGGCGCGTGGAGGTGGACGCCACGGCGGCGGCGGCGACGGTGCTGGGCATCTCCCTGCCGATTGCGTCTGACCTGGGCGCGAACACAAACTGCGCGGGCGTGATTGCGCGCGCCGGGGCCAACGCGGGCGAAATTCACGCCCGGCCGGCCAATGACCGGGCCGAAGCGAGTTGGACGGCTTCGGTAACGACCAACGCCGCGTACTACTTCACCTTCACCTACCTTATCATTTAGCCCACCCCTTGACGCCGCTGTGGTAACTTTGTTACACTGACTCTGCCAGCCGCGCCACGGCTCCCAGCCAGGGATGCCCCTGCACCAATGTCGGGCCACGACGGCAACAGCGCCCGACGGCTGGCGGCGATGGGCAATCGGGTGTGAAGGCGAATACTGCCAGGAGCCACGCAGTACTTAGGGCGGTTGCTAGCGCCTGACGTGGAGCTGGGTCTAGCATCAGTCACCGAGTTTCGTCACCGCCCATCGCCCCCGCCCCGGTGATCGCTCAGTGAGCCGCCGGGGCGTCTGTGTTAAAACGTCTATACTTCTGCACAACTATAGACGATTTAACACAAGTCAAATCGTGTGCGCGAAATTACATCTGGCGTAACCTGCGGCACACATGCTATACTGTGGGTGCCCGCCCAGGCAAAAGTGCGAACACGCTGCTACGTGCCGCACGCATCAGCGCCCCTTGCCGGGGGCGCTTTTGTTTTCCGTGCTAACGCAATGTTGTCTCAGTATAAGCTTGTGTTAGCACCGAACGGATTTAGCCGACGATTTGGCGTGCTTGACAGGCCGTGCTATACTGTGGGTGTAGTGGGCATTGGGCGTGGGTTGGCGATGCCCTGTGACTGCCAACATCTGGACCGGCAATTCGCCTGATGACGGGGAAACCCAGAAACGCCGCAAGGCGTCGCGTGGAGTGGTCCCAGCCGGTGAATAACTGACCACCTTAGCAGGGCGCACTCCTAATGCCCACTACACAAAGGCGCTCCCATTCGGGGGCGCTTTTGTTTACGGCAGGATTTGGCCGTGTTTGACGACGAGCGCGGGGATGGCGCGGGCGATGACGCGGGCGGTGGCGGCGCGGACCATTTGCGCCAGCCATCGGGTTTTCCAATTACTGTATTTCCTTGTTGACACCGTAATACATCTGCTATACAATTCTGTCATGGTCAACGAAGCGCAAGCCCCCACCGAAAAAGAAGTTCTGAATGTGCGCAACCTGCCCAAGTGGGCCGCCGCCGCGCACCGCCGCAAGGCCGAGCGTCGTGGCGTTAGCTACTCGGATCAGGTGCGTGCCGTTCTGTGCGCCAGCGCACTCGGCATTATCGCATCCGAACAGCGCAAGGCCGCTGCCGCCCTGCCCACCCAAGAAGCCTAGACCTCGCTGCCGGGGCTACTCCCCTGGCTTTACTCGAAGGAAAGGTGTTCCCCCAATGACAGCTCTCCAAGCAACCACAGTACCCGTCGCGCGTGAGGTGATGACCACCGTGACAACGCCGCAGCACCCCGGCAGCGAGGCTGGGGACTGGCCGGTGCGCCTGCTGCATGGCCTGGCGTTGCAGAAGTTGAGCGACGCCGAGTTCCGGGGCAACCTAAAGCTGGCCGTCGCGGCCGGCAACGCCGCCCACGCCGTCGTGGCCCGCAGTGGCGGCACGCCGGAAGCGCAGCACGACGCCTACCACTACGAGTTTCAGCGGGTGGCGCGGGAGCTGAACGTGGCCCCGCCGTGCTACTGCACCGTGTGCGTCGAGAAGCTGGGCGCGGAGAAGGTGGCGTAACGATGGCAATCAATCCGAACCGCAAGCTGGAACTGTCCCCCGAAGCGCAGGCGGCGCTCAAGCTGCCGTTGATGCCCAACCTGGGCCTGCTAGGCAGCGACGGGCGCTGGATTATCCAGGCGTGGACCGGCAATATCGCCATTGATTGTGAGATTGCCACCTTTATCGCCGCGCTGGTGAACGAAGCGCTGACCCCGGCATGCGAGCCGGAGAAGGCGGCGGCCTAGCCATGACTAACCCCTTCGCCTGCCCCCAGTGCGGTTTCGACCTGCAAGAAGATGCCAATGAAGAAGTGCAGATGGCCCGCATCGGCCAGCGCCGTGTCCTTGTCACCTGCCCGTCCTGCGAGAGCGTGACCGCTTTCACGGTGAACTGGGAGCCTACCATTGTTCCCGAATCAAAGTTAGCCATCAAGGTCCAGAAAGCCTAAACCATGTACATCCTGCGCTGGATTTCCATGCTGACCGGCGAGAAGGGCGAGAGCGCCACGCCCGAGCCGAACGAAGATGCCGCCCGCCGCGCGGTGACGACGATGAATGGCCTGCAAGCCGGGTTCTTTCACTGGTGGTTTATCCGCAAGGCGGCGGCCTAGCATGGACATTGGCATGTTGTGGTTTGACGACGACAAGAAGCGGTCGCTGATCGAGCAGCGCAAGCGCCAGGCTCGGATTAGCGGCTGGCTGGATAAGGAGTGAGCCTGACCCAATACCTAACCGCACCCACACGCACTACCTGTATCCGACCCTTACCTGACAAGGAACCTGACCTGTGAACATCAACAACGCTTTCCCGTCCAAGTATCTGAAGAGCGGCGACATCCCCGAAGATGCCGATTTGGTCCTGACGATCCGCGAAGTGGTGCAGGAAGAAATCGGCCAGGGCGAGGACGCCGAGCAGAAGCCCATCATCTACTTCACCGAGCAGCCGAAGGGGCTGGTGCTGAACAAGACCAACGCCCAAAGCATCGCCAAACTCTACGGCCCCGAGACGGACGGCTGGGTGGGCAAGCGCATCGGCCTGTTCGCTACCGAAGTGGACTTCGCCGGTAAGCAGACGCTGGCGCTGCGCGTGCGCCTGAAGGCTCCGAAGGCTGCCACGCCGCCGACGGCCGAAGCCCTGCCCGAAGTGTGGGACAGCGCCCGCGCGAAGGAAGAGTTGGAGAAGGTTGGCCTGACCGCCGACGACCTGCGCCGCGTCCTGAAGGACAAGGGGCGCGTCAACTCCCAGGGTGCCCCGGCCTACGTGGCCGCGCGTGACACCGAGATCGTCATGGAGCTGGTGGCGCAGAACACCCCGGCGCTCTAGCCCACTCACCGCCCCGCCGCCGCTGCTACCCCACGCGGCGGCGGGGCCAGCGCTGGACACTGACACAGGAAGGGATGGAGTGACGATGAGCACCCGAACGCTGACCGATGCCGAACGTACCGAACTGCGCAGCTTCATCGCCGCCGACCAGGCGCGCGTGGAAGCCGAGAACGCCAGGATGTACGCCGCGCTGGAAGAAGTGCAGCGCGAGCAGCGCTACTCGCCCCGCGCCGACGAAGATACCGCGCAGATGGAAGCCCTGCGCCTGTGGCACATCCTGCACCCACAGGCCGCCGCGCGGCACCGCCGCAACAAGGCGCTGGCGCTCGGGCTGCTGTTTACCGTTGTCACGCTGCTGGTGATCGTGTGGGGCGTGTGGCTGTGGGCGGCAGCGTGAACGCGCCGGAGCAGTGCCCGGTGTGCGGGTCGGGAATTTACAACACGTGGCCCGGCGAAAAGGTCGAGCGCATGTACTCCTGTAATGCCGACTGGTACGACGGGCGGTGGGTTAAGTCTTGCTCCCACGCCATGACCGCCTGCCTGCGCACCGGGGCCACGCTGACCGCGACGCCGCTGGAGCAGGCCGAGAAGGCGCTGGTGGCGGCGGGCGTAGCCTATGGCAACGCATATCAACTGTGGGTATCTGGGCAGCCGTACATTGAGACGGTCAATTTGGCCCAAGCTGGCTTGCAAGACGCGGCCCTGAAGCTGTGCGCGCTCCTGGACGGTGCCAAGTGACCCGCAGCGCCCTCGCCGTCCTGCTCGGCCTCCTGGCCGGCCCGCCGCTGGGCTGGCTGCTGGACCGCGTGCTGCATGGGCCCCGGCGGCGCTCGGTGGTGTACCGGGAATGAAGCACATCGCCAGCTTCAGCACCGGCCTGTCGTCGGCCGTGATGGTGGAACGCCTGCTGGCCCGCTACGGCAAGGACGCCGTGACGGTGGTGGTGATGGACACGCTCATCGAAGATGACGACAACTACCGCTTCGCTGCTGATTGCGGGCGGCGCTGGGGCGTGGACTTCGTGTGGCTGCGGGAAGGCCGCGACCCGTACCAGGTGAACGCCGATCACAACGTCATCCCCAACCAGAAGGCGGCGTATTGCACGTTTGACCTAAAGATCACGCCGTTCAAGAAATACCTTGCCAGCCTGAAAGATGCGCTCAACCGGGAGTGGATGGACAACGGCGGGCTGGAGCGCGGGGAGTGGTCGCCATCGCTGACGGTTCACATCGGCTTCGACTACTCGGAAGTGCATCGCTGCGCGGCCACGGACAAGAACTACAACGCCCTGGGCTACGCGGTGGACTACCCGCTGCTGTGGAAGCCGCTGGAACACCGGCCCTACGCGCAGGTGGTGCGACAGGATTGGGGCATCGAGCCGCCGCGCATGTACGGCATGGGCTACACCCACGCCAACTGCGGCGGGCGCTGCGTCAAGCAGGGCAAGGGCGACTGGCTGCGGACGCTGATCAACTTTCCAGAGCGTTACGCTGAAGCCGAGGCCTGGGAGGCTAAGATGCGCGAGAACCCGACCAATGCCGCCTACGCGCTGCTGCGTGACCAGTCGGACGGCGAAGTGCGGCCAATGACGCTGCGCCAGTTGCGCGAGGAGTACGAAGCCGGCCAGAGTGCGCCGCTGTTTACGCTCGACCGGGCCAGCGCCTGCGTCGTGTGCGGGGTGGGCGTATGACCCTCACCATCGCCGCCGACGACGGCACCGAGATCGACGTATCCATCGTTTTCACCGACGCCCCCGACCGCGCCGTGGGCCTGCTGGACTGGCAGTACGACGTGGACGCCGCTCGGCCGCTGACGGACGCGGAGCAGGCGCGGCTGTGGCGGGCGATCAAGGAGTACAGACCGTGACGACCCGGACACTGACCGACACGGAACACAAGCTGCTGGCCGCGCTGTGGCGGCATGTCATCGTGTATGGCACCCATAGCGAAGAATGGCTATGCCGGGAGTGCTGGGCGCACGCCGCTGTCAAGCACGAAATCAGGCACGCCCCCGGCTGCGCCCTGTTCGGCCTGGACCCGGCGCTGCTGGCGCAGTTGGACGAGTTCGACAAGGTGGGCGAGTGAGCAAGCCCCGTCTGCTCGATCTGTTCTGCTGCCAGGGCGGCGCAGGCATGGGCTACAGCCGCGCGGGCTTTGAAGTGGTGGGCGTGGATATTGCGCCGCAGCCGCGCTACCCGTTCGAGTTCCACCAGGGCGACGCGCTGGAGTACCTGGCCGCGCATGGGCACGAGTTTGACGCCATCCACGCCAGCCCGCCGTGCCAGGACTATACGAGCCTGAAATCCCTGCACGGCAAGGAATACGTGCGGCTGATCGGCCCGACCCGCGACCTTTTGAAGCAAATCGGCAAGCCTTATGTGATTGAAAACGTGGAAGGCGCAAAGAGCGAGATGGTTGACCCGCTGATGTTGTGCGGAACAATGTTTGGCCTGAACACGCTGCGCCACCGCATGTTTGAAACATATCCACCGATTTATTTCCCGCCCGCGCCCTGCCATCATTACAAGAAGGTATCGAAGCTTGGGCCGAAGCCGGACCCGGACAAGTTTATGACTGTGGCTGGGCATTTTTCTGGCGCAGCCGAAGGGGCACGGGCGCTCGGCATTGACTGGATGAGCAAGGCTGGCCTGGCGCAATCAATCCCGCCGGCCTACACCGAGTTCATTGGGCGGCACCTGCTCGCCGCATTGGAACCAGCATGACCCGCTGCCCCTACTGCTACCAGCTCGTAGACTACGCCGACCACCTAGGCCAGTGCCCCGCCGTAGCCGCCGCCTTCGACCCCCGCGTGCGCCCTGACCGCGTGGCGCGCGTGCCCGGCAGCACGCAGCCCTGCGCCCGGTGCGGCGGCGGGCCGCGCGTCCACAAGCTGGCCTACTGCCGGAAGTGCAAGACGGCGATCAACCGGGCCAGCTGGGAACGGCGCAAGGCGCGGGCGCAGGGGGTGGCGGCGTGAGCGACGTGACGCTGCACCTGGGCGACTGTCTCGACGTGCTGCCGACGCTGGCGGCGGGGAGCGTGGACGCCGTGGTGACGGACCCGCCGTATGCTGAGATTGACCGGCCCTATGGACGGCTCACCGAAAAGCAGTGGTGGGATTTGATGATGGGTGTATGCCGGGAAGTGCGGCGCATCCTCAAGCCGACCGGCTCGGCGGTGTTCATTTTGCAATCCAACAGCGAGAAGGTGGGCCGGATGCGCGGGTGGTTGTTCGAGTTTCAGGCATGGGTGTGCCGCGAGTGGAACATGGTGCAGGATGCCTACTGGTGGAATTTCACCGCCCCGCCTACGGTTCACACTCACCGCACACAAGGACTGATGCGCCCAAGCGTCAAAGCGTGTGTGTGGGCGGGGCCAGAGAATTGCTGGCGCGATCAAGAAGCCGTGTTATGGCGGGAGAGTGACGCCAGCAAGGCCAATGCCTTTAGGGATCGCGCTCTGGCCTACGCGCCGTCTGGATATTCCCGGCGGCAAGCCCGCACAGCGCAAGCTGCGATTGAACGTGGCGGGACAACGCCGTTCAACCTTTTGCCAATTAGCAACAGCTCTGTAAGCGACCGTGATGGCGAGAACGGGGCCGGGACGCCGCTGGAGCTTGCCGCTTGGTGGACGCGGTACATTTGCCCGTCTGGCGGCGTACTGCTCGATCCGTTTCTTGGGGGCGGCACAATGGGTATATCGGCAGCCCAACAAGGAAGCAGCGTTGTTGGAATTGAACGTAACCCAGCAGATTTCGCCATTGCCCAGCGCCGCATCGAGCAGGCCCGCGCCCAACTGGCACTGCCGCTGTTCGCCCCGGAGCAGCCGCGATGAGCGCAGTTGACGCGGCGGGCGGGAAGTGCTATAGTGTTTTCACCTTGGCAGGTGTTGACGGGGCTTTCCGTTTCTACGGTGAGCCTAACGCCGACTCACAACCGATCATCCGTGTGCCCAAAGTGCGCACGCCGTTGAAGCCCCGCTCACCTGCCAAGGGAGTTAGGCCCAACGGTGTGCGCATTTTGTGTTCTAGGTGGTGAGCGATGAGCATTGACCCCGAATTGATCCGGCAAGCGGTGGCGGGTGCCGAGCGCACCACTGGCCGCACGCGCCGGTTGTGGCTGGCGCTGTTGGATTGGCTGTTTAGCCTGTATCACGAATGACCGCCGCGCCGTTCGAGTTATCCACGCTCGGCCTCGACCGCGAGCGCTTTGTGCGCAGCGACGGCAAGAGTTGGCGCGGGCCGTGCCCCCGCTGCGGCGGCCATCGGCGCTTTGTGCTGTGGACGGACAAGCCCTTCCCGAAGTGGAACCACCAATGCGACCAATGCGGGCTGAAAGGCTTTGCCGACGAACTGAATACCAGCCTGCGCCAGCCGGTGAGCGCCGAGCAACGTGCGGAGTGGAGTAGGCGCAACGCCGTTGAGGCTGCCGCCCGCGCCGAACTGCGGCGGCGCAAGCTGGCGGAGTACACCGTGGCGGAATTGTGGGACGAACTGCACGAGCGGCTGACCGCCGCGCATCGGCAGACCTGGCGGAATTGGGGCGTGCCGGATGACTGGCAAGACTACCTGCGGCTGGGCTACACGCCCGACAAAATCTACGTCGGCGGGGACGGGGAACAACGGCACTCCCCCGCGTTCACCATCCCCTATTTTCACACTGGCTTTGAGTTCAAGACCATGCAGTATCGCCTCGCTGACCCCGACAACCCCGCCGACCGTTACCGCTTTGAGCATGGGCTGGGGACGACGTACTACCAGGCGATGCCGGGTGAGCCGGTGGGCGAGCGGGCGCTGATCGTGGAGGGGGCGAAGAAGGCGATGGTGACCCACATCCACGCCCAACTCGACGGCGTGACAGTGCTGGCCGTGCCGAGCAAGGCTGACTTCGGCGGCGTGGCCGAGGCCGTCAAGGACTGTGGGCGCGTCCACATCCTGCTTGACCCGGACGCCGAAGCGCGAGCGCACAAGCTGGCGCGGGAGATCGGCCCACGCGCGGCGGTGGCGGTACTGCCGGATAAGCTGGACGACTTTATTCTGGACGACCGCACGGCCGCGCCGAAGCTGGTGGCGACGGCGCTGCGCTGGGGGCGAACATGAAATACCCCGCCAAGCCGGAAACGATTGTAACCGCCGCCGAAGTGGCTGAAGCGCTGGCGCTGCTGAAGGGCGAGCCGGTGCTGGCCTTCGAGCTGCCCGCGCCGACAATGGTGCGCGACGAAACCGGCGGCTTCCACGTCACCCAGGGCAGCGTGTGGGTCAAGCTGTCGGTGTCCTTCCGCGAGGTCATGCCCAAACTGAAGGGCGCGCCGCTGGCGGTGTTCCTGTGCATCTGCCTGCACGTCAACGGCGACGGCACGGCCTGGCCGGAGTATGACACCATCTGCGCCGAGACGGGCTACGAGCGGGCCGCCGTGGCGCGCGCGATCAAGGAGCTGGAGGCCATTCCGGGGCTGCTGTCCATCACCCGCCGCGACGGCACGAGCAACCTGTACCGCCCAGCATACATCGCCTATGGGAAGGATGACCCCCTATCAAAAGCGAACTTAACCCCCTATCAAAAGCGAACTACACCCCCTACTAAAAGCGAACTTAAAGAAGAACCATTAAGTAGAGCCAATAAGAAGAACACCGGGGGCGAAAAAACCGCCCCCCAGCCTGACAACCCCACGGCGGGCATTCAGGCCGAGTACGAAAGTCTACTGGGACGGAAGCTGGAGAAGTCGGAATGGTCACGCGGCGAAAGCGCGGCGGCGAAAGCTATCGGCGGGAAGTACACCCCGGCGCAGCTCCGCGCGGCGTACCAGCACTACAAGGCGCAATCGTTTTGGAAGGATAAGCGGTTGTCCCTCAAGTACCTGAGCCAGAACATGCACGATCTACTGTCCGGCATGGGGCCGAAGCCCGCCGCCGGCCCGAGGCTGCCCAATGGCGTCTAAGACCTTTGCCCCCGGCGACGTGCTGTTTACGCCCCCCGAAGCGGCCGTGGCCGCGCGGCAGGCGCTGGAGTACCGCCGCGCCCATCGCGCCGAGGGCATCTACCTGGGCATCCCGGCGATTGACCGGCATCTGACGCCGCTCTTGGCTGACAATCTAGTGACAGTGCTGGGCCGCCCTGGCGCGGGCAAGACGGGCATCATGCTGTGGTGGGCGCGGCGGGAAGCGAAGCGCCTGCTGGCGGCAGGCGACGAGAAGAAGGTGGTGGTTTACATCACCTACGAGCAGAGCGTGGAAGATTTGACGGCGTTCAACGTGGCGGCGGAGAAGCACGTCCCAACCGACGGCATGGCGCGCGGCACACTGTCGGACGGTGACTGGCGCAAGGTGGTGGGGGCGCTGGCTGAGGGTATCACACTCCCGTTGGCGATCATCGGTCACAGCATGAGCCGCCGCCAGCGCCGCCCGCGCCTGACCCTGACCAACGTAGCCGAGACGCTGGCCTATCTGGTAGACAGCCTGAAGGCCGAGCCGCACATGATCTTTCTCGACTACCTCCAGCGCATCCCCGGCGAGAAGTACAGCGGCGACCGGCGGCTGGAAGTGGCCGAGAGCCTCGACCGCTGCAAAGACGCGGCGCTGGCGTTCGGTGCGCCGTGGGTGGTGGGCGTGCAGGCCAAGCGCGAAGTTGATAGCCGCGACCTGCAAATTCCGATGCTGTCGGATGGGCAGGAAACGGCGAACATTGAGCAGGCCAGCGACAAGGTGTTTAGTGTGGTGCGGCCGTGCAAGTACCGCCAGGATGGCGAGACGTTCGGCAGCCAGACGGTGCAGGGCCACAAGCAAATGCTGGTGACGCTGCTGAAGCAAAAGCTGGGCAACGACAACCTGAGCGAGTGGATCACGTTTGACCCGGCGACCAATACGGTCGAAGTGTAGCCCCAGCCCTGCCGCCGCCGAGCGCGGACAGGCAGCAGCAGGCGCGGGCGCTGCTGGCGGGGATTGGACAGAGAGGAGCGAGGGGATGACGATCACGATCAAGGACGGCAACGGGCTCGACGCTGATGTGAACGTGCTGTATCTCAGTGACAGCGGGCGGTTGGCGGTGCATTACAGCCTAAAGATTGACCGGACGCAGAACGAGTTGGAAGTGAATATCACGCACGTCCCGACCGGCCGCACGGTGACACCGTGTTATGTGGTGGGCGGTTTGTATTCGCCCTTCTCGGTTGTGAATGTGACCGATCTGTGCCGGGCGCTTGATGCCCTTGATTGGGACTTTGCTGACCCGGCTGCGCTTCCGAAGGAAACAAAAGACGAAGCGCGGAGATTGTTGGCACAATTTGATATCCAAGCCGAGCGCGGGCCTAGCTATTGGGAATTCCTGCCAATGCGCGCCAAGGTGTCCCCATGACCGCCGCCGTCACCGCCACCGCCGCCGCGCCGTGGCCGGACGGCGTGGAGCGCGAGGCCCGCTACCTGCTGGCCTGGCACAACCTGGTTGGCAACGTAGATCGCGTTGCCCTGGAATTGGCCGACGAGTTGGTGGCCGACAGGCGGCGCAATAAAACTAATCGAACGTTCAGGCGTGATGCCGTGGAGCGTGTAATCCGCGAACGGTTGCGCAACGCACTGGATAAGGCCACATTGGCGACTGATGCAGATCGGCCGGTGTACGCGGTGCTGGCCCCGCCGCCGGACGCGGGCCGGCCGTGGCAAGTGCGGGGACTGTGGCGGGACGGGAAGGAGCAGCGGGGATGAGCGACAAACCTGTGGTAACTATGCAAGCACTGGCCGAGCAGGTGTTTGCCGAAAGCAAATTTAGGCCGCAACTCTACAATCATGGCTTCGTGGAAGATGTGGCCCGCGCCATGCACGTAGCCAAGCTGGAAGGTATCAGTCAGGAGCGGGCGCGGATCGTGGCGATGATCGAGAATTACCGCGCGGCGCATAGGCGCGATTGGGACGGCGGCGACCCAGTGGCAATTGCGGCGCTGTCCGAATTGCTCAAGTTGGTGCGCCAATGACCGCGCCGCTGGACCTGGACGCGATGGCGGCGCGGTCGCAGGCAGCGGCGGCGCTGGCTGACGCGGCGACGGCGGGGCCGTGGGTGCGCAACAAGCACAGGGGTGACATTGACATTGTGCGGCAGGCCGACTGGACGCCGTGCGACGATCCGAGCCACGACGATTGCTATATCTGCCAAACATTTCATCCCGGCCTGCATAGCGTGGCGATTGTGCAGGCTAGCCATCCCGACCGGGCTGTTGTTACTGCCGCTTTCATCGCCGCCAGCCGCACCGCCGTCCCAGAACTGGCCGCCGACGTGCTGGCGCTGATCGCGGAGGTGCGGCGGCTGCGGGAAGGCGCGGCGCTGATTAGCGATATAGCGGACTACCTGAAGGTGCGTCACGAGTTGGAATACATGGACATGCAGGCCGCCTGGAAGCCGCTCGAAGCGCGTATCGTTGCCTTTGCGCAGGGTGACAAATGACCGCGCTCACCGTGACCCTGCCGTGGCCTGACCGGCGCTTGTGGCCTAACCAGGCGCAGTACCGTCACTGGCGCTCACGCGAGGAGCCGCGCGATGCGGCGATTGCGATAGGCTGGGCGCTGGGCCGAGAGCTGGGCGTAACGCTGCCCAGTGAACCGACGCCGATTGAGTACGTCTTTCATGGGCCGACGCGGCGCAAGTATGATCTGGAAGGGGCGCACGGCGCGTGCAAGCACTACATCGACGGGCTGGCGCGGGCGCTGGAAGTGGACGACTTCTACTTCGAGCCAGCCACGCAGCGGCGCGGCGAGCCGGTCAAAGGCGGCTGTGTGGAAATAAGGATCGGACAATGACTGACCTAACCCCCGCCCAGGCCGCCGACGAGTTAGAGCGGCTGGGCCTGGAGCTGTCCAAGCACCCGGACTTCCGGGGCAAGATGTTCGGCCCCAACAGCGGCGTCGAAGTGACGTACAAGCTGGCGGTGTACTTTGCGACGCACCCATTGGTCGGCCTGCCCGAGCGGGCCGGGAAGGAGCAAGGGGAGTGAGCGACGAATACCGTAACCGGGCGCTGGCGCTAGTGCGGCAACTGCGCAAGAAGCGGGAGCAGTGGCTGAGTGACGTTCACGGCGCGGCGCTGTTCCGCATCCACGAGTTGATCCGGGCCGAAACCGAGCGGGACGAGCTAAAGAAAAAGCGCGTCAACCTGCTGCGCTTTTTGACCGAGGACGTGGCCGAGTTGTTTGATGACGTGTGGGGCCAGTTCGCGGTTCCGGGCACGGTGAAGGGTGTTACTAAGCTTTGGGCGGGTGGCCTGTCCACGCTCGAAGCGGTTGAAGCCATGCGCGAAACGCTGGCGAGCATGAAGGAAGGTTACGCCGACGTGATCGCCGGGAAGGAGCAAGAATGACCGCGCTCATCTTCGTCATCCCGCCGCTGGGCGGGGGCGTGGCGCTGCCGGCGCTGGCGCTGGCGTTCTGCGCCTGTGCGGTGGTGGCCGTGGTGGCGGCGTGGAAGCGGAGGGGTGAGCGATGAGCAAGAAGATCGTCAACAAACTGTTTCTGTGGGAAGGCGTGCTGTCAGACTACACCGATGGCGTGATCTTTGCGCTGGCCCCGGATGTCGAGGCGGCGCGGGCGGCGGTGCTGGAAAGGGGCGATGGGAGCTGGGAGGGACCGGCATTGTCGCGGGCGATGTCAGGAGAGCCGACGGTAATTCCTGTTGACCAGACGTTCGGGTTTCGCTTGTGGGGCGGTGGCTAAGCCGTGACCACGCGGCCCTTTACCTTCCTACTCGCCGCCGCCCTGGCCGGGATGGTGGCAACGGGCGTGCCGCTGGCGGCGCTGCTGCTCAACTGGTGGCTGGGCTGGCCCCCGGTAGACTGGCGGCTGACGCTGTGGCTGCTGACGGCCGTGCCGGTGTTCCTGGGCGTGTCGGCGCGGCTGATGGCGTCGGATAACCTGCTGGCCGAGCGGCAGCGGCAGATTGACCAGGACGCGCAGGAAGTCAAGACACAGGCGGCGCGGCTGGCCCTGGAAGCGGCCACGGCGGGCGGGGAGGAGCCGCCCGAGCCAGCGCCGGTGCCGGTAGACATGACGCGCACGGCCATGAAGCAGGCGGTGGGGCGCTTCATGCGCGGCGGCGAAGCGGCGGGGAGTTTCAGCATCCGGGCGCTGTCCAGCATCGTCAGTGACGGCGATTGGGCGGCGCTGACGGAGTTCTACTGCTCGGACGCGGGCGGGCGGGTGCTGCGCGACCGGGGCGGCCCCCTGGGGACCGGCTGGGGCTACGGGTGGACGCTGGACACGGTGTTGCAGGCGCTGAACGCTGACCGGCTCCCCTTCCCCGACATGGCAGTGCCGGAAGTAGCGTTGTACGTGGCAAACACTGCACAACGGAACACAAAACGGAGATCATCGACAGTGGTCGAGGGCACCGTGATAGGCGGAAAGGGGTAAATCTGCTATAATGTTCTTGTCTAGGGAATCGTCGGGCGTTTTTTGTTGCCTGCAAAGAGCCGCTTAAGTGTGGAGCGCCCCGATTCCCTAGACAAGAATCAAGGCAACGCACTTAGGCGGCTTTTTGGTTGATATGGAAATCACAAACGAAATCTCACTCATTATCCACTTCGCGCAGATTTGCGAGGGCCTGGGTTGGTCCTTCAAATACGCACAGTCCAACCTATTTCCCGATGCTATCTTGGTTGAGAAGGCTACTGGAAAGTCGCGGCGGGTAGAATTTGAATATGACGCAGCCCATTTTCTAAGGCATCGTCACGACATTCGCGGTTGCGACTTTATCGTATGCTGGAAAAGTACCTGGCCGGAGTGCCCATTACAGGTTATGGAGTTGGCAGATGGTAGTTACAAGAGCTTTGTTTACAAGGAGCGCGACGAGCGCGACGAGTTGATTGCGGCTCTGCAATATGAAAAGATGCTGCTTACGCTTGGGGTGACACTTGAAAACAGAAGGTATCGGATTGGGCAGGACCAGTTGCGGCAAGAAAACACCCCGGTTCACGTTGCGCACTGGCGTCAGACAATAAGGGCATTTTGCCAATACGGCGATCAATACGGTTTTTCTATTCGGAGGCTTGGGTCTAAGGGGGCAAGGGTAGTTTCTGACCAGGCGTGGCGGGAATTGACAACATTCCTGAAACTGGCCGGCCCACTGGACACATACGCATCGGCGGGCGGAAAGAATACAGGTTGGTCATATGATTGGGGGATTGAGCGCCTAAGCGTTGCGCTGCAAAACGGTGAATTGGATGATAAATTTCCGACCGGCTCCATTCCGGTTGTTCGATCTGCCGCTTTTGTTGGGGCAGAAGCTAGGCCGGTGGGGCTAGACGTGCCATGACCCCCGCCCCGCCGCCGGCTGACCCGGCCCCGCCGCCTGCGCCAGTGGACACGGTGGCCCTGGCGCGCGAGCTGGACAAGCTGCGCAAGAGCGGCGACCGGCTGTGGCTGGTGTCCTGGGACGGCCAGGCGTACACCGTGCGCGTGGTGGGCCAGATACGGCGGCGGGTGACGGTTGACCCGCCATAAATAAGGCCTTACAATCAGTCTAACCAAATACCAGTCCCGAGCGTTCCCTGTTTCCCGAGGGACACCGCGCCCGGTCACTCGCTAGCAATAGCGCGTGGCTGGGCGTTTTTCGTTCTACCCGGAGCAAAGCCCATGACCCTGCTCGAATTTATTACCTGGCTAGGCACCTCGACCGGCGCGACTGTGGCGCTGTCCTTCCTGACCGAGCGCTGGCCCTACTTCCAAACGCTGTCCCCCCTTGCCAAGAAAGTCACTCACGTCCTGGGCGCTTCCCTGCTGGCGGTGCTCGTGTTGCTGGCGCAGGCGTACCTCATCCCGCTCATCCCGGCCGAGACGTTGACCCTCCTGGGCAATCTGTTCCTGGTCGTGGCCGGTATCATCGGCCCGTATCTGGCGGGACAGGGCTTCCACGCCATTGACCCGGCGCGGCGCGACCCGCAGCCCTAAGCGATGACGCAGGATGCCCCCGGCGGGGACACGCAACCGCACCCCCCGCAGGGGGACATGGCGCTGGTGCTGTATCGGTTGAACCAGATTGAGAAAAAGGTTGATCTCGTGATTGACGACCACGAGACGCGGCTGCGCAAGGCCGAGGACGGTATTGCGCGGCTGCAAGAACGGCTGACCATTATGGCGGCTGGCCTGGCGGCGCTGAACATGGTATCGGCGGCCGTGGCGGCGTGGCTCGGGTCACTGGCGAAGTAGCCATGCGCAGCAAACGGCAGAAACGCAAGCTCGACCAGCGACTACGCGCCAAGCAGCGGCCGCCGCGGCGTACCTTTGCGGCCCCGTTCGATCTGGTGCCGGTGGGCGAGGACCGCTGGAAGGTAGTGAGCACGTCTGCCATGAGAGAGCCGGACGCCGAAATCAGCAATACCAAAACGGCGCGTGTGCTATTCAAGAACCCGCCGCCCGATGATCTGTTTATCCAGACCATGATTGATCTGGACAATGAGTAGCACCTTACCAACCGCATGACTAAAGAGCCGGTCCATGTGTTCCTGGGCGACCTGCACGCCGGGTCAAAGCTCGCCCCGCTGGTGCCGTTCACGGACGTGGACGGCGTGCAGTATGCGCCCAGCAAGCTCCAGGCCTTCCTGCTGACGCTGTGGCGCGATGCGCTGACCGATGTCAAGGCGGCGGTGCGCGGCTGTGAAGTCGTCCTACATCTGGGCGGCGATCTGGTGGACGGCGTGGGCCACCACGGCACGACGCAGACGGTGCTGGACTGGAACGGGCAGCGCGACTTAGCGGTGGAGCTGCTGCGGCCGTGGGTCAACATCGCCAGCCAGGGTTACGGGCTGCTGGGCACCGACGCGCACGTGGGCGACAACGGGCAGCAGGACACCAGCGTATGTAAGGAGCTAGGTTTTCCGGCGCGCTCGTGGTGGCCGCTGGAGTTCGCTGGGCAGTACCTGGATTGGGCGCACCACATCAGCGGGCCGCGCAAGCCGTGGAACCGGGACAGCGGCGCGGTGACGCTGGCGAACAAGACCTACGCCGAGTGCGCCGAGGCCGAGCCGCGCCGGCGCGTGCCCAACCTGATTGTGCGGCACCACATGCACCACTTCGTCCACGCGCGCGCGAAGGGCATTGACGTGGTGGTGGTGCCGGGGTGGCAGGCGCAGACGGCCTTCACGCGGCGCATTGACCCCAACGGCCTGCTGAGTACGGGCGTCGTGCTGTGGTGGCCGAAGCAGCAGCGCGTGCAGCCGCTGATCTATCCGTTCCCCGAAGAACCGATTGTGAAAGGGCGCTACAAGTATGCCAAAGCCGAAGCAGGCGCCGCCGCCTGACTACCTGGCCGAAGCGCAAGCGGCGTGGGCTGAGATCAAGCCCCGGCCGCAAATTACGCTGCGGCCCGGCGTGGACCACACCGTGACAACGTTCATGGCGGCGGCCAAGCTGAGTAAGTCGCGGGCGCAATCGCTGCTGGCGGCGATGGCCGAAGCGGGCAAGCTGCGCTGCGAGGCGTACCGGCTGCCGGGCAAGCGCCAGGCCGCCAATGTGTACTGGCCGGCGGGCGTGCCTGCGCCGGATGAAACACAAGGGCCGAGCGCCCCGTAATGGCGGCACCCGGCCCCGGTCAACAGGAAGTCGGTATCTTAGGCGGCGGGCGGGCGCTGAAGTTGGTCGGCGGGCGCAGGTGCGCGATTGGCGTACCAGACTTCCAAAATCTCAATGATCAGCGCGCCCCGGCTGGCGTTGCCTTTGCTGGCGGTGAAACCAGCGGCCTTGCGGCGGGCCACCTCGGCGTCGAGGGCGTCAATCAAAGCCTGGTCCACGTTGCGCTGGTGGATGTGCAGGTGCATCTTGCCCGGCGCGGCGGCGGTCGGCGGCCACACGCGGGCGGGCTGGGCTGGGTCGGTGGGGGGCATGGGTTAGCCTTTCAGGTAATCGGCCAGCATCACGCGCTGCTGGGTGCGGTTGTCGAAGGTGGGCAGGTGGGCCAATGGGCGCAGGGCTTCGGCGTTCGGTGCTTCCCAGCCACCGGGCGCGCCAATACCGCGTATCCACGTAAAGCCTTTTGCGGCGAGCGGCTGGCCGTCGCGCTTGGTGATACCGTCCAGCAGGAAAATGATCCGGCCACCGATGGGGCGGTCATCTTGCACAATGATGCGAAGCGGGCGCTTCATGGCGTATTGTCTCTTTCTGTGGCCCGGCCCCGGTCATCCCGAAGTCGGGCCACTACTAGCGGCGGGCGGCGGGTGAAGTTAGGCTTTCTTTCCCTTAGCGGCGCGGATGGCATCTTTGGCGCTCTGATACGGGCCGGTATAACCGGTCATATTGGGAAAGTCGGCGGTTGTTGGGATGTGGTTCAGGCTGACTACCGCGCGCGTACCGGGTTCGTGAATGACGTACCAGAGTGTTTTCATGGTCGGGTTCCTTCTTGGTCTAGGGCTGGGCGGGTGGATTTACTATTCGGATTGTAATGTGTAGCTGTGCCGTCGGCGCTGTAGCGCGTGCCACATTCCGGACAGAGTAGCAGTGATGTCAGATGTACGTCACACACCGGACAATGCAGATAGTGCCCTGACAAGGCATAATCCAATGGGCTATGCTGCCGTCCACCGTATAACTCGGTCTTTCCGTTGCAGGGATTGAAGGCGCTCATGATGGCTAGGCTTTCCGTAACAACTTGGCTAGGCGGGCATTTGCCAGCTCCAGGGCTTCGGCGTCGTGCCAGGCGCGGATAAAAGCGCGGCGCGTGAAGTTGAGGCGCTCGGCGTATAGGTCATGAATATCGGCGTAAGCCTTGCCATTGAGCAGAAGAACATACTTGTTCAGGCCGCCCTTGCCCCGGCCGGCGCTGCGCATAAGGCGCGCGCCGTGCTCCAGGTCAAAGGCTGTCCAGTATGTCCAGCGCAAGGCGGCGCGTTCGGTGTCGTTCCAGTCAGACAGTCCCTTGAGCATGGCCTAGTGCTCCTTCTGCGGCAGGTCGGCCACCAGCTCATTCCAGGCGGCGCGGGCAGCGGTGTAGTCGGTCAGACTGAAATTATCCATCGGGTGCCCCCAGTGGATTTTGAAGCCGTCAATGCGGCGCGTGTTGGTGCGGGCGGCGTCAATGTCGGCAGCCCTAAACCAGGCAGCGCGCAACTGGCGGGCCTCGTTCATCAATTCGGTGTGCAGCTCAAGCGCCGTGGGTTCCATTGTCTTGTGTCTCTTTCCGTGGCCCGGCCCCGGTTATCCCGAAGTCAGGCCACACTCGGCGGG
>ERZ869929.570-NODE-570-length-20193-cov-3.916129_pt1 | contig 20193 bp, 15 predicted proteins | sample MGYA00579312_ERZ869929 | MGnify/ENA primary metagenome ERZ869929 (study PRJEB32216, sample SAMN09231818) | wastewater metagenome | place: USA: Maryland | collected 2016-08-09 | study: EMG produced TPA metagenomics assembly of the PRJNA472060 data set (Reclaimed... | reverse complement strand
AATTGTTTTGTGGTGCTTTACAGGCTCCGATTTGACAAAATTTATCTTGATTCGGCTAGACCAAATCCGACACGGAAAGCAGATAAGTTTGCGCGTAACACTCAATCGTCCGCATATCGAGCTTTGGAAGAAATGGCTCTATTGGTGGGTGGCGTTTGTTGCTATGTGCCTCGTGGCTGGCGCAACCCTACGACCGAGACTTGATGAAATTTTATTCGCGATGTCTCTGCCGCTATGGGTTATTGCCCCATACGCCGTAACATCTGCGGCTCTGGCGTACACAAAACTATGGCTTATAGGGCGTCATAATCGGCGTCGGCTGGGTGGCCGCAGAATTGCTATCTCTGTACGCATTCAGAATTGGCGCGGCAGAACTGAGCGCGGGGCGGCCGACCGCATTTCCCCAGTCCGCACGGGTCTGATGAAGCGCTGCGGCGTTCTTTAAAATATCAAGCTGAGAGAGCGGGTTTGTCTCGGTGTAAATTCCCATCAGTTCCGTGTTGCGCCGGGCGTTGATGCTTTGAGCCGCCTTCTCAACGGCAAGATCAACGGCCTTTGAGGGCCACGACAGAGGATTGAGCCAAGACGCCTCCACGCGAGGAGCAAAGTTTAGTTCCTTCACCGCCTCACCGAGCGGTGCGGTCTGCGATCCGAATTGCGAAGAATAGGTTCTGTGCATGGCCTGTTGCGCTCGCAACCCTTTGATGAACTGCGGTGCATCCTTCCCCATAACCTTTTCAATGATGCCTATTGACCCTTTGGTCAGCATCCCGCGCACAAGGTCGTGCGTGTCCCCCTTGTTGGCAATCGAGTCGGTCAGGTTTTGAGCGTAGGCCGTTCGGATAAGGTTTTGACGCGCACCAACTGCGTCAGCGGTTGCGTTCGCAAGCCAATAGGCCGCCTCATCATCGGGCGTGGCCGTTCCTGCTTTCTTGGCAGCGTCATAAGCCTTTTTGGTCTGAGCCAAAGTCTTCTGAGCCGCCTGAAAATCCTTGTCGGCCTTGGCTAGCTCAGACAAAGCCTCGCGTGATGCGCTGCCCTGGCGCGTGGCAAGTTTTTTACCAAGCTCCATCGCATCGTCGGCTGCTGCGCCGTCTCTGTAGAAGTCGTTGGCGACTTTCCATTTTTTGTTGGTGGCGGCAACGGTGTCCGTTGCTTCATCGTAAAACTTGGTAAGGTAGCGGCGCAGATGGTTGCCTTCTGGCAATTCCTTAATCAAGTCTCGCAGCCCTTCGCGAGCGTACATAAACCCTTGAAGGGTGTTGGGCGGCGTCTTGATGACGTTGCCAGCAGCATCGGTCTCCGACCACATCATCTTGTTCAGCCGGTCCCGAATCGTATCCGGGATCAGGCCGCGCATCTTGTCGAATTGCGCTTCCCATTTTGCGAAAACGGGCGACAGGTTAAATGCTTTTTCTTCCGCAAAAGCGGGCGCGTAAAGCTTAGACGCGGCCTCTCTGAAAGATTCCTGATGCTGCTTCATCGCGCCTTCAAGGTCGGACGACCCAACCGCACGATGAATCAAATCCTCCAGTTGCGCGGACGCCCCCGTTTGCCGCTCAAGTAGGCTTTCGCGCGCAATGCTCCGAGCATCGCCGGGCGTTGCTGCGGCGGCGCGCATGGTCATTTGCGTGTTGTCGCCAGCGCCGGGGCGAACAAGAGCTGCGCGGTCTAAAAGATTGAGCGGGCCAAGGTGGCGCTGCTCAAGCTCGTCTAGCAGAGACCGAACAGCAGCCTCGCCAGGGCCGCTGCCTTTTCCGCCGGGAGAAAGCGCCTTGCTAATATCTAGCGCGCTTTCGCCAGCGCCAGCGCGGCGAACGACTTCCTCAACCTGATCGGCCGTGATCGGTTGTTTGTTTTGCAGGTTGCCCCAAAACCTTTTAGTCAGTCCACCTGCCGCCTGCGTATCATCAGGGAACTCGGCTCGAATTTGTTTGATAAGGTCATCGGGCGTAATACGATCTCGCTCAAAGCCGCGAACCATCGTGTTGAGAGCGCCAGCGCCGCCCGTTGCCGTTTGATCAAGAGCCTGGGCAATGCTCCCGCCTATGCCTTGCGCGCCCCGATACAGAAGATGGCCACCAAGACCAAAAAGAGGTCCGGCAACAAGTCCTGTCGCACCGCCCTCAAGGCCGCCAACGCCGCGCTTTTCTAAAGTCTCGCCCCAAGTGTCCGTGGGTTTGACATCGGCATCACCGGAACCCGCAATGGTGCCATAAGTTGTCGCGAGTTTTGTTCCCTGTAATGCGGCCTGTCCAGACGTTGCAATCTCTCCCGGAACGAACAAGCTTCGCGCCGCCGAGTACGCCCGCGCGACCCCAGGCGCAGCCTTTGCTACGGCAGCAGGAATAACAACCTCTGGAGCAGCTAAAGTTGCCGCAACGGTCGGCGCAATTGCCCCCGTTGCTTGACCGAAGAAATGCGTCCAAGGATTAGACTTTGCAGCCGCTGCGTTACGCTCTTTCGACATGCCCATATCGTCGGCATAGCCAAACGTCGCGCCTTGAGCGACGCCACGCCCGAACGTTTCGAGTAGGCCCGGCGCTTCCTCCTTGGGAGCCGCTGGCGCATCAAACTGATCGAACATATTTGCGGGGACGGTCTGCTGGTCAAATTGATCGAAGACGTTGCCCATTATTGCACCCCGAGGATATGAGCAGCCATCCCAGCCCCATACTTGGCGTCAAACTGCTGAAGCGCTTCCGAGCTAGGATTGCTCTGCAAGAACCCTACGGCCTCCTTGGGAATCAAAGCTGCCTTTTGTGCAAGTTTCTCGCGAGCTATGTCGGCAATGTGCGCCTGGATGATCTGATTGGCCTTGTACATCGGAATGCCAAAATCGTTTGCAATGATGCCCTTGGCGTGCTCCAGAATTTGCTTCGCTTCCTCGCGATTGGTTGACTTCATGAAGTCGCGCATGGTCGCGTCAAAAGCTTCTTGCCGAGTATCAGACATGTTGATGCTCTTGCCCGCGCCCGACATGAAAGCATTTGTGATGCCGTGGACATCGTGTCCGAGCAGGTTTTGCAAATCCCATGCAGCAGCGGCATCCGCATCGTTGGGACTGAGGATGGCAGCACGGTGAACTGGCGTAATCTTGCCGGAAACCGCCAAATTGGTTTTCGGATCAACCGTCGTTGGACCCGAAAGCCCAGGGATAGGGATGTGCGTAAACGGAAAGAATGTTGGGCTTGTCTCGTCAAGCTCAGCCGTGTTGCGCGGTCCTATAGCGCGCTGCAAAACCTCATCTGGGGCCGTCTCAAACTTGTTCGCCAACTGCGCGTAAGAACGCAGAATGTTCGTTCCGACGCGCTGCGACTCTTCCAAATTCTTGTTGGCCTCAGCCGCGCCTTTGGCTTGCTCCATGCGATAGGCGTGGCCCGGCGTGTTCTGCAATGCAGATATAGCCCCCGGAGGCAGTACCATTGATAGACCGATATTGGCGCGATCCTCCGCGCTTTGATACGGAGGTGTAGCCGAGCGCTGCGCGGGCATCATATTGCCGGAGACCGCTGTTGGCGTTCCGGCAGAGGGCAATCCCTGCGGTGCGAGGGGGTCTTTTTCCCACCAGTTCGGCATTGTTGGTCTCCAAAGTAAGCGGGATAATTTATTGCGCGATTCTCGGGCTGCCGTCCGGCGCTGTGTAAGGCGTCCCAGGAGGCAATGCCGCCCGCTCAGCCTCCGTTGAGATCGTGACGGGCGGCTTATTCATAATTTCATTCACCATCTTTGCTTGAGCTGCCATCTTCGCCAGTTCAACCTCTTTCGCGTACAGCATCTTCTGCTTTTCAAGTTCAAGCAGGAATGTCTTGTCGGAGTTCGTGCGAGCAAGCTGCGCCTGCGCCTCCAAGGCCGCAATCTCTGCCGGGTTTTTCGCCTGCGCCAGCTTAAGCTGCTCAGATTGCAACCCAAGAGCACCCGCCGCGCGCTGCGCTTCCAAGTCTTTCAGGCGTGCGTTCTGTTGCTCCATAACAGCTTTGCCGAATGGCGCGAACGGACCATCACCGATTTGAGCGAGCGCCGCACCAAATCGCTGCATGGGGCTTGCTGCCTGACCGGCCCAAATACCAGTGCTGTACGTCGGCAGCCAGCCGGACGCATTCGGCGTTGAGGCCGCATCCACCATTGGGCGTTGCGGTGGAGGCGAGGGGGGCTTTGAAAAACTCAAAAACGACGGCAGGGAAAATCCAGACGACGGTGCGTCATCGTCATCGCCATAGTCCGGGACCATTCCGCCATCTTCATATGCGGGACGGACGGACTGAGACAACCCACCAAGGAAGGATGACAGTCCGGCTTGCGACTGTCCCAGTCCATTATCGCCCATGTTGACTTGTGGTGTTTGACCGAGCTTGTCAGCCATACCCATCACGGACTGTCCGACCTTCTGCGTGTTGAAGGGGGCAACGGCTGGCTCAGGAGTAACGGTCGTCTCCCAATTGCCAATCGGGCCACCATCCTCAGTGCCGATAGGGCTTGGCTGATTCCAAGGACCAAACGGGACAGAACCGCCAATGTCGTAGTTTTCAACTCTGCCGCCCTGCGCCGCCGTCTTGAGGCCATGCAGCATCTTGAACGACTTCCCAACCTTCGTTGCCATGTCGTCGCCCGGCATGAATGGCATCATGGCCGCAGGAGACACACCGCCACCGTCAGCATACGATGAAACCGCTCCGCCTTCTTTGAAGCCAGAAAAGAGCGTGCCAAGACCACCCAGCAGGATGCTTCCGAGCGACGGCGAACTCGTCGTCGTCCCGTTGGATGTGCCGGTTGATGTGCCACTCGTGTTGACCGTCGATCCGGCCAATCCACCAAGGCCCGTTAAGCCAGCTACGCCTTGGTTGAGCAGCGTGTATGGCGTGAGGCTGGTGTTGAAAATGCCCTGACCGACATTAAAGAGCCCTTGGTTTGCGCCCGTGGCCGCGTTGCTCAGCGAGCCAGCAGCATTCGCGCCCTGGAGCTTCAAACCGGCAGAGCTTGCAGCGGTGTTGGCTGCCTGATTGTAACCCTGATCGTAAAGGCTCGCGATTTGCGCCTGCTGGCCCGGCTGAACACCCGCGAGATAAGCCGCGCTCGCGCCCGTGTTGTTGCCGAGCGCACCCTTCATAGCATGGTTGCCATCGAGGTCCGAAAGAGCCTGCTTGTTCTGAATGGCCTGCGCCTGAAGCGTCGGGTTGACGACGTTCTGAATGTACGGCGACATATAGCTGTTGATGTCGGCAGTCGTGATCCCGCTACCGGCCACGCCATTTGCTGCCGCGAATGCGGGCTGCAACGTGCCAGGGTTCGCAACCTGTCCCTGGTTCGCGCCCGCCTCGCTTTGAAAGAGGTTTGGCGTGCCCGTCTGAGAATAGTTCCCAGGGCTGTACTGGTTCAGGAAGCTCTGAAAGTACGGCTGGATTTGATCCCACGCATTATTCTGCGTGGTGGATGTCCCTTGCTGGGATGAGTTGGTGTTGGATTGCTGCTGCTGTTTGTTCGAAAACAAGTCAGAAACGAAGCCCATAGTCTTATCCCCCAACGCTCTGATTGTAGTCGAAAACAAAGAACCCGCCGAACGGCTCGCATCCTATTTGACGCCGATACAAGCGCATTTTTGCGGGTTGCCGCTCCGTGCTCATGACGCCCATGATCAGCAGCCTTTGCCATGCGCAGGCGACGGCCTTTGAAAACGCAATGAGTGTTTGAGCGTTGTTGGACTTGCGGTACTCAGGAAAAACAAAGTTCCATTTTTCTTGGATGATCTCTTGCTCCGAGTACCACGGCTCATCGCGCACGATACACACCGACCCCTGCATTTGACCCGGTGAGCCGATAATGCCGATGACGCAGTTATGGTATTGCGGGATGATCCGCCGCACCATTGCGCGCACTTTCTTTTCCGAGAACGGCAACGGCTCGTTTGAGTCGTAGCGCAGTCCGGTTTCTTTGTGAGCGGCGCGCGTGAGTTCAACAAGCTCATCCTCATCGCTCAGATCAGCGAGCCGCACTTGCGGAGCGTCAATGATGGCGTGCATATTCATCGCGATGGCCCCGGCAATGACTTCAGGGTGTCTATGTGCTTGCGGCGCGTATCGAGAACGAATTTCTCAAGCGCTCTATGCCCGGCTTCCATATTACCGTTGCCAATACGGGCAACCGTCTCAGGCGCAATTACATGCTCCCCGTCGCTGATCCTGATAGGCACAGCCCCGCCAGCCGCACGAGTTGTTTGCGGGCCGAACATTTGATCAAGAACTTTGTTGCCAGAAAGCGTATTGCCCGTTCCAAGCGCAGATACAATGTCTGCCGGGATTACGAAGCTGCCAGCCGGAACATCGACCGGAAGCGCGTCCTCGCGACCGCCCGTGTGACCCGTTACGGGGCCAACAACGACACCACCAGCCGCATATTTGCGCGCCAAATTGATCGCGCGCTTTGCGATGCCACCGGCACGGAAATTGCCCGGTCCATTTGGATCGATTTCCTTTGGCGGCTTAATTGGGATGCCGTTCTTATCGACCGGAACATCTTCACCCTTTGTTAAGGGTGTTGACGTATTATCTTTGGACGCCTTAGATCGGCCACGCTTTGGGTGGCTAGTCCATTGGCCGCCCTCGGGCCGTCCGGGGCCAAAGCGGGCAACCTCCCGGTCGCCCTCTTTGCGAACGATAACATTTTCTTTCTTAAAGTGCTTAATGATGTCGCTAGCTTTATCAGACGTTAAGGCGGCGGACGTGGCAGGTGAAGGCAATGCTGCGCGACCCTTGGCAACATCAAGGGCGCGCGACACAACAGGAGACCCAGACGATGAGACTGCTGGAGAAGCTTCGGATGCGATGGACGCGCTACCGGGTATGGAAGCGGGACCGACCGGACCTGATGACGGAGGCAGAGCGAGCCGATTACTATCAGCAAGCTTGGAAGCAGCTTCACGGTTCGCAACGCTGGCTAGATCAGCTTGCCGATCAAGCCCGGCAGCTTTAGACGCCGCGATCTTTTCGCGAGCCAATTCCACGGGCGACCGTAGACCGTAGCTGGACGGCTTAAAAAGGCCACCTATGGCGCGAGGCGCAAGACCACCAAGCTCTTGACCACCAGCGCCTTCAATCGCGCCCCAGACCGAACGCTTGGCCATGTTGCCAAGATCAGAGAACTCATCCTTCGCCGCTGCGTGGACCGGGTTTTCTTCCGGCAATTCAGCCGCCATTTTTTCGGATTTGGCTTTGTCCGGGTGTCCGTCCGGCAAATTGTACGAGTACGCCCGCATCGCCTCTTTTTCAGGATTAACGACTGGCGAATAGGCCATATCGTATCCAATAGGGACGTTGATTGCGCCGACACCAAAGCCTGCGCCAGTGCCTGCCCGAAGCAGGGCATCGCTCCACGTCTTGGCTGGCCCCTTGGCAAGCGCGAATGCGGCACCGGGCACCATGCCCGCTACAACTGGGGCATAGCCACCAAGCTTATCATAGACCTTTCCGACTTCAGTATCCGAGAACCGCTTGTCTCTTGATCGGGCCTTGTCGCGCGCAAAAATAGCGTCCTCAACCTGCCGGTCATAGTTACCCTTTTCAAGCAGACGTTTACTCTCGTCGCGCTTGGCAAGCTCCTCAGCCATTTTGGTTTGCAGGCCCATTAAGCGTTCTGCCGCCTGAGCACGACTGGCATCGCCATTGCGCCCAGGATAATCACGAACAGAGTCAGCGCGGGCCGCTTCGATCTGACTATGCAGCAAGCTCAGCGTCGGGTCATCTTTGTATTTCTCTGCAATTGGATCAACGGCAGGGGCCGCAGCAGGTTCAAAAATCGCAGGCTTCATGTCCGGGCGGCGCTTTTCCTTGGCTACCGCATCAGATGCAAACGGAGGGATCAAATCCTGAGCGCCCGCGATCCCAAAGCCGAGCGCACCTGATGCGCCGGTCAAAAGCGGTGAGCCTGCCGTCAGCCCCGTCTGCACGCCTGCGTTCGTCACGTTCGCAAGAGTGGGGTCGCCAAGAGCCTCCGCAACGGCGTCGGTCGCCCGGTCGAATTGACCTGCGTAGGTCCGAGCTGGCCACTCAGCAGCAGCTAGCGCCTTCTCGCCAAGGCTTGGCTCGTCATATCTGCGAATGCTGCCGGGGTCATAGGCAAAGCGTCCGCGCGGGTCGTCCTCAAGCATATCGCGGAATGATTTTGTCTGCGCTAGCCGCGAACGCACCAAGTCGCGTGTTAGGCCGCCTTCGGAACGACCAACACGGCCACCGTCTGCGTGCATCGCGTCGCGGGGAGGTGTGTCCATATAGCGGAAGTCGTCCACTGCTCGGGCGTAGTTGGGGTCGCGTGCATAGCGTCCGACATCGCCAATGTTGTCCAGCATGGCTGGATTAGCGGCGCTATGGAGCGTGCGCGGAAGTCCTTCCATTATTTCACGCGACTGCGCGAGGGAGGCGGCGGTGGAGCTTGGGTTGAGCATTTCACGCGAGCGCGCGGATATGGCGGCCGGACTCCAGCCTTCCCCAAAAATGGTGTTGCCAAGCGGCCCCGTCATCGTTTTATTGATTCGGGCCTCCATGCCGGGCAATGCGCGCAAAAAATCTGGGTCTTTGAGTTCTTGCGCAAGACTGGGAACCTGTCCGAAACGAGCTTCGGACTTCAGTTCTGACATTGCGCCGGGATACATCGCACCAAGATCGGCGTGACGGAAAAAACGAGATGCAGCTTTGCCAACCCCATACGGAAGGGCCATCAGAGAGGCGTCCAGAACTGCCATGCCATGATTGCCACGATTGACTTGCTCGGCAGCGTCTGCCCCTAGCGTTGCAAGGCCGACTGCCGGAGTAAGATCAAGTACAGACGGCCCATAATCACCAGCACCCGTCGCGCCCGTTAAGCCCCCCACAACGCGCGTTTCGCGGCTTGACATCGGCCGCTCGGAATTACCCATCGCCCGGCGCAGCGCAAGTGCTACGCGGTCTCGCCACGTTGGCTCATACGGCTCAGCAAACGCCTGTCGCGGGGCATAACCGCCCTGCGTGCCATCGCGGCCCTTGACCCCAGCGGCACCGCCCTCAGCTTTGCCTTGGCGATCTGATCCTTTGCGGGCCGTCTCAAGCGCGAGAGAAATGGCTTGCATGACCTTGCGCGACGTGTCCGGGCCTGCCATGTTGGAATCTCCCCCATAGACCGCGCCACCAGAGGCATAGCCTTTGGCAATCGGCGCTTTCGTGTTTCCGTTGTGAAGCCAGTCCTTGAATCGTTCAATGGGCATTTCTGCAACATGACCGATTCTCTCTTGGCCTTTGCCGTCAGAGAACGCACGTTTGTAATTGGCAACAGCCGAGTCTTTGTCCGGGAAGCTCAGCAGAACCTTGTGTTCATCAAATTTGCCCGTCTTTGAGTCGATCTGGTCAATGACAAAGACCTTCTTGCTGTCGTGGTCGTCGCCAATGTAGCAATCAACGTGATCGCCGTCCTTGCCTTCGGTGCCAAGAAAATATCCATACGCGCTCGGAAGCGTGCATTCCCACCGCTTGCCGTTCGCATCGACGCCGGAGCGCTTTGAACCTTTCGGGTTCTCAATCGCGATTGTCTCGCCATACCAGCGCAGTTTGCCCTTGGCGTAATTGCCGCTTTCCTTCTGCGCATCAGACGGATTCTTATGTGTCTGACGGCTGGCAACTCTAAGCGCTTTCGCGATGGAATTTTTCATCTGTGATCCTATGGCATCGACAGAACGACCGCTTGATTTGTCGTCGCGCCTGAAGCTGTTGCGGTAATGGCTCTTGGGGCTGCGGCAACAACGTAACTTGCGCTCGCGGACTTGGCTAAAAATGTCGCGACAGGAGCTGCTGCGCCATCTTGCGTTAGCCCAGTCCAGCCCGTTGCCGAAGCCACAACTCCCATCGAGACCCCAATAAGGAACCCATTGGCAGATGTATTTGCTGAAACGTTAACGTTGGCACCGGTTGCACTTCTAGCATTCGCGGTCGCGGTCGCGGTTGTGCTTTGTTGATTGTATGCCGAATAGGAAAAGACGGTTTGGCCGCCGCCTGTTGGCGTACCATAATCAATAAAAACCGTTGCTGATGTCCCTGTTGGAAAGGCCAAGCTGTGAATGGAAAGGCCGAGAGAAGACGTTGGGCCAGGAGCCTTAAGCGACATAGCTACACCGCCCAAAGTAACGCTTGTTTGTGCGCTTCCTGCCGATGTGCTTATGGCAATATAAACAACTCGTGAAGCATCAGCGTCACCAAGAGGAACGTTTAAAAGCGTGAACGATGAGCTAGTGGCACCGCTGGAAACGAGCCCGTTGTAAACAAGCCTTGACGCCGCCGACCCTATGATTGAACACATCACCATCAGGGCAAAACCTTTGTGGTGACGAGGTTGAAAGAAAGATTAAGACATCCAGAGTTTGACGTAATCACAAGCGCAATATCTTGGCCGACAGCAAACGAATTGGCCGCCGTTGCCGTGCTTGTGACCTCTGACGTTGAAACGGCATTACTAATCCCTGTAACAGCAACCCCATCGATGGTTACCGTCATCGTACATGTGCCGCTGGTGCATTTGGTGGTGAGTGTCTGAAGAACCCCAGACCACGCCATGCGAATGCCGATGATGTATGTTTGATTGGCCGCCACCGTTATGATAGACGCAAATTGATCCAGCGTCGTCTTGAACGTCGGCAGCGCCGCCGCCCCGTTTGAAGTCAGCGTTTGGCCCGATGTTCCAACGCTCACAAGTGACTGCAATGGATTTGACGTTGTTGTCCCGCCAGCCAAAAGCGCATAGGCTGTATTGCTCGTTAAAACGAGACTGCGAGCGCCTGTCAGGTTCCCGGAATCATCGCACCCAACAATCGTGTTCTGGAGGGCGAATCCGGTCGTACCTTTTGACCTCAGAAGACGGTTTGCTGTTGTCCCCGTTGTGCCCCCAATGATCGACGCCACAACAGCCGCCGTAATCGCATCAATCGCCGCAACGACATCGGCTCCGCTATCGCTCAAGGCGTCAACGAGCTTGCCCATTTGCTGATTAAGCAAAACGGCATTCGTTGCGTCCGAAGATTGATCCGGAACGCCAGTTACAGGGCTTAGTGACGTGTCATCCATTATGCAGACGGCTTCGCATTGATGGCCACAGCAAGGGCTGCGAGCGCTGCTGTTAAGTCTCCGCTTTGTGATGACGTGTCGGCCGCGATCTGACCAACAAGCTGGTTAAGCGTGTTATCCGACACCTGCTTAAGTGTTGACCTAGCACCATCGCTTGATGTGCCCAGAGGCTGATTTGAAGATGGCATTACGGCAATCTCCCATCCGGTGCCGCGCGATAGCGAATGCCACCAACGCGCCAAAAGCTTCCAATGTCATTGCTTTCCACGCGAAACCGCCCGAGTCGTCCTCGAAGCCTTGGATTGATATATGCTGTCGATTGAGTGACGGAAAATGGCCCATGTATTTGAGGAGTTTCGCCGGGGTAGTAGACAGATTCCAGCGTGATGAGGATCGTCGCCGTTTGATTGCCACCAAACGTGCCCCACTTCATATCAGGCAAAAGCCAGTCGCAGAACACAATGTCTTGCCCGTCTGAAATAGGGAACCAACCCGTTGTAAAATACGAATTGATCGGCTGGCCATCCGCATCTGGGCTAACTTCGTGTTCGTAAATAATGCCGCCCGGCGTTGCGCTAATGGGCATCCCAAGCAGTGACTGGTCAATCCCACACGAACGGCTAAGCGGGCCATAGTCCCACAGGCTCGTAAGCGTGTTGACCTTTACAAAAAAATCGCATTCTGTTGCGCCTGTAGAAGCGCGTGGAAAGAAAAACCAAATTTCGTTAAATGGCGTATTGCTCCAAGCAAAACACTTGGATTGGTGAGCCATGTTCAAGTCTTGAAAAACAACATCCCAGACGCTGCATGGAATAACCTGCGGGGCACCTGCGCCAAAAACAAAAAAGTTTGAATAACCCATCCAAAAGATATTTGCGCCTTGAGTCGCAACCGCGTGTCTTGCGATGGCTCCGCAGTTCGAACCAATCTTTGTAAAGCCCCAAACGCCAGCTTTCAGAGAGCCCAGGTAGTTCATTGACCACAGATCAAGGTCGGTCCAGATCAACTCCTGCTGAGGCGCGGAGCGACCTGAGACAATCTTAGAGCCGGTTGGCAAAACGCGCGAGCCAGCCTGAGATGTAACAGAAGGTGTGAAACTGCTGTAGTCGCCATTATTGGACCAAGCCACCAGAAGTGGGTTCTGATCGACGCCAATGCCATTCGTTGCCGATGACCCATAGCAAATGAGCATCTGGGTTTGCATCGATACAAATATGCCCGCATTGAAAATCGGAGCGCCGGACACCAATTGAGCATTGCTAACACCAGTGCTGGGCTGCCACGCATAAACACCACCGCCTTCCGGGCATGACAAGAAAATCTCGCCCCAGTTATCAAGAGTCCAGTCCGTGGCCGTGATTGGCGTCCCAGTCTGCTGGCCAGAGCTTGATGATCCCGTGCTGTAGCTGCCAGAACTATATGTTCCAACGGAATATCCCGTCGATGTGGCCAGCGGACCAATCGCAATGTAATAGACAAGGCGCGCTTGGCCCGAGTTCATGAAGGCACTTGTCGATGATGTGGCAAGCGCAGTCGCCGCAATTACAAAAACGTTTGCGCTTGTGACTGACACGACATTGTATGCGCCTTGAATTGTGAGGCCACCAACCGAAGTTGCAACCGGGGCAACGAACTGATCGGCCGCAATAAGCCCGTGATCGTTCAGGGTGACCGAAACGGTGCTGGAATTGATCGTGGTTGCAAAGCTTGGAACGCTGCCGCCGTTAGTAACTGAGGCCGTAGCATTTGCAGCAGCCACAATGCGATACTGCGTCGTCCCAAGAACAAGAGAAATTGGATATGACCCAGACAAAATGAGGCCGCCCACAGAAACGGGGACTGAAAAATAAACGCTATCAAGCGTTGTAACGTTTGCAATGTTAGGGTCGTCAACTGTTACATTTGGGGAGCCTATTGTGGTCGAAAACTTTGGAGCAAAGTTGCTCGTGTACGTTTGTGGTGTAATGGCCGTGATCACGTCGTTAGAAATAACGGAAAGATTTGTTGTCGTGCCGACACCAAGATAATTGATCTCATTGCGATCTTGCCAAGCATGGAGCATTTTGGGAATGCCGCCAACCGCAAATTCAAAGTATTTGGCCCAGCCGCCAAGCTTCTCAAACAGCCCACTGCGGAACCGGCCAAAATTGGACGACGCATAGCCCGCCTCAAGCTGAGATGCTGTCACCTCAACATTCACACCCGGAACCAGCTTGAGCATCGTCATTGGCATGGCGTTTAATTTCCAATGAGCTTGTGAGTCTCGGGCGCAGATAACGCGATCCGCGCGTCGATCATTGTCTTGTTCAACTGTGCGATGCCGCCAACAATCGCGCTGTCGTTGCCGCTCTGGACCTCAACGCGCAACTTGTCGATGGACGCAGCAATCGTGTCCAGTTGCATCGATAGCTGCGCTGTCGCCTGCTGCTGTATCTGAGAGGCCCAATGATCTGCACAGTCGTACAGGTCGATGGGATTCCCTGCGAGGTCTTTGCCCAAAATGCGCGCCCATTTTCGGCACTTGTGTTCCGTCACGCACTTGAAGCACGTCTCTTGAAACCCGGTTTGGTGGCACTTGATTTTTTCGTCAGGAAGCATGTGTTACGCCTTCGTTGCCAGGATAACGGATGCCGTTCGGACTCGCAGATCAATGTCGTGGTCATGGCCGCCGCCGCCGCCTGTGCCGCCAATATACTTTCCATTCGTACCTTCTGGCGTTCCGGTATAAGCGCTATAATTGACTTCGTTACCGGTTTGAACGGCAAGGCCGCCATGGTTGACGCCAGAATCCTTGGAGTGGGATTCGCGATAAGGGTGCCCGTGAAGCGGCATTTCTGCAATCGTAAGGATATGTGAGCCCGTTGTCGTCGTCCCAAAGACAGTAGAGTAGGCAATTGTACCAGACGTAACTCCGCCCGCAGACGAAACAATCTTCAAGGCATAATCATTGAGTGACGACGAAATAGTCCAGCCCGTTGGCGCTGCGTTCTGATAGAATAGCATGACTGTCCCGGCTGGGATGGGATCGTAGGCCGTGCCTGATGTCGTGATCGAAACAATGCGAGGACCATTGGTCCCATCAACGAACATGACACCACGTCGAGACTGCGGGAGCACAACGCTTCCAAAGGCCGTCGTTACCGTTATGCTAAAGTTGCCGGTCGTCAGGTTTTCCCAATAATAGAAGCCATTGAAGTAGGTTGCGGCGTCACCAACAGCCGGACTGACAACGATGTTCGCCAGAATGGTTCCGGTGAACCGAAACATGCAGCTTTGTATATTCGCATACGAAAGAGAGACGTTGGACGACGAGACCGAAAACGACGCGACGCCCGCAAGCTGCGTATCGAGCAACCCCATGACGCCCGTGTTGAGGTCATCGCCCGTGGTGCCACCCGCGCCCCAAACGCCAGAGTTGGAGGCCGCAGTCTGGACCGAGTATTTCTTATTGCTCGTGTACGGCATGACTTACCCCCTCTGCGGCTGAGCGGTCGGTTCGACCTGCTTCGCCGTCCATGATGCGCCGCTAAACCGCTTGCGGGCCTCCCATGTTCCAGCACTTTCGCGAAGCTCCTTGTATTGCGTATCCCAAGAGACGCCCTGTCGTGGATCGTCGGCCTGAGCCCCGAAGTTTTTTAGGTATCCACTCATAAAAACCATCGACGCAGCAATAAACAGGTCTGGCAAATACAGGGTCAAAAACGTAGTCGTGTTGGATGCTGACAACGGCGCTGGAATGATCTTTCCAACAACTTCCACGCGATACGCCGCATCAGGCCACGGACCAAAGACAATATTCGTCTGGCCTGCGCTACTGGACTGAGAAACGTAGGCAAACTGCGTTGGGACGCTTGCGCCCGTAGAGCTTGGCCACGTCCAATCAAGAACGGAAAGGCTGACAGGTGTAAGCGCGTTTCGCGTCCCGCTTTCAGGGGCCGTTGCGGCAGGCGTGATAATGTTGATTTCAGAAACGATTTGGAAGGTGCCGAGCGTTGTTGGAAGTGCAAAATTGCGCACATTCGCAGTTGTCGATGCTGACGAGTCGCGCACGTCCTCAACCAGCATATCTAGCTCGCGGTAGATACGTTGCTCGGCATAATCAATGACATTTGGCAGTATCACCTGAAAATCGCCATTGGTGGTTGGGATGGCGGTGAGAGTGGATAGCGCCGCTACATACGACGTATATGTCAGTGACATGATCTGACTCCAGAATTTGCAAGACATGTCGCGCATTTTAAATTCATTCCAAATTGTCCCAAATGATTATCTGAACGCTGCAATGCACATTGATCCCGCAGTGAAGAGTGATGGCGTGCAGGTGATGGAAAGCCCCGTTTGTGCTGTTGAAAAATTTGACGATGCCCCCGTTTGGCTTGTCCCGCCAGCTTCAATGTTTTGATCGTAATTCTCAGTAAGATTGGTCCATGTAAAAGTAGGCGCACCGCTTGTTCTGTAGGTCGTATCGCATCCAACGACAAACCCGCCAGCAGAAACGTTTATACTTGCATTGGCCGGATTTGCCGTGCTCGAACCCGTTGCCGTTGCTGTCGCGCTCATCATGGTATTGCTTCCATAAACGCCAATCCCACAACGAAGCATTCCCGCAGACCAAGTGACTACAATGTTGCCAGTAGTTCCAGTTGGAACGGCGGCTGTATAAATAGCGGATTCGGCGCTTGCGGTAGAAAACGCACTCTGAAAAACTTGCTGCGTCGCCGTTATTCCAGCAACCGTTACACTTGAAATTGTTCGGCCAGAAGAAGCTGCGCACGCGGCAATGTTAACAATTATAATTCTATTTGCATCTGCTGTTCCAAGGGAGACAGATGAAAATGTATACGTTGTAAGATCACTTGCGCTTATGGCTGACGTTATAAAGGCAACGGTGGCTGGGTCAGCGTTTGCTACGGGCGTTATAATCATTCCGGGAAGCATTAGGACACCGCCTTAAGAATGCCCGTCATAACAATAGACGTTGATGTCCTGACCCAATAATAAATAATATCAATGGAGCCAGCAGCAGTTGACAAAACAAAAGGTGTCCCGCCTGCAAATTTGTAATTTGAGCTGTAAGCTAATGTTCTAGTCCCTGTGCCATCTTGAGTAACAACAAACGCACCAGTTTGGCCAACTTTTGGATTGCTTGGATTTCCAAGCGTTCTGTTGCCACCAAGCGTTACTGAAAAATTGAACCCCGTCGCCATATCAACAGTAATAGTTGCCGCATCTGTAAGCGCGGTTATTGCCCCAGATGCCCAAACCTGATCGACAACAAGAGAGCGCGCGGTGTCTGTGCCTGTTTGATACTCTGAAGTTGTTGCAAACTCGGAAACACCAGACGCCGATGTGCTGGCGGCAGACGCTGTAAGATTTCCTGTTGTGGCGCTTAGAACAAGCGGTGCAGATGCGCTGACAGCAAACGTTCCAGAGGAATTTGGCAGTGTAAGAGTCGGTGATCCAGCCGTGGCTTGCGGGGTGATTGTGACGGTGCCGCTTGTATTTCCGGTAAGAGCTATCGTGCCGAGAGTTGTGCCCGCGATGCCGAGCGTCGGCGTCGAGGTTGCTGTGATCGTGTTGGACGCACCAGACGCAAGAATGGTCCCGGCAGCAGACGTTGCTGGGTAGGTGGACGTTGACCACGATGGAGCGGCGGATGCTCCAGACCGAATGATTTGACCGGCCGTTGCCGTGCCAGAAAGGATCGCAAGCGCCGATGCGCCAGAATAGACAATGCCGCCCGTCGAAGCTGTGAGGTTAGCAGCAGTGCCGCCATTGGCCAGGGGGACTTGACCAGAGAGTTGCGAACCCGCAAGCACAGTCAACGTGTTCGATGATCCGTTGATTGTCTTATTCGTCAGCGTTTGCGTGCCGCTGACAGTTACAACGGACGCGCTGTTCGTCCCCGCCGTCGTGACGCGCAAATCGCCCGTGCCGACAGTTACAATTCCTGTCGTATGCGTGGCAACCCAATCTCCGTTTGCGATATTCCAAACAAAGCCTGATGCGCCAAACAGATCAGACCAACTCAGCGACGTAGTACCAAGCGCGCCACCGTCATTGGTCGTTGGGTTCCAATTGGTGCTCGATGTGACGCTTGAAACCGTACACGTCGGCGTATTGTTCGCCGTCAGTGTAATGAAGTTTGTAAACGACGCGCCATCAACATCGTAAGCGCTGATGTTGAGAGTGTCTGCCGCTGTATCGCCGGTCCCAAGCCGCGCCCCAAAAATGTTATTCCAGCGAATGGCCAGCGTGCCAAGATCATCGGTTACGTCTGTGTCAGATACGAGCGTGGTGTTGATGGCAACGGCGGCAAGGTTAGAAAGTGACGTGTTCGCACCACCACCGCCGCCGCCAACAGTCAATTCAAATCGATCATTGGCGGCGTTGTAGGTTGGAACCGCGCCATCAAGCGGGCTGTTAAACTGTGCAATTGGCATCGCGACCACGCCCATAGCGGCGGTCGCATAATAGGTAATGATGCCGTTGGCAAAGTCCGTGACAGTAGTATCGACGGCAAGCTGGCCGTTTGATGTGACGCTTGGCGCGGCACTGAACGGCACCGTTAAGGTCGTTGCTGCTCCAAAATCAGCCGTGCTGGTCGCAACCAAGTCCGTGAACTTGCCAGCCGCAGACGTGGATTGACCAATGGCCGTGCCGTTGATTGAGCCGCCCGCAATCGCAACGGTTGTAACGGTTCCAAGATCGGTCCAAGTTGACCCCACCGCCGTTGGCGATGTCGTGATGGTTGGGGACGTTAGCGTCTTTGCTGTAAGTGTCTGAGTGCCGCCAACCGTTACAACGGAACCGCTGTTTGTTCCGGCCGTGGTAACACGCAAGTCGCCGGTCGAAACTGTTAGGATGCCGCTCGAATGCGTTGCAACCCAGTTGCCGTTAGCAATGTTGATCAAAGCGCCAGAGGCAAGAAACAAGTCCGAGAAAGAGAACGAACCGGACCCAAGCGCTGCGCCGTCATTCGTTCCCGGCAGCAGCGTTGTGTTGATGGCGACAGCCGACAGATTTGAGAGCGCTGTGTTCGCGCCCGTACCGGCAGGCGTTGTCCAAGTGCCCGCGCCGCTCCAATACGTGGACGCGCTAGCCGAGGTGCCGCTATTGAGGTTGGCAACGGGAAGATTGCCCGTCACGCCGTTTGAAAGATCAACCTGCGCCCAGGCCGGATTGTTTGACGTGCCTGTATTCGACAAATAGCGCGTGGCGCTGGTGTTCTTGGCCAGCGCCGACAGCGTGTTGGAGGCCGACGCATAGAGCAGATCGCCTTGCGTGACGCTCGAAAGCCCCGTGCCGCCGCGCGGGACCGCAAGTTGCCCCGTCCATCCAAGCGTAAAAGACACCGACTGAATAGTTGAGTTGGCAGGCGTTCCGCCAAGGGTTAGCGTGACGTTGGTGTCATCGACGCGCGAAATCGTGCCAAGAGACGTAACGCCCGTGCCGCCATTAGCAACCGGCAAGGTTCCAGAAACGTCAGCCGTGAGGCTCACAGCGCCCCAGGTTGGAGCGCCAGCGGCGTTTCCGTGCAGGACAGTGGTTGTGGTGCCGAGAGAGCCCAAAGGCGTAGGCGTCGCACCAGCGCCGCCACCAAGAATAAGGGCGCTCGCTGTAAGCGCTACGGACGACGCAATGACGCCGGATGCGGTAAACCCAAGGATGCCGCCTGACGTGCCGGATGTGATGCCCGTGCCGCCTTGAGAGACGGCAGCCGTGCCCGAAAGATTTGAGAATGACGGCTGCGCAGAAGAGACCACGCCCGACGTTGAGATTTGAGTCAGGAATTGATTGCTGACAGCCGCATAGGATTGCACACCGCCCTTGCTTGATGCGCCAGGGTTTGGAAGGTCAGCGCCAACAAGGGCACGAAAGGTTGGGGTTGCAACGCCACCACTTGTCGGCCCAGCAAAGACCGTATTGGCCGACTGGTCAACGAACCCGCCGGATGTCCATGTCGTATCGTAATTGGCGTCTGATGACTTGGTTAAAATCTGTCCGGTCAGACCGCCCGCAGGCATGTTGCCAGTAACGAGACCAAGCGTGGACGGGTTGATCTTTTTTGAAACGCCTCCGACGTTGATTAGGAGATAGCTGCCAGTCGGACTTGGCTGCGTTGCTTGCTCGTCAAGTCCCGTAATAGCCTTCATGGCATTGGGAAACGTCGCTTTGCGTGTCGTGTCGCCGGACGAGACAGACTGAAAGATCAACGAGTCCGCAACGTCCATTGAGGACAGCGGACTAATTGCCGACACATCAAAACTAAGCGTTGGGCTGTCAACAAGGTAGGCGCTGCTGCCGCCATTGATGGTTATGCCGTTAATGCCAGAGAGGCTGGCAGACGCGGGAACAAACCCGCTTCCCGTATTTGCAACATTCGCGACAAGCGTGCGTTCGGTCGTGCCGTCTGGACGCTGGACGACGGTGTAGTACGACGTGTCGATAGACACAGCGACAGGAAGTTGCAGAATGTTTGTATTGGCCACGCCGCAAATCCCCCTGCGCTAGCGTTTCTAGTTAGGCTTTAGGCAGCTTCGGCATCAGCCGCTGGGGCGGCCTCATTTGCCGAAGCTGCTGCGGCTTGGAATGGCGCGCGCAACTTCTGCGTCAGGAACGCAGCGTTGCCTGCGTGCTGCAATCCAGTTGCACGCACGCCCAAGTCCATAAGCTGCAACATGGCGTTTACTTCGGCTTCGGAAAATTCGTAAATCATGAGTCAGCAGTCTCCGTTTCAATTGATGTTGATGGACAAGCCTAATGATGGGAACTGCACCGCCGACCCAAGAGTAATGGACGGCGATGCAGCCACGGGACCACTCACAAGGGGCACCCCCCCGGATGCACTGCTGTAAATCCCGATGTAGCTGACATTGATCGTTGCGAGCGACGACGAAACAATTGTCAGCGGTGACGTATTCTGAGCGATTCCAGATGCTGTTGTCAGCGATGCCGAGACATCGGTGCGTGTTGCAGACCCACTTATGGGCAACAAAATAGACGTGCCCGTCGTCAGCGGGTTACCATCGAAAAGATCGAGGTAGGCGACACCAACAGACCCAGCCGGATAAACCAGCTCAGCGAGCAACTGAGAAGCTGATGCGCTATCGGCGGG
>ERZ869929.569-NODE-569-length-20257-cov-4.485744_pt1 | contig 20257 bp, 23 predicted proteins | sample MGYA00579312_ERZ869929 | MGnify/ENA primary metagenome ERZ869929 (study PRJEB32216, sample SAMN09231818) | wastewater metagenome | place: USA: Maryland | collected 2016-08-09 | study: EMG produced TPA metagenomics assembly of the PRJNA472060 data set (Reclaimed... | reverse complement strand
TTCATGCATCGGTCACAAAGGCCGGTGATGTCCTTGCTCATGACCTGACCCGGCACGCGGTTGACCTGGTGGCAGTTCGGGCACTCGGCGTGATAGCCGTCCTCGACGGCCGCGCTATAGAAGCGATGGCAGGAAGGGTTAGGACATTGGATCTCGGCAAAACGCATCATCAGCACGCTCCCACCGTCGACCAGTACCCGCGCACAGGCTCATAGAACTGAGCACCAGCCGGCGCCCAGAACTGCAGCTGGTAGTTCCAACGCAGCCGGTCTTTGTTACACGCAGACCACTCGCGCTTGCCCTGCAGCCACCAATCGCCGGTTGTAGGGTCGTACGAGGTGCCATCCGCGAATTTCCAGAACTGCCCATCCCAACAGGGATTGCCGACGCACTCAACGGTCAGCGGGTACATAGTCCGTATCCAGCGGTTGATTTCGCCGGGCTCGAAGCCATGACGAGAGTCGGGGCCGGTGTTCATGAAGTCCCGCAGGTTCGGCGTCGATGCGAAGTTGCAGGACGAGCCACAGGCTGCGTACTGTTCGTTCCACGTCCCCACGGCGTGCCCCATGATCTCATGCAGCAGGATGCTCAGCCTCGATTCGGGGTAGTAGGTCGAGATGATGTCTGAGATTTCGACGTCGGGGTTGTAGGGGAAACCCCTACCCAGGCAGAAGACGTTCACCGACCCACAGATGCGTATCTGCTCTGATCCGCAGTTGACGCGAACCGTGAGGTCATACGCCTGGTCGTTGCGAATGAGGGTGAACTTCACCTTCTGCGCCTCAGCCTCGACTCGCACCATGTCTGAAGGGACGGTCCCGGTAGAGCAACCCGGCATCGTTAGCAGCCGGTAGTTGATCGTGCGTTGCGCCAGCGCCTTGACCGTGACCGGGTTGTACATCTGCAGGTTACCGCCCGACCACGGGAAGATGTCGGGGCGCTGCTGGGCGGGGTCACATGGCGGCTGCTTTTCACAGCCGTCCGGCGCCGCCTCGGCATAGCGTGAGAGAAGCAGCAGCGTGGCGCAGAAGACGAAGACGGCAAGCGCGGCGAGGCGTAGCGCCTTCATGACTTGCGCTCCAGGCACTTCTCGACACCATCATCCACGAACGCGGGCTCGGACTGCTGCCCGTTTGGGGTATCCCAGTAGTGAGTCGCGAACAGCACGTCGTGCGTCTGAGCGAGCACGATGGTCACCGTCTCTGATACGCCGTCCTTGACCCGCTGCATCTGATAAGTCACGCCAGAGGCGTCCGGGGCGATGACCTTTGACACCGAAGTCAGGGAGTCCTCGCAGAACGTTTTCGCGTTGAATCCCTGCTCACCAGTAGCAGGGATGACGTTCTTCGACGTGGTCGCGGGTATCTCGTTGATCGGCCTCGTGTAGACAAGGAAGAGCGCGAGGCAGGCCGCGAGCAGCGCGAATAATGTCACGCCTCGAGGCCCCCACTGATACATCTGGCGGGCGACGGCTTTCATGGGATGATGGCTCCAATCTGCACTCCCAGCGCGTTCCACAAGAAGACGGCAATGCCTACGATCGTGCCGCCGCCGACGCCGCCGCCGAGAACGAACTTGATCTGCGCTTTCCAGACACCCGACCGAATCTTGCCGTCGTGCCGCTCAGCCTCTATCGCCGCCAGCGATTCGCCGACCTGGTTGAGGTCCTTCGCCTGCTCGTCGGACCAGGCCATGTGCTCAGCCCAGTGCTGCTCGTTCTCCTTGCGGTACAAGATGAGCTCACGGATCGAGCCGTTGCGCTCCCGCTCTCGAGCCTCGAGCGATTGCATCGAAGATAGGAGTTCGGAGTGGGCGATCTTGGTCTCAGCACGGAAGTCGACCAGGTCACGGTTCGCCGTAGCCATCTGCACCTCAAGGCGCGCGATCGCAACCTCTAAAGATGTCGGACGCTCGTAAGGTTGGGTCATTCCCTCATTCATTTCCGGCCCAACCTGCCGTATAACTCACTCTTGTCTTCATCAGGCCTCACTCCTGGTGCTGACTCAGCCGGGCCGTGTGTGTAGCGCGGTCCGGCGCTCCTTCTATTCGTCCGTCACACTCGCCGGGCTCAGGTCGTAGATGACCTGGTGCAATTGACCCGGCGTGATGCTTCGGTAGATGCCTTCGATAAAGAAATCCTCCGCGACTCCTAGCCCAGCGTTATTGTTTGCCTCGATCGTGATCCGGTCGTTCACCTGGAGCGCGATCGCCTGCGCATAGAGAGAGCTGTTCTTGTTCGCTGTGTAACGCATCCTCAGCAATGGGTGCGCCTCGCCGTAGCGATCTACGACGATGTCAGCGTATTCCTGCGAGTCTGAATCCGAGGCGAACAGCGTCGCTGGAGACGGGTATGTGCGAATACCAACGCCGGTCAGGATGTCTTGCGTTGGCAGATAGTCGGCCTGCGTAAACGCCTGGTCGCTCTCCGTGAGAGCCACGCCGCTAATCTGGATGTTCTCAATGTCTTGTTGGCCGACACCGCCGCCGAGGCCGCTGTCATAGGCGATGCTAAAGGCGCCGTCGAGCGTATTCGGCGCAGCTGCACTGACGCTAGATGACACTGATCGAGCGCCGCGAATCGCGATGGTGAATGTGGCGTAATTGCGCGATGCATCGAGGCCCCATGCCCCCGCATCCTCTGAACTCACTCCTGTGGATTCAGCACGATAGGCAGTCGCAAAGTAATAAGAGGACCCCGATGTCAAAAGAAGCGGATTCGCCGTCGAGTAGCCCGATGGCTCGGTGAAGTTTGTTACCCCTGCTGACGCTATGGCCGCGGTGACAAACATCGCTTTCAGCGCACCCCATGAGGGAGTGATCGATGGCGGGTTCGGTGCGGTGCCCGTACCAGTCGAGACTGTTGAGACCTCGATCTCTGAAATCTTCCCGTTCCAGCTGGTATAACGATGTACCTGACAAACCGCGGCCGCCGATACGTTTAGCGTGACACTGATCGTGCCACCGTCTTCGGTGCCAGCGGCTTTGAATGCGTAGACCTTGAAATACTTCCCACTGGACGCGCTCAGGTCGACAGACGCAATCTCAGTCCAGCCGGTCGGGCCAGCCGGGATTGTCGTTCCAGCATGAACAAACGCCAGCAGGAGATCATCTGCTGTAATCGTCGCTGGCAGTGTGAAGGATGGCGTGGCGCTTGTAGCACCTGACTCTGTGTCACTCTGATGAACGGGAACGTTGGACCCGTAGTAGACGTCGTGCGTGTGGCCGTTCCACGAGATCAGTGGCGCATCTGCATACTGAGCAACCAGGTTGACGGTCCCGCCGGGGCTCATCGAGTGCGGCCCTGGGATCGTGAGCAGTACCGCCTCTGTGCCGACCGTGTACGGGGTCACACCGGAGATGCAACGATTGAAGATGGCCCCAGCGGAGTCCAATTGCTCGATGCCCTCGTAATGCAGCGTCTCGTTCGGGTCGTCGGAGAACGTCGCCAGTGAGGTCGTGTTGCCGGGCCGGTGGCTGCGGGCCTTGAACACCGGCCGGTAATTCTCCTGGTCTTCGTATAGCTGCCCGAGCTCGTGCTCTGCGACCCTCTGAACCTCCGACAACAACGAGACTTTGGACGTGGTTGACGAACCGTAAGCACCGAGCGTGACGTCGCCAGCGTCGATGCCGTCTGAGTCAATCCCCGCGGCGTCAAGCGCAGCCTCAATGATCGCCCCCGTCTTGGCGCCCTCGGACGCGATCGGCGTTACCTGTAGCCGTGCCATCTCGTCGAACGGTCCAGCCGCCTCCAGCGTCGCTCGCTTCTCGCCGTGGCTGGTCACCGTGGGAGTGATCTTCGAGACACGCCAGATGCCGAGACCGTCAGTGTTGTCACGCAGTCGCATCAGCGCGCCCTGCCGCACCTGCGGCTCAGGGTTGAGCGCGAACATCACGCCCTTGCCGACCGCAGAGCCGCCGCCTGTTACCGCGAACGTCTTGCTGGTGATCGCCACCGCGTCGCCGTTGTCCTCGGTGGCATAGTCCCACACCAGACCCGCGTCATTACCCGTCGTGGTGTCAGGCTCAGCAATCTCTGTAAAGGTCACGCCCGACTGCGAGAGCGTTGCTACCGATGTCCAGTCGTCGGCCTTGCCCCCGACGACTATCAGCATCGCGTTCGCCGGCAGCGTGATCCCGGAGATGGCGCCGATGTCCTGCGCCGAGGTGTTGCTCGAGATCGTGCCCTTCACAGTGATTGGCCGAGCAGTGTTCACCTTGCGCCACGCCGCGATCTGCGCGATGCAGTCGTCCCCTGCCGCCAGACCAGAAACGGTGAACGTCGGCGCCGAGTCGCCCGTCTGGTAGATGCGCCGCCATATCGCCAGCAATCCGCTGCTGTCCCGGTTGTTGTAGACCTCTTTCCACGCGGGGCTCGGCAGGCTCACCGTCGCGTCGGTAGCCTCGCGGGTGTAGAAGACGCAGATCATGCAGTCGCCTATCGCCATGCCTGCCGGTAGTCCAGGCGTCGGGGTAGTTCCGTTTGCGGTCGAGCTCGTCCCTGCAGCGACGAACGTCGGCACCGACATCAGCGGCGAGGCGGCGTTGTAGTTGCTGAAGCGGTCGTCGTCGTTGTTCAGTACCGCGACGGCCCGGCCTACGTCCTTCTTTCCTGTGAGCGATGAAGCACTCCCGCCGGTCGCTGTATTGATGCTCAGAACGAGATCGGAGATGTCCTCGCTGGAGTCGCCCCAGTCGCCATCACGATTCCAGTCGACTTCAATGTGCAGGTCTGTAGTGACTGCCATCTAGACGACCTCCATGCATATCGGATAGGATTCGAGGCCATGAGGATTCTGCTCGGGCTGATGCTCTTTGCCTCCATAAGTTGTGGCGGTAGCGATAGCGTGCTGCATTTTTCCGGGCGCGACGAGACAGAGGCCAACTTCCGCTCCCGAATCCGCGATTTGCAGGCCGACAACGCTGCAGCATGGGTTAAGACATGCGCAGCTCTCAATGGCAAGACACCGCAAGAAGCTGCAGCGTTGCTGATTAGCGACGCGCCCATCGTCGCGGTCAGCGGAGCCACGCCGAAGCCGGGCCAGAAGGCGGATGCTGCCGACCTCGTCCGTGCGGGAGAAATCGTTCTTGAGGAATGCAAGCGCTAGGGACATACCGGCACCCGTGACCGCACCACGTACTCATCGAAGACTTTCTGCATCTCCTCCTCGCTGATCCCATACCCTTTATAGCCGTACTTCACAGCTCGCAAGCTAACGATCAGTGGGTCGGTGACGTTTTGCACCTTGAGCATCCTGCTCCGTGTGTCCTCGGGAGCCCGGACGCCAACGACCGCTTCGAACCCCTCGCTGCGAGCCACCACTGCGAACATCTCAGTTGTGAAACTGAAATGAGACAGCACGTCTTCTGGCTCCCCTGTCGTCAGGCTCCATTCGTTCTCGAAGTGCTCAATCACCTGGACTGCAAGCTGGGTCTCAGGCTCCGGTGGGTGGAACTGTGATGAGTGCTCCGTGTAGGCATCCTGCCTGTATCCCATGCCGAACAGCATCTCTTTACAGAGGCCGACGTCGGCGCCGTCAAACATGAACAGGTCGATGTCCCACGCGGGAGGCGCAACGTCTCTCATTACCAGTTCGCGGGCAGCGCCGCCGGCAACATACGCGATGTGCCCGACCGATCGCAGCAGATCACTGATCTGGGGAGCCCATACGTCTACCGGGCCGCGGACGAAATCCCCCCTCATTGGAAGCTAAACTCCGGCAACGCTCCACCGGACAGTAGATCGCGAAGCTTCTGGAGCAGGTCGCGCTCGCTGATAAGCGTCCCGTAGACGTTGAGATTGAACGTGGTGCCCCCGCCGAGTTTCCCCCACATCTCGGACGGGATGACCGCCTCTTTCCCGCTCGGGTTATCACCGATCAGCGCAAACTCAGGTCCGTTGGTAATTGTTCCGCGCGCATGGCTCATCACTGTCGGGCGCTGCACGGTAGGGTTCTGCACCGTAACGGGGCTGAGCCCCTGGCGCGGAGGCGGTGATGACAGTTTGGATGCAGACGGAGACGCAGAGGACGATCCTCTTCCATTCCCGCTTGCGCGGGCCGGGTTGTAAGGTTGGCTATGGACGAAGCCCCCAATGCCTGCCCTCGTTGCGTCATACGCCTGGCTGTGGACAAAGTCGCCAACAAGGTCTAGCGCTGGCTCGATGTACTTGGACACGCCGTCAGTAATGCCCTTTGCGATGCCTTGCGATACCGCCTCACCAAGCGGGATCATGACCTTTGACGGCGAACTGATCCCGAGCAGGTCCTTAACCCCCCGCGGGATGACATCCGTAATGTTCTCTTTGATAACTCCAGGGATTTCTCGCGCCCGGTCTATGAGCCCCTTAATAAAGCCGCCAACGGTGTCTGAGCCTGCGTCATACATTTCGCCTGGCAAGCCGTACATTCGTCCGTTAATATCAGCGATCATGCCGTCGATTGTCTGAACAGCGATGTTCTTAATGCCGATCCAGATGTCCGGCCATTCGCCGTGGTAGATCGCGTCTGCAACCGACGCGATATTGCCGATCATCCGCGCAGCTTCGGCGGTCTTCCGGTTGACGTTATCCAACGTCATCTCAACCACCTTGCCACCGAATTTCACCGCGGACGAAATCTCTTCCCAGTGCTGCTTGATGTAGACCGCCGTCTCGCCTGTAGCCTCTGCGTACTTTTGTAACGACTCGGGCAGATGCGTCAGCATGTCGTTCTGTGCGTCGCCTTCATCAGTAGCGAAGCGGAGATACTTGACAAACGTCTCCAGCGCAGGGATCACCTCACCCGACAGCACCTCAACGCCTTTAGACTGCAACTCGATCCACTTCAACTGCAGTGGCAGCAACTTTTCGCCGAGCTGCGCCTGCGCGTTTTCACGCTCTGCCCTGAGCCGTGCCGCTGCACCGGCCTCTGAATCAGCCTCACGCGCGCTCTGCCCGGCAGCGTCCGCGGTCTGCTCCATGATCAACGCGTAGGCGGCTTGCTGCTTGGCGGCGGCAGAGACCTCGCCGGCACTGCCTGCCATCGCCTCTGATAGCTTCTCCTGCGCCTTCTGAAGATCTACCGCCGCTTCTCGTGCCTCAAGCGACTTCTTGCCGTGCTCCTTCTGAGCCTCGGTGAGAGCGCGCTGCGCCTTCTCCGCATCGATCTGAGCGTCACGCACTTCAAGCGTGTTCACGCTGACGTCGACCAGGCCCATCGATAGTGCCTTGGCCTCGAGGTCTGCGGCGCGAATGGAAACACCGAACCGCTCGATAGGGTCGAACTCACCGCGAAGAGCAGCAGAGATCGCGGTCATGGCTTCTTCAACCGGCCCGCCAAACGTTGCTGCCATGTCGGAAGCGCGTTTCGTCAACTCAATGGTTCGGCCTGTCACCTCCCCCATCGACGCGCCGGAGTTCTTGAGCATGGCGCCAAGCGGTGCAGCGAGCTCATTGAACGCCCGCTGGCTCAGCCCGAACGATGCCGCGTTTGTCTTGCCCCAGTCGAGCACCGTCTGCGCGTTGTCCTTGAACACCGCATTGACACCGCCAACGGCCTGCTGAAGATTCGACGCAGCCGAGATCGACCCTGAGATGAAGCCGCCGATTTGAGAAGCAGCTGCGCTGGCCGCGATACCGGCGAAGACGCCTGTCGCGATGGTGCCGATCTTGGAAAGCTCCGCGCCGAAGCCTGACGCATTCTTCTTGGCGGAGTCAAAGCCCGCCTTCGTGTCGTCCTTTGCCGTGACGCGGACTGTGACCTCGTTCGCCATCAGGCCCTCACTAGCTTCTCAATTGCCAGCATCCGCAGGAGTCCTGCGCTCTCGTGCTCTAGATGACTGGGCAGGCAATGGAAGCGGTCGCAAAGCTCGAGCACCTGCATCGCTTCGAATGCCTCCCCCGGCATCGCTACCGAACCGCGACCATCGGGATCGGCGCTGGCGGATACTCGCCAACGTCGGATCGCTTGCCTAAAGGGGCTGGGGCTTCGACCACGGCCTCCATCCACTTCGTAAGAAGCGTCATGGTGAAGGACGGCGGCACCTTGAACAGACAGTCGTCATGGACCGGGATCGCGTTGCCGTCGTCATCTTCGACGTTCCACTCCTGAATCAACGAGGCCAGCCGTCGCAGGTGCTCTCGCTCTTGCTCCGGGTCGGACGTGTCTGCCGAACGAAACGCCAGCACTACGCCGAGGTCGACGTCGAGCCGCATCACTACCTCGCCACCCGGCAGAATGCTGTCGTCCTCAAAAATGATCCGAGCCGTCCGGCGATTAAACCTCGCCATCGCTTAGGACCAGGCCGGCGTTCCGCCGTCAGACAGAGAACCCGGCGCCGTCCAGACGAACGACCCGTCCTGGCCGCGGTTGAACGAGAAATCGTTGTACAGAATCTCGTCTGACAACGTCTGCCCGCTGATCGCGATCGCAGTGGTGCGCCCGACCTGGTTGGCCGCGAGCGTGCGGTAGTTCTTGAAGACGGCGAAGCTGAGGTTGCTCCCGTCATTGAAGACACCCGTTAGCGTGATGCTGAGGTCAGCAAGCAGAAGCAGGCGTTCCATGCCCGTGCTGTTTACCCCGGTCACGTCCTGCACGCCCGAGGGCATGTTCCACGAGACCGATGTGCAGTCGTTGCTGATGGCCTGCCCTGACCCCGAGGAGTCGTCGACAGTGACCGTCATGCCAAGTCCGCTTTCCTTAGCCATGTTTGATTACCTCCTGGAGCCTGAAGCTCTCTTCGTTCATGTGCTCGGCGAAGTCCTCGAAGCGCGTGTGAACCCGCGTCCCCATTACGCTGCGGTGGCTGAAGATGACCTCCCGGTCGGTGTGCCGGCGGAAACACGTCTGCCCCGGCTCGAAGATGAACACCGTCAGGCCAGCGGGGATGTTGATGCCCTGCGCCCCGAGATAGTCGGGCGCCTCTTCTGAATGGCATTCCTTGAACGCCCTGCGGGACGTGGTGCGAATCCACTGCGCAATCTTCGCGTGCTCGGCCTGGCTCTCGTCCAGCGGCGTTACCCAGCCGTTCATGTACTGCTGGCAATCAGCCTCGCGACAGGTCATCCGTGTACCGCGGTCGGCATCGAGAACGATGTTGAACTTCTGACCGTTACGCATAGGGGAACCTCGTGAAGCAGACCGCGAAGGTGCACGTGCTGACCCCGCCCCATGTACTGGTCGCGACCCGCACGTATCGGCGAACCGTCGCCGTGAGCGATGTCACGATGCGTTCTGACGCCGGTTCGCCCGTAATCTGCGTGAAGGCACCGCCAGACACCGCCGAGAACGACGAGTCGTTAGCAGAGTCCTCAATCGTGATCGTGATGTCCGTGCCGTCGAAGTCGAACACCTGCAGGTAAGCAGCCATCCCGAGGGCTGATGATGCGCCGCCATCGAGGCTCGATCCGTTCGTGGCGGTTGTGTCGGTGCGCTTACCCGCCGTAAGCTGCTGGCACCAGTCCAGCCCATACCCGCTCCCAAGCAGTTGCACCGCTGAGACGAGCGAGCCGTCCTGGCCGCGCGTCCAGTCGTAGTTGACCTGCTTCGCGACGAGTCCGGCCGCCATGTTGCCGATAGCGCCGCCCTTGAAGTAGGTCGCGATCCGATTCACGCCTGAGCCTTTCGCCTTTAGCACGTCGTGCTCCTGGCCGGTGGCGTCGTTGAAGAACGAAGCGAACTCGATCGCCCCGTCGTAACGTCCGTGGATGCGTTCGTAGCCCGCTGACGAGATCGCTGTCACGTCCAGCAGTTCGCTCGGGTTGGCGATGCGCGAGACAGACCCCACATCGCCGGTGATGTCGTAGCCGCCGAGGTAGAGGTAGTCGCCGATACCGCTTTGCTTCGCCATCTAGACGTCCTCCTGCTTCGACGCGGTAAACGACAGCGTCACCTTGCCGATGTAAGGCGGCGTCGTTATCTGCGCGTCGATCTCTTCGAACTCGATCTCTATGTCGCCGTCACCGTGCAGCGCGAAGTAGTCATCACCTGTAGATGCGAAGAATCGAGAAACGGTGAGTTCCCACATCGCCCGCCCGTAGCGGTACATCAACCGCTGCACCCGCTCACCGGTGTCTGCCTTGATTGCCACGATGACATCGAGACGGTGGTCGGCGTCGGTAAACGTCGCGTTGTATCTGCTCACTCCAGTGTTCCGCGCGAGAACGAAGACCTTCGGGTAATCGATGTTGTCGACCAACTGCAGTGGGCCGGCGTGATAGGCGCCCGTCTGGGGTGCGGTCATCTTGAAGGAGTCGCTATAGGCAGCGTTCAGCGTCGTGACCTTCGCGGGCAGGTTTGCCTTGTAGTAGGTCATCAGCTTGTCGACGATCCCCTCGGCCAACAGCGCCGCCATCAGTTCAACTCCGTGACGATGCGCTTCGTGATGGATCGGATCTGGTTCTTCCAGAACGTGCCATTGATGAGGCTGTAGACGAACCGCTTCCAGCTATTGCCGGACTGACGAGGCCAGTTCAGAGGAGACCGCATCTCGAGAATCAAGCCCTGCCGCGATGACGAGATCGGGTTGTTCCGCCGCCCTGGCTTCCGCCCAGGTCGTTCAACGCGCGCGCTCAGCTTGGATAAGCCTTCATCGACGATCGCCGACTGGATGACCTTGCTTGCATCCTTCGTGAACAGCGAGCCCGAGAACGTGACTTTCGTTTCGATGCTCATCAGAAATACAGGCCTTTCCCGTAGTTCGTCATGAGCCCCATGAGGATCGCTCGAGCCTGCGGCGACGTGCCGACGACCTGGTCGTAGTCCTCGATGCGCCCGGTGGCGTAGGGGGACTTCAACTGCAGGATTGCAGCGATCTCGATCGTCGCGACCTTGATCGCCTCGGGTACTGCCGGCCAGCCGTGAACACCCGTCACCTTTACACGCCAGCCGTTCCCCCATGCCGTGTAGGCGCCCCAGGAAGTCATGCCGATCTGCGTGTACGGCTTTACCTCGGCACCCTTCGCTGCATTGAGAGGAAGCAGCTCGTAGTCGTTGGTTGAGAGCGTCGTGCTGAATGTGCCCGTTCGATTCTCGTCCACCGTGATGCTCGTGACGCTGACGAGGTCGTCGACGTCGATGACCCGTTTCATGCCGCCGTACTTCCACGGGTTCTCCGACTCGGCCCAATCGCTGCGAGACGGGCTGCCAGCACGGACCTCGTAAACGCGGAAGGTCTCTGAGCCAGTGGCGTCCTTGTTGAACCCGGACTTGCGGTCCAGTTTGAAGTCGATGTAGCGCGACGCCGCGGAGAGGTACTGAGCGTTGATCAGCGCGTCGGCAGAAGATTCCTGCTTCTTAGCTGCACGGTATTCCGGCTCACTGCAGTAGGCGTCCGTGATAGCCACTTAGGAGCCTCCACGGCTACGCCGCACTGGAGTGTTGGCCGGTGGCCCAGGCTGGGGCTCGCTGGCGGGTGAGGCCTCAGCCTGAGCACACAACGGCACTCCTTCGCGGTGCGTCACGCCATCCGGGAGAAAACAGCAGCCGCAGGCGAAGCAATGAAGCGCGCCCCGCTTCGCGCCGAACTCGGCGTCATGAGGCGTCAAGAGGGCGCCGCAGTGACAGTTCATGCCACTCTCCGCGCGAGAAGATTGAGGTACTGGTCCGGTCGCAACGTGTCGACGTGCTCGTCCAGCGGCGAACCGTTCATGTACGTGACCACGAAGCCGAAGGACTGCATCATCGCGACCAGCGCGCCTACCGTGGTCCCGTAGCGATCGCACGTCGTCGGCGACACTTCGAACACCACTACCTGCGCCTTGTCGAGGACGAGCGGCGAGTCACAGAAGACGGCGTGCTCCATGCCCTCGATGTCTGCCTTGATGAACTGCGGGTAGCGGCCGTCGAGGATCGACCTCAAATGCTTGGTGTGAACGACGATGCCGCTGTCGCTCAGGCCGGCCGCACTCGGGTGCGCGGTGAAGCGTGCGTCGGGGCTGAGGTGTGATGTGCCTTCGCGGTCTGACACTGCCACCGCGTGAACCTCGGCCTGCGGGCAATTCTGCTTTAGCAAGTCCGCATAGATCGGGTTCGCCTCGATCGCGATGACCTCGGCACCCTTCGATGCGGCGATCGTCGAGAAGTAACCGACGTGAGCACCGATGTCGACGAAGGTCCAGCCGGGCTCCAGGTAGGTCTCGATCGCGGATGCCACCGATTCCTCCCATACGCCCGTTCGACGGACGGACTCGGTGATGATGCTGTCGCTGGCGTCGAACAGGAGCTTGTGCCCGCGTGCGGTCTCGAGTTCGACGGTCTGCTGGTGAACCGCGCAGTCAAGCCGATGACCTCTGCCTTCGCGGTCGATGACCTGGTTGCAGTTGCCGCAGAGGTTCATGACCCGCTTCATGTCGCGGACGTTGTAAGGGAACGTGCCCATGTGAAAGAGGATCACGCTGGGATCGAGCCAGACCTTGAAGCCGAGTCTCTGAGCCTGCTCGCCAAAGGCGTAGTCCTCGCTCAGGTTCTCCCAGCGCCCGTTGTCCCACTTGATGCTGAACACGTCGAAGAACGGCCAGTAGGCGCCGTCGTCGCCGAGCGCGTCGCAGTAGGGGAACACCGGCTCACCATCAGGCGTCTTCGCTGCCACCATTGCGTCGATGACGTCGCGGTGTACCGCCATGAATCCCGTGGCGGGGTAAAGGATCTCGACCGGAGGGCTGTCGTGGCCGTTCTCGTCCTGGCCGAACAGGATGTCCTGGTTCGGCAGACGGCGGCAGGCAAGGTGCCCGCCGTCCTTCACGACGTAGGCAGCACAGGCGATGCTCCTGGTGTCTCGAGCGAGCTGCACGACCTTCGCTGCGTGCTCTTCAGTGAAGACCACGTCATCATCGATCATGAGGAACACGTCCTCATCGGTCTGCCGATACCAGTCAGAGACGACCTTCGCCCGCTGCCGGGTGATGAGGGCGTCGCCGCGCTTGATGACGTAGCCCCAGCCGTTCTCACGAAGACGGATAAGGCACTCAGCGGTGTCGACAACGATGTTGCGCCAGGCACAGAGAAGGATGGTTGCCGGGGCAACCACCCTCTCCTGTACTGCTTGCTCTTCAACGAGGACCATCAGTTTCTCCCTTACTGCTGCTCCGTTTGCCGGGTTGGTTAGTTGGCGGCGACGCTCACGTACTGGGCGCCCGTGGTTTGCGAGATCGGCGCGTTGCCGGTGCCGCGGATGCGTTCCGCGACGACACCCAGGAGGGTGATGTTCGCGGTGACCGCGTCGACGGTGACGCTGACGTAGCGCTTGGTGGGCCGGTAGATGTCGAGCACCTGGACGGTGTTGTTGTAGGCGTTGGTGACGTTGGTCAGCGCCGCCTGGTTGCTCGAGTTGTTGGCGTGGGTGATGTTCGTCGCGTTGCCGAGGTTCGACTCGTTCGACTCGATTGCCCAGGTCGACAGCGAGCCGCCGTTGACGATGCCGCCCAGTTGGTAGATGAACCGGACCCGGTCGTAACCCTGCATGTCTATCGCCGCGCCCGTGGTGTTGGCAGCGGACTGGTCAACCAGTGCCGGCGCCAGTACCACCGAGAGGATCGACTTTGCTCCTGCGTGGTTCATGGTTGTTCCTCCTGCCTTCTCAGGCTCTTAGCTGGCGATGTAGCCGGTGCGGATCGCGTCGTAGTTCCAGAGACCGCCGCCGACACGGACAAACAGGAAGAGCCCTGTCTGGTCGGTGTCGCCGAAGCGCTCAGTGAGAACTCGAACGGACAACTGGTTGCGGCGGACGATCTGGTAGGCCGAGATGTCACCGAAGATCAGCGGCGTGGTGGCGGCGGTGGTCGAGACCGCGCCATCTGCGCCGACGAACTCAGAGTTCTCGACCGGGAAGCCTTCGATGAGCATCTGGGGGCGGCTGAAGCCGCTATCCAGGTAGCTGTTCCAGAACGGGCGACCGTTTGCGTCCACGAGGCCCGCGATCGCTCCCTGGATGGTGCGGCGCATGATCCAGGTTGCGTTCGATGCGTACTGCGAAGGCAGCCGATAAACGAGCTGCTTGATCTTCGGCGCCGAGCCGGCGTCGGAGACCGTGTTGCTGATCGAGTTGGCTGTCGTGCCTTCAACGTCGTAGGCCATGCCATCGGATGACGTCGCTGTGCGAGCGAGAGCGTGGTTAAGGATGCCGAGCGGCACCAGTCCGGTGCCGGCGCCCGCGATGAACGCCTCGTCTTCCTTCAGCGCGATCGCATCGCCACCTGAGCGGGTCAGGTCAGAGATGAGACTGCCGACCGAGTCGGAGATCAGGTCGTTGCTCAGGAGCGTGTAGGCCCGGAGCTTCTTGATGCTCACCGTGAACATCTCGAAAGCGGCGTCGATGCTGGACTGTGAAGGAGTCTCACCCACCCAGTCGGCGACGAAGTTGTTCGAGTAGATGTTGCGGCTCGCGGACGTCGAGTTCGGCGCGATCATGGGCTTCGCCCAGCTGTCGCGCATCGTAGTAGCCACAGAGGCGAGGCGGTTCATGACGCTCGTCTGAGCCACACGTCCGCCGATCTGCGCCTGGATGTCCACAGGGACGGTGAAGCCACCAGCGGAGTCAGAGCCCTCAGAGAGGGCCTTCTGTTCCTGCTGGTTGAGTTGAGCGAACGCAAACGCCTCGCCTGCCTTGGTCGCAAGCTGCGCCCACTTCAGCCATGCAGCACGGTATTCGGGCTGGATTACGTGGCGGGTCTGCTTGACATACGCGGCTGCAACCGGGTCGTCTGTCGGCAGCGGACCGACCAGGACTTCCTCGGGGAACATCTCGTGGTGCTTGCCGTTGGTGGTCGGCGCGAACCACTTGCCGGTCTTCAGTTCCCAGCCCATGCCGGAAAGCTGCTTCATCAACGTCTTCTCGTCGCCGCTGTCGACAGCGACGGCGCGAGGCGTCCGGTAGACGGGCTCGTTGAAGTACGCCTTCTCTTCCTCGAGTTCGCGGTCGTAAATCTTCTGCTTCTCGACCTCGACGAGGTCACGCAGCGTCTTCGCCCGGAGCGTCAGCTCCTCGAACTCGCGGCGCTCGACTTCAGGAAGCACCGCACCCTTGTGCTGGTTCCTGATCGCCTCGCGACGTTCATGGTTCTGGGTCAGTTCCTCATTGAGAAGAGCGAGGTCAGGCATAGCGGGATACCTCCTAAACCTGTGCGATCAGTGGGCGGTAACCCAGCGCCGCTTCTAACTCACGGAGCTGCTTGGCGCGCTCCTCGCCGACGTACTTCGCCAGATCGGCGTCATACGTCTCCGGTGTCTTGACGTGCAGCGGGCAGTCGTCGCCGAGGTCACACGATTCCTCGTGCTGCTCGGTCAGCGCCTTGATCTGCTCGTGGATGTCTTGCTTGGCTTCTTTGACTGCGACGGTGCCGGTGTTGTACGCAGCGCCTACCAGGACGGGCGAGGCTTCGAAGAGCTCGATGTCCTTGATGGTGCGTGTGTAGACCTTCTGGCCGTCGACTTCCTCAAACGAGCGGTCGGCGTCCTTGATCTGGAAACCGATGCTGTATTCCTGGAGGTCGCCCATCGCCTTTACGGTCTTGTAGGCGTCCATGCCGCGGTCGGTGTCCATGAAGAACTCGCCGCGGAAGATGGCGCCGCCGTCCTTCACGGATACGACGCCCTTGCCGATTGGCTGGTCCCAGTTGTGCGACCAGACCATCGGGATCGATTTGCCATCAGAGCCCTTGAAGGCTTCGCGGGTCATCACGTCGCCTTCGCGGTCGCGGCCGAACGTGGAGATGACCGCCTCGATCTGGCCTTCGGCGGTTAGTTCCTTGATGGCGAACGTCTTGTGCTCGATGTTCACTTCACCACCACGCCTTTGATCCAGCGCGGGACGAGCGACCACCGAGAGGGCTTTTTATCCTTACGCTGCGTGTTCATGAACGCAGCATGAAAGAGCCCGCTCTTCAGGAATCGCGGGCTCTTTTCAGAAACGTTTGCAGTAAATCAGGCTATCGGCGATATGGTTCTATGTGGATTTGCGCCATCGGCCGCAAAATGGATGCCGACACCGAGCGAGTTAGTATCTCGAATTGCACCCAGTCAGGGATGATGACGCCATCGTGGAGTTCACAGATCGCATTCACTAACGCTTCATCACCGTCCTCATGAAGCCTCGATAACGCACGACCGAATGGTGCATCGAGATCGATGGCTGGTCGCTTGGCGCGACCACTCCTTGTGGCTGCATTGCGCCACGCGCGAAAAATGGTCTCCGTTTTCATCTTGTCCCCCCTACCCTTCGAAGACCGTCCTGTAGCGCCAGTAGGTCGTCACGCTGACGCCGATGCGGTTCGCGATCTGCTCGTTCGTCATGTTCGGGAACTGCACGCGCAACTCCTCGCCCTTCTGCCACAGCGCCCGCGCTTCAGGGTCGTTCGCCGTCGATGGACGACCTGGGCGGCTCTGTGCGGCCGGGGGAAGAACACCTACAGCAGCGGCGCCGTCCACGGTCTCGATGTCTTCGCCCTCGATCGGCTCCGAAGACGAGGGGATCAGGAAGGTATCGCCTGCGGGGATCTCCCGCGGCAGGCCAAGCTTCTCGCGCACTTCCTCTACCGAGGCGAAGCCCTTCTGCCCTGCGTTCGTCCATCGTGTAGCAACGCGGTCGACGTCCTCCTGCAGTGCCCACACATCAGACATATCGAACTCGACCTCGTTCACGCGGAGGAAGTTCGGCACCAGTCTGAGATTCAGCGGGCCGGCGAGCTCCTTGTAGAGCGGGATCACTGTCGACGTCCACCAGTGCCGCTCGAGCGCGAACAGCGAGTTGTAGCCGCCTGACTCCATCATGTAGCCGATCAGCGGCGGGAAGACGTGGAAGGCTGAGCAGATGCGCTCAATGCTGATGTCGTCCAGCTCAGGGACAACGAGACCCCTTTGGCCGAGACTCATGGTCATAGGCGTGTAGGATGACTCGGCATTGTCGAGCAGCAGTATCTCGTGCCAGCCGTTCGGCCCTGAGAACTTGGACCTGAAGCGTTCGGCGGTCTCCTGCTTCTGCTCTGGTGACATCTTCTGCTTGACGGTCAGGATCGCCCCAGGCATACCGCCGTTCTCAAACGCAGACTTCACAAAGTCGCGCATGTAGTTGTCGATGTCGACTCGCCCAGAGACCGGCATCAAGGGAGGCATCCCGTACCAGTCGTCGATCGGGTGGCGCGTCTTCCAGTGGATCACGTCTTCCACGGGCATCCGCACGACCTGTCCGGCGCCGATGTCGTAGGTGTAGTGGCTGATGTACTTCGCCGTGGACGGAACGACCTTCACGCGGTCCGGCCGCAGCATCCAGAGTTCGACCGGCTTGCCAGCGCGAGACCGCTCGATGATCGCGTAGGCGTTGCCTGCCAGGCCGCGGTGCATGATCACCGTCGCCCAGAACTGGAAGCGGTCCATGAACGGGTTCGGGTTATTGAGAAGGCTCAGGAGTTCTCCGTCGTCCTTCCATGTGTTCCCAGAACGCGCCTTCAGCTTCGGCTCCGCGGCCGTCGTCGCCAACTCGTCAATGCAGGCGAAGACGACCTCGTTCTTCATGTAGCCTTCGCGTGCATAGGTGTCGTACCTGTTGTTAGGCAGTTGAGCGACACCGTTCTGCCACGTTGGGATCGTGCTCGAGAAATCGCGTTGAGACGTCACCGCAGCCTTATAGGCGGCGATAAACGGGCGGAAAACCTCTTCAATCAACGATGTGGCGGGCATCGCTTACCTCCTTATGGGCTGGCGCTCAACTGCTTGAACTTCCGAAGGGCACTCGAACGCCAACGCGATGTGAACACCAGATCATCTCCGTCCCACACCTCATAGAGGGGCGGGTACGGCGTCTCATAGCGAACAAATCGCCAGCGGCCTTGACTACTGAGTAATGTCGCGCTCATAAAAGTAATCCTAGAACGCGGCCATGCTGAACATTCTGAACAGCAACCCGAGATAAAGAGCCAGTAGCAGCGGGAAGCAGAGGGCAATCGAGACCTGGATCATGCGGACAATCATGCCTTCGAGACCACCAGTTCCGGATCGACCACCATGATCTTGATTCCTTCCGAAATCTTCCCGACCTCTTCGCGGATTAGGTCGATGTCCTCATGGGCCAACCGGCGATTTGTCGTCAGGACGAGAACATCCCCGCTCTCAAAATGAAGATGCTGAGCCTTCGCGAACAGTTCCCAGACTTCGCTCACAGCCATGTCGCTCCTGCATATTCGTCGGTATCGTTCAACGCGCCTGCTGCGATCGCATCGAGTCGCGCCCGCCAGCTAAGGCACCCGGCCATAACCGCGTCAATCTTCAACGGGGAATCCGGCCGCTCCTTGCGAATCGTCCACATGAACTCCCCTTTGTCATCCCGGTAAGGCTCCGTCCGCTTGTAGGCGTTCCCGAATCCTGCACTGAAGCGCTCATCGCCATCGTGCGTGAGCTCGCCGCCCTGGATCGCGTTCCGGTAGTCCAGCAGTGCCACGCTCATCTTCTTGTCTGCGGTGGTGTCCCATGCTGCAACTACGGGATGCCCTGGTTGGTCGTAGCGGCCGGCCCATGTGGACAGCCACTCTCGCCAGTAGAAGGGGTCTGCGTTCATCCGCCAGACGTTCCATCTATCAAACGCCGCCTTCACCGTCGCGTCGACCTGATCCTCGGGCACTTTGATTTCGCCTGTATCGGCCATCTGTGGCTCCCAGTAGCCAACCACCCACTGATACCCGGTCGCCACCTCTGTTCCGATAAGGGCGGTGTGGTCGCGCGTGGTTGAGCCATCGAACCCGAGGGTGATCAACTCGCCTGGCAGCACGGACCGCGGTGCCGCCAGCAGATCCCACTGGGTTTTGTCGAAGGGCTTGTCCTCGCTCGCTGCCAGCCGGTTGAAGTAGAAGCGCAGCGCCATGTTCAGCGAGGTTCGTGGCGCCTCGCACTCTTCCATTAGCCGCTCGACGTCGAGCCAGTCCGAATCACCACGACACCAGATCAATTCCTGCGTCAGAAACTCCCGCAGTTCTTCAGCGCGCCTCGCGTCTACTCCCGACTTCTTCAGTTCGGTTAGCGCATCGACAACTGCCTCTGACGCCTCGATAGAGTCATACAGAACGCCACGCGGATTGAGCATGTACGCTTCGTAGTCGACCTCGGCGTCCGAACCCTCGTCAGGTGCATGGGCGTTTGAGATCGCCAGCACGCGGGTTGCACCATCTCGAGACTTCGCTGCGTTGCGGTCACATACGGCAGCCATTGCATCGCCACCGTTCGACGGAATCCAGTGCTGCGTTTCGTTCTTGAGGATAAACGTTGGCCGCGGACCTTCAGCTGACCGCGCGGACGTGGTCAGCATTTCGATACGGCACCGGCCGTCATTCGCCCAAATGATCTCCTTGCCGATGTCCAGCTTGTAGTCGGCGATAGCCTTGCTCGAGAACATCAATGGGAAGAGGCTCATGGTGTTGCGCTTGACCTGGTCCTGCGACACAGCTGCGATCTGGACGCACGCCGCATAAGGCGCGACCGCCTTCGGGTTGCCGTCCTTATCGAGCCCATCGAACCGACACGGCCCCACTGCTTCTACAGAACAGATCGCAGCAGAGATCGGGTCTTTGCCCCAGCCCTTCATCCGCCGCAGCATCCCGGTTCGGTAGATGAAGCGCCCGCGCGGGTCGATGGCGTACCACCAGAGAACGAACCTGGTTTGCTCTTTCGTGAACCGCCACGGCTCGCCGGCGTCAGGCCCATCAGGTTGCAGCAGGTAATCCTGGCACCAGTCGATGACCGCCCATCCGAGGGTGAGGTCAGGCAGGGCGAATAGCCCATCTGGACCGCGTGTCCATGTCGGGCCGTAGACCTTGCGTGCTGCCGTCTGCGCGATCGTCATTCCTGCAATGCTCGCCGTCGTTCATCTATCGATACTGGGGCTGGCCCACTGTCCTCCACCACACCCGAGACGTAGCGGATACGGAGGTCGCGCCTCGCGTCCCACGTCGTGCCCAGAATCTTCTCGCGCTGCCGGAGTTCGACTGCATCGCCCGCCTTGCCTTCCCTCACCCAGTTCGCATGGACGTGTGCAGTGTCGACGGCGAACTGCCAATCGGACGCATCCCAGATGATGCAGTGAGGCATCGAGGTGATCGCCGTCCACCAGGTCTTCGACCGCATAGGGAGCCGACCCACCGCGGGCACCGGCCCGTCATAGGGCGCATCGAGAACTTCGATCCAGTCGTGAACAGGTCGGCTCTTGTTCCGCCGCTGATCCTCGGGTTTGGGTTTTCTGCCTGTAGCGGGCATCTACGCGAACCTCCGAGTTTCATAAATGTTGTCAGAATGGAGATCGGAAG
>ERZ869929.567-NODE-567-length-20299-cov-6.669186_pt1 | contig 20299 bp, 24 predicted proteins | sample MGYA00579312_ERZ869929 | MGnify/ENA primary metagenome ERZ869929 (study PRJEB32216, sample SAMN09231818) | wastewater metagenome | place: USA: Maryland | collected 2016-08-09 | study: EMG produced TPA metagenomics assembly of the PRJNA472060 data set (Reclaimed... | reverse complement strand
GGGGTATTCATACGAATGGATGGAATATTATTATTCTGTATTATATAACAATGAAGATGTGTATACAACAAACGAGATACCGTTTTCTCCTATTGATAATGGGCGAGAATATCTTTTGTTCTTCCTCAAAACAGCCCTTAACCACTATATAAACAATAAATAGTATGATACACTTAATTTACATTTATTTCATCATTAATACCTTCATTGCAGGGTATCAGCATAACGAGAATATATCTTGGTCTAAAGATAAAGTTGATGTTTTTGTTACTTGGATAAAGACTGGTTTGTATACAGGGTTCGCAATTCCATACTATATAACCATTGCGCTTATATTGGTTTTAAAATTACTATATAAGCCAATAGACCATTACTTTCAACTACACTTTATTTTCACCTATTACTTTACTAATAAGTGGGATAGTGTCACCGATAGAACCCTGAAAGATATTGCCAAAGCCGTAAAGGAAAAACGCAATACAAAATCATTAAGAGATCGAATATACAGGCATTTCGCCAACATATTGTTTAGGGATAAAAAATTCAACCCGAATGATATTAAAAAAATCGAATTTTAAGCAAGCCTTAGATAACCTTTAAATAGAGAAAATGGAACACATTAAAATAATTAAGTGGACACCAATAATAGCCCCTGAACACAATAGAACAAGTTGTTCAGATGAAAATATTGACAATGGCTTTTACATAGATGAAAGCACCGAAAACGATGTTGAAAAATCATGTGTTTGTACCGTATTGGTCTTAGATAGTGCTACGGGTAATTATCCTATATGGGTAGAGAGTGAGCAAAAAGAAACGGCTAACACATAGATAACCTAATGGCATTGTGTAGGGATTGCCACCATGAGTTAGGCGACCGTAAAGACACCTTAGACTTACTTATTTAAAAACACTCTCAAAAACTGGGTTATAGAGTAGCAGAAAAATTATAGTATATTTGTAGTATGAAGATAAGAGTTTACACCCGAAATTTTAACACAGAGCTGTACTCTAAAATGGTAGAATTTCTGCCAAAAGAGTTAGATTTATACCCAATTGCAGGTATGAATAATGATGAAGACGCTGTAAACTACCTATATGCTTTGTTTGATAACGCTGTAGCGGACGGTATAGACTTTGCGGTTAATATTGACGAAGACTGCTTTATGTTGGAATTTAAAGCGGTTTACTCAATAATAGAAACCATGCAAGCAGGTAACTATTCTCACGCAGGTATGCCAGACGGTGGAGCGCACCCCGGTAGAACAAGGTCATGGGCGGTATTAAACCCTTTCTTTAATGTGTTTAATGTAAAAGAGTTGGCTAAAATTGGGAAGCCAGAGGTATTAAATAAATTTAAAGATATAGCAAACCACAAAGCCCCTGACTTATCAAAACTGCCATACAAGATAGACCACGATGCCGAAATGATAGAACCTTTTGACGGTTTATTCTATTGGCTGCATGAATTTGGCAAACCTTACTACCTTTACACCAAAATTTGGGATGACGACCTAACAACCGAACTCTTCCACAATGAAGAACCTTTTTGCGTCCACACTTGGTACAGTAGGTACTACGGCAAAGACAATAACGTAACAAACCGCATAAATTTAATATATGAAGATTGCAGAAACAGGGTTTTGGCAGGGTAACACCGAGTCATTCCATAAGTTTGATGAACCATTAGCCAAAGAACTATGCAAGCTATTTAAAAGCACAGCAGTAGTTGACTTGGGGTGTGGAGAGGGGAAATATGTAAAAGCATTAAACGAAGCTGGTATTGTAGCAAGCGGATATGACGGCAACCATAATACAGAACTTTACCAAAACTGTAAAGTTCATGACTTAACAACCCCGCTAAATATATTACCGGTTAACTGGGTACTAAGTTTAGAAGTAGGCGAACACATACCAAGCGAACACACAGCAAGTTACATCAATAACCTAAAACGGTTAAACAGGAACGGAATAGTTTTAAGTTGGGCTATACCCGGTCAAGGTGGAGACGGACATGTTAACGAACTGCCAAACGAAGAGGTAATAGCTATGTTCCCTGAATACAGCTATGACAAAAAAACAAGCGAAAGGCTAAGAAAGGCAGCAACCCTTTGGTGGTTTAAAAATACTATAATGGTTTTTAAAAAGTAAGATATGGCAAAGACCACAAAAGACGAAAACGCATTAGAACACGATAGGCGAGAGATATTTGCTTTAGAGTACTGTGTTACCTTAAACGGAACACAAGCGGCTATAAGGGCAGGTTATGCGCAAAATAGCGCACACGTTGAAGCTAGTAGGCTGCTAAGAGATGCTAAGGTGCTTACTCGTGTGTGTGAATTAATGAAAGAAAGAGCCGAGCGTTTAAAGATTGATGCGGGATTTGTTCTTACACAATTGTTGGAGGTTTACGAACGCTGCATGACAAAAACGCCTGTAATGGTTTGGGATGGAGAGTTAAAAATGATGGTACAGGCCGTAGGTGAAGAAGGGGGGGTTTGGCAGTTTGACAGTATCGGGGCGTTGAAATCATTAGAAATGATAGGCAAACATTTAAAGATGTTTACCGATAAAGCCGAGATAACAGGGGCGAATGGTACAGAATTGGTGGTAAAGATTATCAAACCCGATGGAGTTTAAATGTACAATAGTTTACCAAAAGACATTAGAAGCCAACACCCGCTTTGTAGTACATCAGGGCGGGGCAAGGAGTAGCAAGACCTATTCTATTATTCAGTACCTTATAACTAAGGCCATACAATCAAAGGTTGATATAACTATTGCCCGTTCAGCTTTAACCATTCTAAAAGATACAGCTTACAAAGATTTTATTGATATTATAAGCGTATCCGGGTTAAGCCAAAAGTTTACCGCCAACCTCACCACGTTAACCTATACCCTAAAATCAAACGGTAGCACAATTCAGTTTATAGGCTTAGACGACCCGCTAAAGCTACACGGGCGCAAACAGGATTACTTTTGGTTTAACGAGGCTAACTACTGCACTTATGAGGATTTTAAACAGGTTAACACCCGTACTTCAACACAAATTCTTTTAGACTTTAACCCGTCCGACCTGTACCATTGGATATATGATAGGGTGCTAACACGGGCGGAATGTACGCTTATTAAGTCAACGTATCGGGATAACCCATTCTTGCCGGGTGAAATAAAAGCCGAGATTGAAGCGGCTAAGTTAACCGACCCCGACTATTATACTGTATACGGACTTGGTGAACGTGCAAGTAGCAAAAGCCTTATCTATCCGAAATATGAATACTACCACGAAGAACCGCAAGGGTGCGCTGTTATCTATGGCTTAGACTTTGGGTATAACGACCCATGCGCATTGATTAAGTGTAGCTATAAGGACGGTCAACTATATTGGAGGGAGTTAATCTATCAAAGCTACCTGACCACGCCTGAATTGGTTACAATGCTAAAAGGCCACGGTATAAAGAACGAACCTATCCATGCTGATAGCAGCCGACCCGAAATAATAAAGGAGTTAAGGCAGTCAGGTTTTAACGTACATGAGGCCACCAAATACATAAAGCAAGGTATTGATAAAGTAAAGAGTCAACAGTTATTCATTCAATCTGAAAGTGCCAACCTTATTAAAGAGGTGCAAACATATAAGTGGAAAGTGCATAAGGCTACAGATTTGGTACTGGACGAACCCGAAGATAAGAACAACCACGCTATGGACGCTGCAAGGTACGGAACGTATCACTTGGTGAAAGAAAGACCGACTGGCAGGGTCGGGGTAATACGGATTAGGAATTAAAATCTTACATCGCTTAAAACAACAAAGCCCGGAATAATCCGAGCCTTATTGCCTAATAACCAAAACTACATGCAAATATGAAAAACATGGCAATAATACAAATTATATTTTAATAACCAAATTATTTTTATATTTGTGCAAAAGCAACACATGGTAATTACAATTCAAAATAAACAATACAACCTCCCCTTAGCATGGGAAGAGGTAACAGTAGAGCAGTTTGTCCGATTTTCAAAGATTGAAAAAGAGGATTTATTAACCGTAGCCGGTGCGTTTCTTGGTATTGATGTTGAAACGTTAAAACAACTGCCTGTTAAGGATTTTGATTTGTTGGATTACTCCCTACAATGGTTGGCCGAACCAATTAAGCTATCCGAATTAGAGGATTACCTTGTTGTTAATGGCGAGCCTTACTTTATACCTAAAGACCTTAATCAGTTGTGTTTCGGGCAAATATTAGAAATTGAAGGGGCTTTAAAGGTTGAGGGTAACAACTACTCGCCCGAATGCTTTGCCGATGTGTTGGGGATATTTTTGGTGGATATTAAAGACGGTTACAGTACGGATAAGGCCAAAGAGTTAGCTGTTAAAATAAGTCAAACCCCTATAGTTGATGTTATGCCTGTTGTGAGTTTTTTTTCAAAGGCTTTGGAGAGTTACAGCAAAAAGAGGCAATCGGGCTTCAAAGCGAACCAACCGAAAGCGAAAAAAAGGCAGGGTTGGAATGGGTTGCAAAGTTTGGGGCGTTTCCTAAAGTTAAGCTACTCCAAAAACTAACAGGGCTAAAAGAACAAGAAGTATACCAAATGCCATATTATAAAGCGTTTTTAGAGTTATGGTATAATAATGAAAGTAATAAGTACCAAAGAAGATTAGAAAGGGTTTTAAACCCGCCAAAAAAGAATGGTTGATATAACAGAAATAGTAGGTAATATAGTTGCGTTGGTTAATTCGGGCAACTGTGATTATTTCTTTGGATCTAAGGCAGAACAAAACTTTTATGGCGATAAGGGTACGTTTCCGGCGGTACTTTTAGATGAGCCTTTGCAGTCAGACCATGTACTTAATATTGATACCGGAAACCGTTACGGCTACACACTTTCTTTGTTCTTTTGCGATAAGGTGGCAAATGATGCCACACCTCAACAATTAAGAACGGTTATAAATGCACAGCGCAACATAGCCGAGGAGTGGGTTAACCAAGCGGCGGCTTATACTTACCCAAGCGGTACAAATGCAGGTCGCAAAGTGTTTAACCTGACAGGCGATATAACCTACACTATTTTAGATGTTATTGACTTTCCTTTTGATGTTCACCTTAGTGGCGTGTTGCTAACAATAACATTGCCTGTATATAATTATAACGGTATCTGTATATAATGGGCGAAATAGCTGATATATTATTAGTAGAGGGTAGTATGCTCAAAAAAGCTATTGCCGATAATATGCGAGCGCAAAATCGTAACGCAACGGGAGATACAGTAAAAGGTATTAAAGTAGAGGCTACCGATAGCCGGTTAACCTTAATTGATACTAAAGGCACGTTAATATTTAGCGAGGTTGGGCGTGGCCCAAATAGAAGCAACCCCGCAAACGCAAAGCCCTCTTATACTTTTGTTCAGCAGATTGCTAAGTGGACGTTAAAGAAAGGCATTAAAGGCGGATTAACCGAAAAACAGCGCAATTCGTTTGCATATGCTATAGCCACAACCATAGCACGTAAAGGTAATAGGCTACACCGTAGCGGTAAAAATAGCGGAGTGGTCAGCGATGCTATAAACCAAGCGTGGTTAAATAAGTTAATGGCTAAACTAACACCCGAATACACGGCTATTATTAAAACTGAAATACTAAAAACATTGTAATGGGAGTAAACGTAAAGGTACGCCCCGAAGCAGAAAACCAACCAATAAGCGGATATACTTCTTATTGGAACGCTGTATTTAATTGGACACGCTTTGTATTCCAAAGGCAAGACCGTGTTATTACTAGCGTTAGTGATGACGGCGGGTTTATGCAGCTTAACCTAAGTACACCACCACCAGCAACAAGCGGAACGGTTAAAGTATACTACCAAAACAACGCTGGTACAATATCTGGTGAGGCTACGGTAGTTACTATAGTAGGTAGCGCAGTAACAATAGATGTTGCCTATTCAAGTTCGTTTAGTGGGTTTGTTAATTTTACCAACGTAATTAAGAACTGGCGAACCGAAGTTATTATTGATAAGTGGAATGGTTCAAGTTACGTACCCATTACCGACGGGGTAACGGCTATCTTTAAAAACTTGCCTAACGCTTTAGTGCCAGCCGACCTTACCGAGTTTTTAAGGCCGGAATTAAGTAATACATATTCATATACAGGCACAGGGTTAAACTTTACAGACCCTTATAACGCTATTCAATACCGTGTTAGGTATCGGGAAAACTTTTTCGGGGCTACACCGGGTAGTTATTTGATAGTTCAAGATAGTACTGGCGTAACCGATGTTGATTTCTTTGCTGTTAACGCAGCCTTACAGGTTGGCGATGCTTTAGCCCCCAACATGGCTAAGTACCTTATGGTGGACGATGCTAATTCAGGTAAGTTTTTGTCGGGATTTGTAGAGCCTACCTACTTTATCGGCTACCCATTTGACTTATCTTTTGCCTATCCGTTAGGAGCGGGGGCGCTAACATGGACGCAAAGGTGGTACGATGCCAACAAAAGCCAAATTGATAGCGCCTCGCAGGGTGCATTAACCAACCAAGCGGGGTATATAAGCCGTTTAAGGGCTAATGCAGCTACGCAAACAAGCCTAGACTACGATTATACCTCAATTGAGTTAAGAGAAAGTTCTGGTCTATTTGCTTTGGTTTCTGAAGTTAAATTTATCAAGGCCAAAACAGCGTGCGAAAACCCTATTGCGTTGGTTTGGAAGAATAAGTTGGGCGGTTGGGATTACTGGGTATTTAGTAAAAAACATAGCAGGTCAACAACCGTGGGTAACGGGCCGGTATTTGAGCCTTATCTTGAAGATTTAAGCACGGCAACAGCCAAAGAAATAGTATTAAGCAAAACAGCGGCTAGTATTATTACTTTAGGGGCGGGTGGCTTAGATGCAAATGATGTTGACGGCCTTGTTGGTTTGCCACAATCCATTGCGGCCTATATGCTTAATTCCAACGGAACGGTAATAAGCAGGGTAACTGTACAGGGCGGAACTTGGAATGTATTTGAAACTCGAAAGTCGTTGTACGAATTGCAATTTAACTTAATTTTACCAAGTGAATATATACAAAGTGAATAATGGAAATAATAATTGATGCTCAAACTTTAGTGTTTTGCATAGGTGTTTTAGTTTTTGGAACGGTTGCTTTATATCACATGAATAAAGCCGATAAACTAAAGGCCGAAAACGACCTACTCCGCAACGAACTTGACCTATATAAAAACCACCAAGAAACAACGTAATGGCAACAGCAATCACAGTATTATCAATAGCATTGGCTGTATTAGCCATACTGTTTTATGATGTATGCAATAGGCTTGTTAAGTCTGAAAAATACAGAGCATCTGAAAGTATAATGGCAAGCGCAAAGCAGCGACACATAGAACAGTTAGAGGCTGCTATTAGAAGAATGGAAATACAAAAAGAGCAAGAAACACCTTTTAGAAATGGCATTTGAACCTAAACTAGGAGATACATATTGGAGTGTGTTTACTGAAAACGGTAAGCGTAGAACACGCAGGCACGTTTGGGAAGATCACCCTGTAGATATTTTACACAAAAGCCAAAACAACGTATTTGAAAGTGAAGAAGATGCTTTGGCATACATAGCACAAACAAGTTACCAAATAGAAAAAACATGAAAACACTAATACTTTTATTAATCAGCTTTGGCGTTAATGCTCAAGTGTACAACGGCAGCTTTGAGGTTGCCTCATGCCCTGACTTTATAGGCAATAAAGCTGATGGTTGGCACAATGTAAGGTGCGATAGCGATTTGATTAGCCGGTGCGACACTTCACGTTCAGTTGATTATTCAGATGTTGGAGTTCCTTGCAATTGGTTTGGTTGCCAACAACCTCAAGAGGGTAATAACTACATAGCCTTATGTTTAGGCGCCATCAACAACGATATTAGGGAATGGGTAAGAGGGGGGATAGAACCAATGGTTAAGGATAGTGTTTACCTTATTCAGTTTTACTATTCACGCTCGGATAGGTATCAATTAGCCGCAAATAACATAGGTTGTTACTTTGGCGACCTTTCGTACCAATACAGTTTTTATACCGATTTTAGCGTTATTGATTACAGCAAGGTACTAACAGAGCGCAATATGTTGGTTGATGCCTCTGTATGGGTATTGTTTAGCCAATACTACATAGCTAAAGGGGGTGAAACAACGATTACTTTAGGTAATTTTTACCCCGATTATGATACCAAATACGAATACTACGGAAATGATAGTGAGTTTCATTATGCCTACTACTATATAGATAACGTATCGGTTACTAAGGTACAAGCTACCGATTTAAAAGAGTACCAATATTTAAAACCAAAGCCAGTTATTAACTTTAACCTTTTAGGGCAAATTACTAAGTGAGTGTTCTATACATAGAAAGCACCGAAGCCGACCTTTCACCGGGTACGGCTATTGGCATTACAAGGCAAGTTCACGATATAACCAACTTAGATAGTAGGCAAGGGGATTTTACATATACCTTTAAACTGCCATTAACAGCAAAGAATAGAGCTTTATTAGGATTTCCACAAGATGTAAACTCGGCAAGTGTTATTCCTTACAGGCGTATCAACGCTATGTATATTGATGGGGGGCAACAACTATCGGGTTTCTTGGTAGTAAACACCTCAACCAAAGAATATGCAAGCTGTGTATTCTATTCGGGAAACTCGGATTTCTTCGACCTTTTGGGCGACAAAAAATTAAACGACCTTGACCTTTCTGAGTACGATACCTATTGGAATATAACAGGGCTTACACCTAATACTTTTACATCAAAAGACAATTCAAGCGGTGTTGTATGGCCTATTATTGAATGGGGAGTTGATGACGTTAATTACAGAACGCTACCCGTTGATACAAGAACGGTTAACCCTAAGACGTTACGCCCTGCTCTTTATGTTCATTCTTTAATGAATAAGTTAGCCGAGTTGACCGGCTATGTTTTTGACGGAACATTTTTAGCTTCACAAAAATACCTAACCGAAGCTGTGGCGGTAACTATCGGTGAGCCTAAACATTCGGATAGTTGGAATGCTGGGCAAACATTTTCGGGTACACTAAATACGCCGATAACTACACATTTAGATCCTGGTCAGGTTGGTATTGTTACATATAGCCTTGACGACGTATTAGACCCCGGAAACAATTATAGTTCATTTTATTACCGATTTCCTGCATCGGGTATATACACCGCAGATGTTAGTGTTGACTTATTAAATACAACAGGTAGGCCGATTAGCGCATTAGTAGAGCTTACATATAGAGACAATTCAGCCAACAACGTTACCGTATTGCAAGCGGTAACGGTTAACTTACCCGATACGACTGCCAACATACTGTTTCAAACAAATATTGAAAGTATACAAGGCGACGACATATATCCTGTTATAACATTTACAAACCTAAGCGGTGTTGACGATGAGGACGTTGAAAGCAATGTGGTTTTTGAGGTTTACGATATTCAAAACACCGTTATAGGATACGGTAACATTTTTGAGTGTACCGGCAATATGCCTGAAATTTCTTTAAAAGAGTTTGTAAAATCATTATGTCAACGTTATAACCTAATAACCTATACCGATGTAGTAAGTAAGATAGTGCGCTTTATGCAGTACTCTGAAATTTACTATGCAGAGCCTACCGATTGGAGTTTAAAACTGGACGTTTCAGACCACGAAATAGAATTTCATCCCGAAGGATTTGCGCAATCTAATCAATTCAGGTGGGCAGAAGATAGCAATAACCCGCCACAATATGCAAACGGGGTATTAGAAGTAGGTGATGAAACGCTAAAGAAAGAGGTTATAAATATTGTGCAACCTTATGCGGCCTCATTAGATGTTGTAAGGCTGTACGGTTTAAACGTTGTTAAAATACCATTATTAGAGTTTGATGAGATAAGCGTTTCAGCGGGTAGCGCACCCGCAATAGCAGAGCCGGGACAAGTTGTTATTGAAAATGCAACACCAACGGTAGTAAAAGGGCTTGGATTTAATCAGCTAATAACATTTAAACTAACAACGGTTAAGCCGAGAATATTCTACGTTGATAGAACGATATTACCAACGGGTGAAGGAATAACTTACGATGACGGTACTGCAACGGCTTCGGACGATACAACCGAAGAGCCGCTTACTCACTTTTGGGTAACAGGTTATCAGTATAATATGACCTTTGAAGTTGGTAACGACCTTAACGTGTCAACCTTAATGGATAATTACCTAGAGTTAAAATTCGCTTTGGATAAGTTCAAAAAGATAACAGCACCTTTTAAATTGTCGGCGGTTGATGCTTTAGGATATGATTTTACCGCCCCGATACAATTGCCTTACGGTATCTTCTATTGTAACCGAATAAAAGATTATAGGTCGGGTAAACTTACTAATGTTGAATTAATTAGAATGTAATGGCTTTACAAAGCAGAATAATAATAGATGTTAACCTTTCTACAGCCGAAGCGCAAAAGGAGGCGGCTAAACTTACCCAAGAAATTGAGGGCTTAAAGGTAGCCCAAAAGGAGTTAGATAAGACTACCGAGCAGGGGGCGTTAGAATACGTCAAGCTGGCCGCCAAAATAAAGGCTAATACACAGCAACTAGCAAGCTACCAAAGGCAAATAGTAGCTACCACAAGGGCTGAACAAGAAGAAAACGGCAGCCTTAATCAGTTAAGGGCTAAACTAAACGAGGTAACTAACGCTTATGATAGAATGTCTGCCAACCAACGTGAAAGCACGTTTGAGGGCAAGGCTTTAAAGTCGCAATTAGATTTACTTACCAATTCGGTAAAGAGTTTAGAACAAGGTACTGAAAGATACTATAGGAGTGTTGGGGATTACCCTAATACAATACCGTCAATTAAGGCGCAAATAGAAGCCTTAAAAGAACTTAATCAAACCTTAGATATTAACAGTAAAGAGTTTGAACAAAACTCAAACCAAATTGAAAAACTACAGCTAAAGTTAAACGTTGCAAGCGGCAAGGTAGACGAGTTTGGCGATAGGGTTAAGCGTTCTGCGGCTGCTGAAAATCTTGACCGTGTTAATGATGCGGGGGCGGGTGCTGCTGCTTCGCTTTCATTATTTGCATTAGCTACTACCGGGGCGACAGAACAATCCAAAGAAGAGGCTATTGTAATGCAAGCCTTATCAGCAGCAGTAGGAGTGTATACAATAGCGAAAGGCCGAAAGGCTGCATTGGAATTATTAGATGAAGCAAGGACAAAGGCGGCAACACTGGCGCAATTGGCTTATACGTCTGTAATGGGTTCGTCTGCTGTTGCTACTAATGCGCTTACGGTAGCATTGCGGTTGTTAAGATTGGCTATTGCAGCAACGGGTATTGGTGCAATAGTTATAGCATTATATGAATTGGCATTTAATACAGACCAAACGGTAGAAAGCCTTGAAAGATTTAATAAGAAAATAGGTGTTTTAAAATATTTACTACCCACATTTGGATTACAAAAACTTGGTGAGGTTATTCAATACGTAAAAAAAGCAACAGACGACACGGTTGTATCAACAGGCCAATTAGCCGATGGATTTGAAGCTCAACGTAAACAAGCAGACTTATTGACCGCAGCTTTAGATAAGAGAATACAACAAGAATTGGATTTGCGAACATTGGCAGCAGGTGGGGCTAGGGATATACAACGTCAAATAGACTTGGCAAAAGCACAAGGGGCAAGCGAACAAACGTTATTTGACTTACAGCAGAAACTTAATGCGAAAAAGAAAAAGGATATATCCGACCAGATAATTGCACTAGGTAACTTAGCGAAAGAATACACCGGCAATTTTGAGTTACAAAAAGATATAACGGTTAAAATATTAAAGTTAGACCAAGACCGGCTAGATATTGAAAACCAAAACACAATAGCCCGGATTGATTTATTAAAGAAAGAAGCAGAGGCAAAGGCTAAGTTGTACCAAGATTTATTGGCTATTGAAAACACAATCCTAGCCGATGACTATCAATTTAAACTTAATCAGATTGATGAGAACTTTACTAAAGAGTTTGCTATACTAACACAAAATTTACAGGCTAAGTTAATAACAGAGGATAGGTATAATAAAGATGTAATAGCTTTAAGGGCAAACGCTAATACCGAGTTAATAAATTTAAATCGTGTGTTGTTTGATGAGTTGGCAATAAGTCAACAAGCGGGATATGATAAACATTTTGAACAACAAGGCTTACAGGAACAACGCTCTTTAGATTTAGCTAAGATGTTTATTGATGAGCAAAAAGCCGCTCAATTATCTTTAGTTGATACGGTAGCTGCCCAAACGCAGCAGCAAGCCACAATAACAGCAGACTTTATACAAGGAGTTGGGGATTTAATAGGCCAATCATTAATAGATACCGAGTTCGATATTAAGAAGTTCAACAAGCAACTAGTTATACTTACCTTAGATGCCGTTCAAAAGGTTCTATTAGCCAAACAAGCAGAGGCAATAGGCTCTATTATAGCTGCTGCTGCTGCTGACCCTACTAACTTTTTAACTGGCGGGGCTGCTGGTCTTGCTAAGGCGGTAGCGTTCACAGGTGTTATACAAGGTTTGTTTGCAATAGCAAAAGCGGGAATATCTAGGTTAGAACAAGGCGGTACAATACCAAAGGCGGCTAATGGGATTTTATATGGCCCTCGCCATTCACAAGGCGGCATACCTGCATATGGCCCGGGCGGTGCTGTAGAATTAGAGGGCGGCGAAGCGGTAATAAACCGTAAGTCAACTAAAGCCTATCTACCTTTATTATCGGCTATAAATGAAGCGGGGGGCGGGGTGAAATTTGCCAACGGCGGTTTGCCAAGCATGGTAGCCAGTAGCCTATCAACACCAACTATAGATTATATGCAATTAGCAGAGGCATTTGCAGCGTTGCCAACACCTGTAGTTTCGGTAGAAGATATAAATACAGCGCAAAACAGGGTTAACGTAATACAATCAAAATCTACTATATGACAATAGGAGAGTACCTAGCAACACAATTACCTATAGCTAAACAGTTTGTTAAGTGTGGCGCTATGCCGGCTAGTATGCTTACTAACATAGAACTCTATATTGATTATTTGGAGTTGGCAAAAACTAAAAAAAGAGGTATATATTCAGAACTTGCGGTTAAGTATCAACTAGAACCCGATACAATAAGGCAATATATTTTTAAACTAAAACAACCGTATGGTAACGGCAATACTAACATCGTGCAACAGGCCTAAACTTTTAGAGGTTACACTTGAAAGTTTTTTTAAATTCAACACATACCCACTTGAAAGGTTTATTGTTATTGACGATAGCCTAACTAGGTGCAATGATTATTTAGCTGAGAAATACCCTCAAATAGAATTTATATACAATCCTGTTAAGCTAGGCCAATGGGCAAGCCTTGACCGTGTTATGGCTATGGTAACTACTCCCTATGTGTTTGGCATGGAAGAGGATTGGCGGTTTTACCAATATGGGTTTATTGAAAAATCTTTAGCCTTAATGGAGGCTTATCCTCATTATGTAACTTGTTGGTTAAGGTCGCAAACAGAGCCTAAAGAAACGCTACACCACAGGCCAGAGCCTAAATTAATTAACGAGCCTATCCCTCACAAATTAATGGCTACAGACCATGCCGGTATATGGAGCGGGTTTACTTTTAACCCCGGCTTACGCAGGGTTATTGATTACAAAAAATTAGGCATTTACTCACAATACCACGAACCTAATAAACCCTATGCAGCCGAGGGTAACATATCGGCTATGTATAAACATCTAGGCTATAGGGCGGCAATTTTTGAAGAGGGGTTTGTTGAACATATAGGTTGGCAATCGCACGTTGTTAAACCAACGGAAATAAAAACACTTGCAATAATAATTCCTTACAGAGATAGGCAAAAACATTTAGATATTTTTATACCTCACATACGAAAATACCTAGCAAAAACAGGTATAACTAACTACACATTAAACGTAATTGAACAAGCCGATAGTAAACCATTTAACAGGGCTAAACTATTAAACATAGGGGCTTCGTTGGTTAATGCGCATTACTATGTATTTCATGATGTAGATATGTTGCCTGTTGATGTTGATTATAGTTACACCACATTACCATGCCACCTAGCTAATAAGTGTAGCCAATTTGGTTATAAAATGCCCTATGCGGAATATTTCGGCGGAGTAACAATGCTTACGAAAGATTTGTTTTTTCATATTAATGGGTTTTCAAATGAATTTTGGGGCTGGGGCGCAGAAGATGACGACCTTAGAAACCGTGTTTCAAAAACAGGTATACCGATATGGAATAGGCCGGGCAAGTTTGAAAGCCAACACCATTCACCTAGCGTAAATGCTAATCTAAAGGCTAACCAAAAACTATTAAAATCAAACCCCAAAGACGGTCTTTCAGATTTAAAATACAATCTAATTTCAGATACCAATTCAGGGCATAGGCATATTAGGGTAGCGTTATAATTTAACTACACTTTTAGTTTTTTACCAATTGTACTTTTGGTGCGATGCCAAAAGTAGCAAAAATACGTGTGTATGGAGAAATAGCACCTTTCGACCCGCAAAAGTCGGACAACCTAGCCATTTCACTACATAACGTAAAATCTCAATTAGCCGACTTCGGTAAGTATGATAGCGTTGATGTTCACATTATGTCACCCGGTGGTGATGTTGATGAGGGCTACGCAATACGTGATTATTTTAAGTCTTTAGGTGTTACTGTTAATACTTATACTGACGGTCTTTGCGCCTCAATAGCTACCATTATACAGCAATCGGCTTGTAATGGTGGTAAACGTTTTATGTCGGATAAGACTGAAAGTTTTATTCACAATCCGTGGGGCGAAAATACGGGCGATGCCAAACAAATGGAGGCTTACGCTTCTTTATTGCGTGAAACAGAAGAACGTATACTTAATACTTATGTAGAGGGTAGCGGAGGTAAGGCGGATAAAGATAAGCTAAGGGCTATGATGGCTGACCAAACATCTATTACTCCACAACAAGCATTAGAGTTAGGGCTTATTGACGAGATAATTCCAGTTAAAATATTTGCCAAAATCGGCACACCACAAGAAAACCCAAACACAATAATAGAACAAATGAAAGTTGAAGGAAACAAAATATTAGCGGGAATTAAAGCCTTGCTAAATCCTGTTAAAGCCATGAAAGTAACCGATGCTAACGGCGTTGAATACTATGTTGATGCCGCCGAAGTAGGTAAGGTTATGTATGCTGATGAGGCCATGACTACACCCGTTGCCGAGGGTACTTATGAAGTAGAGGGAAACTCTATTACAGTTGATGCCAACGGTGTTATTGTAACTATTGAGCCTGTTATGTCTATTGACGACCTAAAAGCACAACTAGCCGATGCACAAGCTAAGATTAAAGCCTTTGAAACAGGTGAAGAAATTGCCCCTGCTGTAGAAGAAGTTTTAAACCAAGCCGAAGAAACTATAAAGGCTAAAGATGCTGAAATAAAAGCATTAAAGGCCGGCAAAACAACTACAGGTACTATTGTAAACCGTGTTACCAATGTTGGTAAAAAAGTAGGCGACCAAACTGTAGATAAAAAGGCCGAAGCCGAAGCCCGTAAAGCATCTTACAAAGAAGTAAAAAACCCAATTTTTAACAAATAAAACAATGGCAGGAATATTTAACGTATCAGGTCTAACATGGAACGGCAAAGAGGTACTATCGTACAGCGAAGCTATCCTTGAAACCGTTTTTGAAAAAGCAGCATTGCGTGATGTACATACTATTGTACCGGGCATTCAGGCTAAACAGCAAATTATATTCTTAGGCTTACTTGGTAAAGTAGGTTACAAACGTGCATTGTGCGACACTACTGTTAGCGATGCTACCATTGGCTCAAGTGAGAAGTTTTGGGACCCGCAATACATGGGAGACCGCTTAGAAGAGTGTGCCGATGATATTATGGAGAGCTTCTGGGTATGGGGCTTACAGAAAGGCGTTAAAAAAGCTGACCTTACCGATACCGATTTTGCATTATTCGTAACCGAGCGTCTTACAGATGCCGTTTATGAAATGGTATGGCGCATGATTTGGTTTGGTAACACAGCAGAAAACAACGTAGGTGCATCTCCAAACCCCGGACACCTTACCGTTGGTGTAGATAAAAAATTCTTTACTGCTTTTGACGGTTACTTTGCACAAGGCGAAGATATTGTTGCAGCAGACGCCAACCGTTATATTGATAACCTACAGGCTAAAAATGCCGAGGCCACCTATGCAGACCAAGAGTTTGACGATACAGATACCACTAATAAGTTGGTAACAAAAGCGTTAAACAAGCTAAAAACAAAAGCCGACACTCGTTTACGTGGCAAAGCAGATGGTTTTTTCCTTACCACACTTTCGGTTGCAGACCAGTACGCCCGTGAATTAGAAAGCATTGGTGTAACACCGTCTTTTGAGCGCATAGAAAACGGTTACTCTATCCTACGTTACAACGGTATTAACATTATAGCCTTAGATATTTGGGATAGAATTATACGTGAAGACTTTGATAGCGGTTCTAATTATTTCCGCCCTCATCGTATGGTTTATACTACCAAATCAAACCTTTGGGTAGGTACAGAAGAAGAGGGAGATTTTGGAAACTTTGAGGCGTTCTTTGATAAATATCACAAAGTGTGGGTTGAAGATTTTGGTTTTAACCTAGATGCCAAAGTAGGCGAAGACTACCTAACACAATGGGCTTACTAACTTTTAAAAACTAATTATAATGAGTTGTAACGGCATACAGGTAGATATACTAAACAATTGCACCACGCCTCTAGTGCAAGGTACAGAAGATGTTATGTACCTTGTAAATAAAAAGGATATTGAATTTGCAATGAATAACGCTTATGACCCCGATAGTACCGGCGTTTTACAGCGTATTGCAATAGCGATAACTTTGGCTTCGGGCAAGTACCTACGCAAGTACGAGGGCAAGCGTGATAGCAACCAACCAAGCGTTTCGCTTAAAGTTGGCGACTATCAAACAAGCTACAACCACGGCCTTACCTTTAAAATCTTTAGTAATAGCCCTTTGGTTAAGAACGAGATTGAGGCAATGGTAGAAAGCGGCGATATAGTTGCTATTGTAGGCAATAACTACCGTGGAGAAAACGAAGATGTGGCATTTGAAATACTAGGATTTACCGCCGGTATGGAGGTTACGGAATTAACCCGTGATGTAACCGATAGTGCTACAATGGGCGCATGGTCTTTAGTTCTTGGAACGCCTGAACGTTCTAGTGAACAATACCTACCTACCTCTTTTGTTGTAACATCTACCGGTGGCACATACACAGCTACTAAGGCATACCTAGAAGCGCAATTAGCCCCATAGTTAACAATAGTGTTGTTAAGTTTATGCAAGGGCGTGAGGGTATTCCTTGCGCCTTTGTTATATAGAATTTATGACCGATTTACAACATTTACTAGACAAAGGCTCACAATGGGCTATGTACACCGAAGAGGGGAAGGCTTTAATTTCTAAAGTCTACAAAGAACGGTACGGTGAGGAAATATCATGCAGCACCTGCCCGTCCGTTATTTACAGCGCATATTTAAAACTAAAAAACAATACAATGACAACACTCAAAAAAAATCCGATTTCAATTAATTACGCCAAAGGCGAAGCATTTGTATTAAAAAAAGGCATTGCATTTTATGCCGGAGACGGCACTCGCATAACTGATAAGCGACCAGTTTCAAACGAACACGCTATTGAGTATATTGCTAGGCACGAAACGCACATAAACCACTTTGATAGTGTAAATTCAGAGGTGTTAGATGCGGCCTTGAAGCCAAAAGAAGAGGTTAAAAAAGAAACACCGGCAAAAGAAGTTAGTTCGGGTGAAGACCAAATAAAAGGCAAAGATTATGCTGTAGAATTTGGTGGCGACTTACAAGCTATTAAAGCATACGCTAAAGGCCGAAATATAACCTTTGCAAACAGCGCAAAGTATGATAAGATAGTGGCCTTATTGATTGAGCAAGACAAAGCATAATGTCAGAGGGTAGAAGCTCCATAATAAAGATTAACCCACGGTTTAAGGCAAAGCCAAACAAACAGGAGGGCATTATTAACTACGATGTTGATAATGCCTATCCTCAACGTGTTTTGGATATTGTCGCCGCTTCTTCGGTTGCCGCTAAGTGTACTGATGTGTACGCTAAGTTTATTATGGGTAATGGCTTTACAGACACAACATTCTACAAAGCTGTTATTAATAGCGATGGGGAGACCGTGGATATGCTTTTACGCAAGGTAGCTTTAGATAGGGCTTACTTTCGTGGGTTTGCTATACACATAAATTTTGACGGTAACGGACAAATTACAGAGTTACGACACGTACCTTTTGAGTTTTGCCGTTTTGCAGCCCCTAAAGATGAGTTTGACAAACCCAAACAGATTAAGGTTTACGAAGACTGGGGTAAACAAAAGGTAAGCCGTATTCTTAAAGAGCGTATCAAAACATACGATATTTACGGAACTGTTGATGTTGAAAAACTTATAGTTGACGGCGATACAACAGCATTTGATAATTATTCAGGTCAAATATTCTACTATTCACCAGAGGGCTTATGCTATCCAACGGCAACAGCGGATAGTGTTTTAGAGGATTGCGTTACCGATAGTGAGATTAAGGTTTATAAGTGGAGGGCTGTTAGTACCAACTTTATGGCTTCGCATATTTATGTTGACCGTCTTAAATATGAAAGTGAAGAACAAAGAGCAGAAAGAGATACAGCATTAACCACATTTCAAGGCGGCGATAACGCCGGTAAAATAATGTGTGTTGAAAGCCCTAGCGAAGAATACGACCCAAAGATTTTAAAAGTAGACCAACAAAATTTTGATAAACAGTTTGAGTATACCGAAAAATCAATACAGGATAATATACGTTTTGCCTATGGCATACCGTCTGTTTTAATTGGTAAAGAGGTTGCCGGTAAACTTGGTAGTTCAAGTGAAATAACCGAAGCGGTAGAATACTACAATATTCAAACAGCGGATGAGCGTTTAGTTTTTGAGGAGACCTTTAAATTTTTATGCTCAAACTTTGCAACAACCATTAACCAATCGGGCGACTATTCAATAATCCCACGTAGTTATAAATTCACCAATGGCACTAATACAGTTTAGCGACTTTGCCCCATACAAGGATATTAGCCCTAACATTGATAGTGCTAGTAGGATAGAGCCGTATATTAACAATGCGCAGTTGTTGGATATTAAACCATTGCTAGGTTCGGTATTTTATGCCGATATAGTTGCTAATCCAACCACTACCGATAACGCATTTTTGTTAAACGGGGGTACTTATACATGGGGGAATTACACTTATACGTTTGCAGGGTTAAAGGCGGTGCTAGTTTACTTTGCTTATGCACGTTTTATCCAAAACCAACAAATTAATGTAACACGTTTTGGGGTAGTTTACAAAAACAATTCCGATGTATCTGAAAGGGTAGAACGTAGTGCAATAACAGGATTGGCAAATGAAGCAAAAGAAATAGCTAAGGCATACTTTGAAGAGTGCGAATTGTATTTGTCGAGAAACCCGCAATTATTCCCATTGTGGAGAGTAAGCGGTACTGATAATACTTACAACCATTCAGGTATTATCATTAGTGCTGTTGGGGGCAACTCAAACAAAAAGTGTGTAAATTGCAAAAGAGTAAATTGCAATTGTTATGCAGTATAAACCGTTTAGTTCAGATGTTCTATTCTTAGCCGGTGTAACGTTCCGTAGAGGGGCGGTAAACGGCTATGTATGGACTTCAGATACTAACGGTAAGGGTAGTTGGCAACCGGGTGGCGGTGGAGTAACACCCGCAGCCTTAACAAAGACAGACGATACAAACGTAACACTTACTTTAGGTGGAACACCTGCAACAGCTTTACTACAAGCAACGTCTATAACGGTAGGTTGGTCGGGGCAATTAGCGGTATCAAGGGGCGGAACGGGGCTTGGAACTTTAGGAACTGCAAACCAATTGATTAGGGTAAACGCAGGGGCGACAGCCTTAGAATATTTTACTCCTACTTATCTAACAGGCTTAACAGTAGGCACTACTCCAATTGCAAGCGGTACAGCAGGGCGTATATTATTTGAGGGTGCCGGAAACGTGGTACAGCAACACAGCGGCCTAAATTACGATACTACTAACGGCTTAATTATTGGCGGTGCAACCGCTAGGGCTACACGGTTAACAATTGTAAACAGTGCAAATACCTATGCTACTAAGATTTTTGTA
>ERZ869929.566-NODE-566-length-20303-cov-4.964342_pt1 | contig 20303 bp, 44 predicted proteins | sample MGYA00579312_ERZ869929 | MGnify/ENA primary metagenome ERZ869929 (study PRJEB32216, sample SAMN09231818) | wastewater metagenome | place: USA: Maryland | collected 2016-08-09 | study: EMG produced TPA metagenomics assembly of the PRJNA472060 data set (Reclaimed... | reverse complement strand
CCTAAGAATAGTGAATATACGGTTGAATCTCAGTGGGTATCAGCTCCACTTAAATCACAAGCATTTGCGTTTTTTAGAGAGAAGTTTAAAATAGATTCATTTGTAAAAGAGGTATATAAATCCACAGTTAAAGTTGGTTACTATTTTAGTATAAATCAAGAAGGAGGAATACAATTTCAGATGGATTTTGATGATTGGCATAAAACTTACTCAGAAGCAGAAAACGCTTGCATTAATAAACTAATTGAACTTGCCCAGGCAAAACAATAATTGTATATTGAATATATAATTAAACCAGTTATGGGTACATTAGTAAAATTTCCAACAGCTAAGCTATTAAAGGAGAAAGGGTATAACGAACAATGTGGAATGTTGTTTAATGAAAATGGTGTTCCAAGTGGAACTAAAATGAGTATGGGTGGTAATCCAAATAATTACATAAACAAATACTCAGCTCCTACCATTGATGATGTGAAATGGTGGTTGTATAGAAAACATGGGATTTGGATTACAGTTGAAACATTAGGAAATGAAAATGATTATCCGAAATTTGACTATAAAGCCGTTACTTTAAAAGACTCGAACAGCGATGTTGATTGGTTAATGAAAAGGTTGGATATATCTTATGAAGAATTAATTGCAAAAAGTTACAACAACCCAATTGAAGCCTACGAAGCAGCTATTGAATACGTTTTAAATAATTTAATATGAAAACAAAATTATTAGCAGTGGTTATTACTGCCGTTATTATTTTAGGGTTAGCACTTTTCATTTTTATCTTAACCACATACCCAGCCCAAACACTACTTACGTTTATTTGTACGGCGATTGGATTACTGGTATTGGGTATTTATAAGATTGTGTATTTTATTTTAAAGGCAAAACAATAATCGTAAATTAATATTATATGAAAGTAAAAATATTTTCCGAAGACGCTCAGTATATTGAAAATGAGGTTAATAACTTTCTATCTGATAGAGAAGGTAAGATTGAAATACTCAATATAACCCAGTCTACAACAATGTCTGCTCATTCAGGAGTTCGAGTAACAGTAATGATTCAATATAAAGAGTTATAATATGTCAAATAGAAAAGCATCAATATGGGCAATTGTAATAGTTCTATTAATATTAGGACTAATAGTATTAGACGCTACTGGTTATGGTTTTATTGTATTTTTAGTTGTAATATTAATATTGAGTGTAATTCTTTGGTGGGCAATAAAAGAAATACTAAAAGAATTATTTTAAATGATAGATAAGTTACTTTACTTTATGTTTCCGCTTTGGTATTGGTTCATTGATATGGGTGTAAATGAACTAGACGAAATTATCATTAACAACTATAACAAAAGTAAAGAAAGAACTATAAAATACAGACTAGCTAAATTAGAACAAACCAGTGTTTGGTATGTAATACAGAAAAAAACATGGAGTGGTTGGGTGATTATTAATGAACCAGGTCAAAAACGAATATTTTTTGATGAAAAAGAAGCGGTTACAGAATATAACAAATTTGTTAGAGGTAAAGGTAGAGCTAATGTAACTGTAATTTGTGAAAACTAATTTTAATAACTATGGAAATGAATAAACTTGACAAAATAATTCAGGACCAACATCTCCAAAATGGTTCTGTTACATACCCTTATACAGGTAGAGAAATTCTTAGTGTAAGGGAGTGTAAAAAAATTGCTCTTGAGTTTGCCAAGCATATTTTGGACGAAGCGGCTGAGAGTGCTAATGTTGGAGAACATTACCCTAATCCTTATGACCCCGATAGTTTAATTCATCTTGTAGACAAAAAATCAATCACAGACGTTCTAAATAAGTACTTATGAATGAAACACCATTAAATATTGTTCATTCTCCTGAACGTGAAGCTGATTTGCAAAAATTATGTTCAGCAGTGACGAATGTAGGATTATCATTTCATTACAATCCAAATGGTGCTGATTGGGGTAATTGTCCGTTTTGTTGGGCTGAGTATCATAATGAAGATTTCACAATGGAGGATATAAAACATGAACCTAATTGTGCTTACTTTATTGCTAAAGATTTATCCACAAATATAAATAAATAAAAAACTATGTATAATTTTGATTTAAAACCTCTAATATATTTTGGAGCATTTGTTGTTCTTGTTATTTGGGGATGTTGGGAATTGATTGATTATTTGTTTATAGATGATGTTATACGCAGTTCAACACCAATCACTCCTGAGATTGAGTTAGTAGTGAAAAATAATGTTGTGGATACAATTTACGTTTATCGAAAACCATAATGGCAAAACAATAATCATATATTCACGTCAAATAAATAATGTTATGAATAAATTTACGTGTGAAGTTACAGAACAATACCAATTTGATGCATTAATGGCCTTAGCGAAATCCATTCCTGATATGAATATTTGTGGTGAGTATTCTGGAAGTGGTTGGACAGAATGGCCTTACTTTTATTTAATAATCGACGAATTAAAGGTAAGAGGGGCTAAAGTTGTATATGGAACAAATGTTAGTTTTATTGAGATGATTAAACTTCTATCAGAATGTAAAAAACCTATAACTAAAACAATAAAGCTCACAAGTGATTATGATGCTGTTGTTAATAAAAAGGCACAAACAGTCACAGTGGGTTGTCAAACAATTAAATTTGATAAAGTGGAAGAAATATATAAATTTATGACTGAAAAGTAATAAGTAATGAATATAAAACTAAAATCAAGCCTATACACAGCAGCTACGGTGATTTGTGTAATAGTATTGTATATAACAATAGTTCGCTATCCACAAGTACTAGCATTGTTTGGTGGAATAATTTTTGCTTATTTTGGTATAAAAATTCTCTACGATGCAATCTATGAAGTGGTGGATGAAAATGAAAGGATGAAGAAGGAAAAAGAAAAATACGAATAAATAAAACCCAGGTATATGAGAAATAATAATAAAACGAAAACACCACAATACTATATATGCGATAGAGACTTATATTCTGTTGTCATATATAATAGAAAGAAATTCACCAAAGGAAAAATATACAAGCGTGTAAAACCAAACGTATACATAAATGACCAAGGTATGAAAGACGATATATCAATCGAGGGTTGGCAAAGGCATTTCATACCAATTCAACCACTTAATACTGAAATCAAAAAGGTGGAGGATGTGAAGATGGTGTTGTTAGTGGGTGGTGGTGTAGTGTGGTTATTTGTTTATGTAAATTAATGATTTATGATAGAAATACATTGGTTGTGGATACCATTTATTGTATCGTTTTTTTTGTGTCTTTTAGCTTATATTCTTGAAAAGGGTGAAGAAGGAGCTTTGACAATAATTGCTGGAGTTATTACTTTTATCTCCATTGTAATATATGTTGTTGCTTTTGTATCTTGGGTTCTTAATCATGTAAGAATAGTATCATAACCCAACATTTTTTTGTGCGCAAAACTAACAAGTTTTTTTGCAAAACTAACAAGTTTTTTTGCAAAACTAACAAGTTTTTTTGCAAAACTAATAAGTTTTTTTGTGCAAAACTAATAAGTTTTTTTGTGCAAAACTAATAAGTTTTTTGTGCAAAGTTATTTTTGTAACGTGTGGATGAGTAAAGTAAGTGTGGAAATTCGGTATTGGTAAACAATAAATTTTTGTTGTTAATCATTATGGTATGTGGAATGAGAATAGTGTGGGGGTGTGGTGTGTTTGGTTTGTGTTCCGTTCTCTTTTGTGCCACTCCACCTCTTTTTTACGCAAAATCGTATATACTTGTATTGCTAATCAATAAATTTTTTGTGCCTACCAATATTTTTGTGTGCAAATTTTTTTGTTTTAAAATTTTTTTGTGCAAAAAATAAGTTTTTTTATGCAAAACTAACAAGTTTTTTTGTCAAAGTTTTTTACTTAAATTTATTATATAAATAAAATAACATGCCAAAAGTAAATTTCAAATTTAGTCTGGGTGATACAGTAAGAGTTACTAATTATAACCATGCCTATCCAGTTGCTGCTGCATACTTCAGATCTATGGGTTTTAAAAATCTAAACTTTAATGATTTGAGTGAAAATGGTGGTGAGGGAAAGATTTTTGGTACTGATATACTTTATGGTGAACCTGTATATGCTGTGAGATTTACCAATTCAGATAAAGAAGTGTTGATTCATGAAAATGGTTTGGAAAGAACTAATAATTTTAAATTCCAGGGTGATGATTTGGTGATTGTAACTAATAATAATAAAACATACACCACATATAGTGATATGTTTATTAAAAAAGCACACGCAGAAAAAATGGGTTTTAAAAACACCGATAAAAATTCTATTTTTCCTAATGGAACTGTAGCAAGGGTTTTTGCTTTATCTCGTCACTTAGACCAACCAGATAGAAAACTTTACGCACTGGTGGACATGAATGGAAATGAAACACTAATTAGAGAAGAAGGATTAACTTTTGTTTCCAAAGTATATGATAAAAATTTGTTTAAGCGTGATTTGTTTATTAACGTTAGGTTGAATGAAGAATATATCGCTGAGGTTTATAACAATAAAATTGTTGTGGGTTGTCAAACAATCACCAAAGAGAGTTTTGTTGAGTTGGTTGACGCAGCTAAACGTAAGGGTTTGATTGACTAAATTTTTGTGCGGCAGATTTTTGTACCTACATTTACTGTATAAATAACAAATATGAAATTAGAAGACATTAAGGTTGGTGGCAAATATGTTCCTAAAGCAAAAACCGCCCCGGGTTTTGAGGGATTGGATTTGTGTAACCATTGGAGAGATGCTAAAAAAAGTAATAAACCTTATCTTTATTGTGTTGGATTTGATAAGGTAACTACAGATTGGTGTCCACCAATTACACAGGTGGATGTAGTGGTGGTGAATATGGATCCTTCTATGGATGGTGGTAATTTGTATATGCCCGAAGATCTTGAACCTTATGTTGAAAACGAAACTAAAAACGAAAATATGTCTAAAAAAGAATTTACAGTCGATATTGATTTTATTAAAAAAGCACACGCAGCTGCATGCGGTGATTGGAAAGTAATATTGGAAAGTAAATTTCCAGATGCTTTCAAACCTCAACCATTTGAGTTTAAAAAAGAAACTACATTAACAACTTCTACCCTTCCTAACGATTTACCTTTTTTAGTTGGTAGAAGTTGGGCACCAGCGGGTAAAGAAATGAAATGTTTAGTGTTGCACAGCAGGTATGATGTAATTGTGACTGAACATGAAGGACGTAAAGTGTTGGAATTTATTGAAAAAAGATAATTTATTTGGTTTAGGCAAAATTCATTTGTATATTTACGACGTAATAAAAATTAAACGTTATGATGATCAAAGCATTAGCAGTAAATGAGAAAGATTTAAAAACAATCTTTTCTGTACTTAGTCCTGAATTTCAAAGTCAGTTGAAAGGCCTTTATCCTGGTTTGTTTGTTACTCATAAAGTGGGTAATAGATATAAGGATAGTGAAGGAAATCGATATGTACTTGCACATGAGAGCGGTCATGTAGCTATGGTAAATGTTGATAATGGCTCTATTTTGGCAACTGTTAGGGTTGGCAATGTAAATAATGTAACTGAGGAAGAAATGGAAAGGGTTTATAGTGGAAAAGAAATGAAATTGGTGAAAGAGGCTAAATAGCCTTTTTTACTATATAATTGATCTAGGTGGCACCTTGTGTGCCACTTTTTTGTTCGGCACAATTATTTACGTATATTCATGTCATGAAATTAATAGAAAAACCATGGACATACGGTGTTTACCCAGCGTACACCGAAATCGAGCCTGAACTTGAGGCGCGTGAACCAGGAACCCGAGTGTTACCTGCGAATTTCTTCTACGAAAAGCGATTGTTTTTTTACCTGATCAAGCGATGGGAGCCCGGCGAGCACAAGTCATTCCCCAACGGTGGATTTGAAGTGCGTGACGAAGGTGGTGGTGTGCGTAATTACGATTTAGATCAAGTGATTGTACACCCGCTGGTGATCAAACATAAAAAGACACTAGAGAAGATGAAGCGCAAGGGTGAAAAGATCGCTGCTAAACGTGAACGCGAACGTAAGAAGCGTGATAAACAGATCAAGTCATCAACTCCAGGTAAGCGTGGACGACGTCCCCTTACCGCTGAAGAACGAGCACAGCGCGAAGCGGCTGCTGCAGCCAAGAAAGCACGTTCGAATGGTAAACGAGGAAGGCCGAAATCAACTGAAGTAAAACCGCAAAAAACGCCTAAAACCACAGGCGGTAAGCGTGGCCGGAAACCACTTACTGACGCGCAGAAAGCGCAGAAAGTCGCTGATAAAGCCGCTCGTACAGCACGTACAGGTGGTAAGCGAGGTCGTCCTAAAAGATAATAGCGTGGTGGGCAAAGCCCGCCACGTATATTTACGTTATAAATTTCAAACATGAAGAAGTTAAAGTTTAAAGCTGGTGATAAAGTAAGAGTAACTAAACGTTCTATTTCAGGACATGGTTTCAAAAGGGGTGATATTATTACGATTGATAGAGTTGATCATAGTGATACTGAAATACCATACTTTAGTGATGGTTATTGGGTGAGTGAGGAAGAAGTTGAACCAGTGAAAAAGTTGAAATTTAAAGCTGGTGATAAAGTAAGAATTGTTAAAAATTGTTCAGGACATGATTTCAAAATAGGTGATATTGTTGAGATTGAGTTAGTTGATAATAGTTATTGTACTAAAATACCCTATTGTAGTGGTGGGTATTGGTTTAGTGAGGAAGAAGTTGAGGCAGTGAAAAAATTTAAGTTTAAAGTTGGTGATAAAGTGAGAGTTATTAAAACTGGAGATGCATTATGGGGACATAGTCATCCAGTTGGTTTTGAATTTGAAATTCAAGATGTTGATGGTGATAGTAAGGATACAATGCCCTATTATAGTGGTGAGTATTGGTTAATGGAAAAAGAGATTGAATTAGTAAAAACAGAAACAAAAACAAATAAAATGAAAGATTTTGCAATTGTTAGTAATAGTACAGCTTTGTTAAAAGCATTTACACAAGAAGCCAATGCAATGGGTTGGAGACGAAATGCCAAGTTTAATAATAATAAACCCTTAACTGAGTTATTCCATGATGTTGTGTTTGGAAACAATTTTAGTTGTCTCTTTTTTGGTGAAGGATGGAGTATGACAAATGGTGTTTTTGAAGGTTGTGGTTGGGCTGCTTCCAATTATAGTGGTGATATTAAGGTATTTAACCTAAATACACAGTGGGATGAGGCTGTCAAATATGCTAAGGAATATTTGGAACACAAACAAATCAAAACCTTGGAATTGACTAAAGACTACACTGCTAAAATCGACATGAAGAACAAAGTGGTGGTGGTTGGTTGTCAAACGATTCCATTCAGTAAAGTAGATGAACTACATCATATGATTTTTTATAAATAAACTTTGGAACGGCAAAGACAAGTCGTATATTCAAATCACATAAATAAACAATAAAATATTTAAAGGTTATGCCAGAACAAGCAACAGAAGTAAAAAAGAGAGGACGCAAGATCAAGGAAGATTCAGCGCGTCAAGCACGATTAAAAGCTCGAGCAGAGCGAGCAGCAGCAGGTTTATCAACCGGTAAAGGCCGCCCGGTAAAAGCAGATTCAGCCCGCCAATTGCGTTTGGCCGAACGCGCAGCTAAAATCGCCGCAGGTGAAACTATCAAGCGCGGCGCACCAAAAAAGCAAAAAGCAGAAGCTGCTGCTTAAGATCAGATAACAAATAGCCCGTAGGTTTCTACCTGTGGGCTTTTTCTTTGGTCAAAATTCATTGTGTATATTCACGTTATAAATTGATGATTATGGAAAATATAGCTTATACAGTTTATCCTGAAGTTCAACCCACACAAGAACAGTGGATGGAAGAATTTAAAGTGGGACGTTTGGTTATAAGAAAATGTCCTAATGCTTTAAACATGATGAATTTGTGGAAAGAAGAGAAGGGTGGGCAAAAACAATCACTTAACTTTAAATCCACAATTGAAAAATTAAAACCATAATATGCAAAAAGTAATTCACCCAATCGACAAAAAAATAGCCTTTAATTGTACAGATGAAATATTAGTTAATCTTGTCATCAAACTGTTAAGAGATGCTGGTTTAGAGGTGTATGTTGACACCACTAAATTTGATCCTACATATCCGTATGTAGTTTGGGATAGTGAAGTGTTGACTCAATACCTTGATCTTGAAGATGGTAATTTCGATCATGTCGAAACTGATATGGGTAAGTTTATCAAACATTTTATCAAATATGAAGACGATAAAGTAATTATCCCTCTTTCAAGTGAATATAAGGCTACTACTTATGCTGATAAAGTGGTGGTTGGTTGTCAAACCATTCCTTATGATAAAGTAAAAGAAGTATTTTTAACAATGGGGAAACTGAGGAAGGCAAAATACAAATAGTACCTTCACCCCATGGTAGTAGAAGCATTACAAGCGTTAATTTGGATGGTGTTAGGGTTATGTTTCATGTTTAGTGTAAGAAACTGGCTTGAAATGATAGCTCAAGTAATAATTGAAATTAAATCCACTGGCAAAAGCTCATGAGCTGATTATTGAAGTGGTGTGTGGCGAGTCAAGGCTCGCCACTTATATTTAATATATAAATTAACAAATATGAAATTGAAACTTAAAGAAGAAGAAGTAAGCATTTATAATGCAAATAAAGCAAAAGCAAAAGCATTACGTACTGATTTCCTTAAAGAGTGGCCTGAATTTGATTATTTGGAAATTTTTACTGAAAAAAGAAGTAATGGTGTTTGTAGGACTAAGTTTTGGGGAGTAAGTGAATTGGCAATGAGAGTATTTAAAATGTGGATTGAAAATAAACAAAAAGATGGGTATTATTTGGATGTTAAAGTTAAATATATCCCAAAACCAAAATATAGTTGGTGGTACAAACCTTCAATTGCAATTTATATTAAATAAATCGTGGCGAGTCAAGGCTCGCCACTTATCTTTCCTCTATGAATAAGAAAGAAATTAGAAACGCAATCAATAAAGCAGCTTACATGTTTGCTGAATCATTAGGTTATCAAGTATCAGACGATAATGATGGTTCATTTGTTACGTTCCTGAAACCCGGAGACAACATTGACAATTCTATTGATTGGAGTCGTTCGCAGCACGAAACAATCGTACTAAACTGTGCGAGTGAGAGAACCAAAGCTGACGCTAAACTGATTGACGAGCATATGGCTCCAATTATTAAACACCATAAAGATGAATACATCATCCACCAAATAATTAAAATACTCCCATGGATGATGAAGAAAGATGCCCATCACAATGCTAAAGCACTTTTAATTGCTGTAAGAAATGGTGAAATTACAAGTGGTGAGACATATAAACTAGTAAAGAAATTAGATAACTAAGGCAAACCCCAGGTCATATATTCATGGAGTAAACGAAATAAAATGAAACAAGTAGTTCAAGTTAATTGTCCAGTAGAAATCCTGAATACAACTGATCCCTTCTTGTCATTAATCTTTTTAAACTAATATCATGTCTAGAAAAAAATACAAAGTAGGTGATAAAGTAAAAGTGGTGAAAAATATCAGTCTCCACCAATTTGAAATTGGAGAAATCGTTAGTGTTTTCTCAGTTGAACTTGAAAATGGAAGAACAACTACAGATAAAGATGCTGAAGGGTTTATATTTTCTTGTAGTGATGATAATGACTGGTGGTGGATGGATAATGAAGAAGTAGAACCAGTATCTGAGGATGAAATCAATATCGAAAACGAAAATAAAAACGAAAACATGTCAAAAAATCTCTTAACACCCGAAGTAGAAAATATCGTATTAATTCAAAGAGCAGCATTGTTTGCTTTGATGGCAAATACATTTCAAATGGCCAATGCTGGTAAAAGTGCTCGTGAAATTGCTACTATGTCAGCAGGTATCTTAGCCAAACTGATTGATGGTGGTAATATGGTTAAGGATAGAATCGAGCATGAAGTTGCAGGAATGTCTCTTAAATTCCTCCACACTGAACAAGCGATTATAGAGACTGAAAATATCTTGAAGGAAAATAAGTAAGAATTTTCATATGTGTTAATTTTAGGTATTGTGGTGAGTCAAGGCTCACCACTTATCTTCACGGTATAAATAAATAATTATGTTTACAAGAAACGATAAGTTAAGTAGAGAAGAAAATATTAAATTAGCTGAGGAATCAGCTAGTAAAGCATCTCAATTGCTTGATGCGATTGAAACAGCTGTAAAGGAGGGATTCAAACACGTTCCAAAATACGGTACAACCCCAACCCAAAATAAAAAACTCGCTTCGGTTACTGAAGTAATCGCCCGCCTCCAATCAGAAAAATCAATCGCCTATCGTTTAAAGTCTGATTATTCTACAATGGACAGGATTGCAGCTGAAAAACAGAAATTAGAAGAAGCTCAAAAAGAAAAAGCCACTAAGGAAGCTGAACGAGTAAAATTAGTAGGTGAAGCAATCCAGTACCTGATTCAGAATGGGAAAATCATTAACGAGCACTTTACAATTGAAAATGCTATTAGTAAAGCAAATGACTTAGCGTTTGAATTGGTGGTGGATAAATTAAATCAAGACAACACTCCAATCGACTTTAGTGGAGACGATAATTGTGAAGACTGTGCGGGTTGGATTCCAGGCAGCCACAGATGTGATTGTGGAAATCGTAGAGTTGGTTGGGTGATGGGTTGGGGACACAGTTTCAAACAACCATCAGTTTACGCTGAAGCGTATTGATAGGCATCACTCGCCTCGTATATTCATGGTATAAATAATTAATTATGTCATTAGTATTAGTAATGAATATGATGGATAAGAAAGAAAAGTTGATGCATTTAACTGATGAATTGCAGTTGAATATGATCTATATGTGGGTGAAACAAAACCACATCACCCGTACTGAATTCAAAGAACTGATTAAGTGGTGGAGTGAAAAGCAAGTACAAGAGGCGACTGCAATAGCTAAAGCAAATGTTACACCTCACCGTCGATTCAAAGACGAATGGGGAAACAGCGATTGGAGAGATACTGGTGAAATGGGAGGCTAAGCACAACGCAACACGTATATTCACGTCATAATAATAAACACATGAGATACTATATTTCAGATATCAAGCAAATTAAGAGTAAACACGGTGATACTATCTACGCCACTCTGAGAGATGAGAATCACGATATCGTTATTTCAGCTACATTGGATTATATCCTGAAGGCGATTGAAGATCGTTGCTATGGAATCATCCCCATTAGAGAACTCGTTCAAATAAAAAACAATAAAAATGAAAAAATTAATCACGTTGATGATAGTAGCAATATTATCTAGTTGCTCTCAAAACAACAAATCATCCTTACCGGACCCAACATATGATTATAAAATCGTGGTGATTAGTGGGTGTGAATACATTGAAGTTGATGCTGGATTTGGATATGGAGCAGTGTATAGCCTCACCCACAAAGGTAATTGCATTAACCCAATTCACCCCCGCAATACACCATAGATAGGGTGGTCACCACACGCTGCGTATATTCATGTCGTAATAAAAGTTAACGATATGATAGCGCAGTTCAGAGTATTAAATGGTAAGGTGGTTAAAGCCGAGTATGATATGGAGTACGGTTCCGCTAAGGAATTGCATACACTGTTCCATGAATCCCGCCAAGCGTGGGCTGAATACCACGTTGAAGTAGAAACGCCAACGGCTACACTGTCTTACAGTCACACCTACGCTGAGCAGGTGAAGATGGAATTAGCGGCTAGTCAGAACTAGTCGCATATATTCATGGTATAAATGATTACAGCATGAACGAACAAATAGTAATAAACAACCCAGGTAGCAGTAATGAAACACTTACACTACATTCAAAGAACCGAACCACACAAATGGAAGTAATTGGGTATGGTGATGGTGATGTTGAAATTATAATGGAAAGTAGGGGTGGTGATTATTCTACCATGTACCTGAACCAAGACCAAATCAAAGCCCTAATCGCATACCTCCAAAACCAAATAAAATAATAACACATGAGCGTTTATAAAGAAGCAATAATGCTAGTTGAATCGATTGAGAGCAAATCCAAGCAGATATTCCCGGACGCCGCTGATTTCGGAGCACCAACCCGTAAGGGAGACGCCGTGTGGAACGCAGCCAAGCAGCTCGTTGACTGGTACGGTGTGGAGGGTACCCGCATCGAACAAAGATACCCAACCGGAACCACCGTCAGCCAAGTGATTGAATATATGCCCAACGAACACGAGAGTGATGAATACATCAAGGTGGTAGTGGAGTACACCACCACACGCAATCACCCATCAATGGACGGGTACGTAACCGTTTACCTACAACAACAATAATCACCAATATGGACAAGCAACTCCAACCCGTATATGTAACTAGAGACGAAGCCGGCCACTGGTATGTCATCCCGGCTGATAGGGGAAGCCGAATTCCACAACGATGAGCTCGACGATGAGCTAGTTGACAGCGGGGAGTTCGACAACAAGTGGAGGAAATACCGCACAGGTGGAGACCTAAATAACACTCAGCTGTACGCTGAGGTGTAAGCGAGCATCATAATTGTTAATTTGCACGTGGGTCGGTTCCAATGGAGCCGGCCCACCGTGTCCTCAACTGCGGGCGACAGCCAATGAGCGGGTGAGTGGACACAGACATCAGACAGGAAGCCATAGCGCAAGGGTGAGGACGATGGACGACAGCCGGACTAAATAATCCAGGTGGGCGACAGCCAATACCGAGCGAGCGACAGGGGATGTGGGCGACAGCCAGCGGACGTGCGACTGGTGATGAGGACGATGGATTCCGGCGGGTGAAGTGGGTGGAGGGGAGTCTCGAGGGGATCTCGAGTGCGGGACGATAGCGGGTCGATAGCGGGATGATAGCGAAATGCTCCCGCGCGAATTGCGGTCCATCGACGGGCCGCACAAAAAAAGGTCGTACCCGATGTATTCACGGCAGACACACACCTCTTTACCATCGACAGTATATACTCATATATTTTGCCTTCAAAAACCATTTTAGCCCATTTTGAAACCCCTTTGCAAATCCTCAAAATTACCTCTTAATAACCTTTTTTGTATATGGAAAGTATATATTTATTTACGAATCGATGCAATAAGGTTATATGTAAGAGCATATAACAAATTTTAATTTGTACGTAAACCAAAAATCATTATATGTCTTTGCATATAAAAAAGTATATTCAAGATAGTTTGTTATTGACTAAAGAAGACTTTATAAGTCACTCATTAAACACCCAGCAAACCCAGGCTCAACAATATGGTTTAACCTTAGAGCAATGGCAACAAGCAATAATGAGTGGAAGTGTTGTTCAGGCAAAACAAAGTAATGATATTGGGTCATAAAACAAAACGTTAAGTTATGTTATATTTCATTTTGTATTGGTTAGTCATATCAATCCTAATATATTTCATGTATGAATATGTTTTAGGTATTGACACCAAAAATACTAGTTGTGTATGGGTTAAGTCTATTTTATGGACTTTGGCATTACCACTTACATTAATTTTGGGTATATTATCGGAACATAACAATTATGACAAATTTTAACACCCAGGTATTATATCTAAAGCCGTTAAAAAACTAATTTAAAAATGAAATACTTTAAGATTTTTGTGGGAGTGATACTTTCATTGATTGTAATTCAAATTCATTATTCTGTATTAAATTCAAGTTTTTTTCAATTTGCAAGCTTTACGTTAATTCATGCAATTATTTGGTCTGCTATTTTCAGGTGGGCTGAGATTGAGGTATATACGGATTGAGATAGGAGTTGGAGTAGCCACAACTATTTGTGAAGGGGCTTAGTTTCTACTGATATTTATTATTAACATGGAGAAAATTTTCAAAGTAAAGTTAGAAGACAAAGCAGCCTTATTAAACAAAATGGAAAAGGCTGGAATGCCTCTAGACAGTACACAAATTAAAGATAATAAGTTGGAAGGTTACTTTACAGTAACTTGTAGCGACCCTGAAAAAATTAACACCATTAATTCTATCTTAAACCAATCCTCAAAAATAAACACAATGGATAAAAAGAAAATAAAGAAAGACGATTTAAAAGAAATGATTCGTCAAGAACTTCAAACTGTCTTAGCTGAAAAGAAAAAGGTTAAAGACGAAGATAAGAAAGAAAAGTTAGATGAAAGTGAAGAAATTAATGAAGATTTAGCAGGAGAAGCTGCTCCAATCATCGGAACTATTTTAGGTGTAGGTGGTACAATGGCAATCGCTATTGTTAGAGCATTAATGAAAGCTAAAACTCCAGAAGAAAAGAAAAAAGTATTACAGAGCATTTCTAATCAGATTGACAAATCTAAAGGTAATGTTTAAAAATAGTTGGTAGGTAGTAGTGAAATTGGGCGTCTTGAAAAAGATGCCCTTTTTCTTTGGAAGTATAAAGATTTTCTTGTAACTTCAGCCTACGGTTGGTTTGAAAAATAAGGAATGAGAGGAAAAGGGGAATGGGTGAACGGGGAGAAAACGCGGGGATGGGGGTTGACATATATTTATATATAAACATATATTATGAGATATAAAAACAATGTATTAGATAGAATAACAAACGTTGAAGCTACAATCAATCGCGCTGTTATCCAAGTAAATCGTGGAAGTTCTCAAGATGAAATTCTTGATACCTTAGAAAAGTTAAAAGAATTAACTGAAGGTATCCGTAGAATGGTTTCTGTTGAACCTGACGATTTTGAACAACAATTTGCAAATAGATAATTATGGAATTAGCTTTATGGTTGATTGGTATCCACGTAGTGGAATTAATGGGTGTTGCGATATTTCTATTAATTAGAAAAAATAGAATATTGGAAAACACTGTTGCTAGTCAACAACAATATATAAATTCTGTTTCGTTTTTACTTTCTGAAACTTCCAATTCATTAAAATCTATCACTGATAATTTATGGGTAGAGGATGATGAAAATGTTAAACAAGCTATGGAGAATCTAAAAGAGATTCAAACTATCTTAAAGGACTTCAACAGCTAATTTGGATATTTCTATTTTTGTTTTTATATTGGATATAATAAAAATCTTATATTCATATGGAAACATACTACAATGATGATGACATCTTTGGTAGTGGCGAAAATATCCAATACACCAAACGAGGAAAGCCACGTAAGCGCAAGCCCAAAGAACCTAGAATTTACTTTACACAAGACACTGAAGACGCTATTATAGAGTACTTAGCTGAAACTGATACGGTTAAACGTAACAAAATTTACAACGACCGAATTGAGTACGCCTTCTATAAGTTAGCTGAAAACATTATTCACACATTTAAGTTTTACTACACTGATTCGGATAGCATTGAAGATCTGAAGCACGAAGTAGTTACTGTATTGCTCGAAAAGCTTCACCTATATCAAAAGGATAAAGGTAAGGCTTATTCTTATTTCGGTACTATTGTAAAACGTTATTTAATCGTTTACAATGAGAAAAATTACAAGAAACTTCAAGACCATGTAACTCTGGATGATGATAATGATGAAAATAAAACATCAATCTATGACCGCATCGATGAAGAAAATACTGAAAAAGATGAATTGAGTAAGTTTATAGACATGTTTGTTAAATATGTTGATAAACATTTATACGAATTATTCCCTAAAAAGCAAGACGCTAAAACAGCTGACGCTATTGTTGAATTATTCCGCAGACGTGAGTCACTGGAAATATTTAATAAAAAAGCATTATACATTTATATCCGTGAAATAACTGAAACATCAACTCCTCAGATTACTAAAATCACAAAGAAATTAGACGCGTTGCGTGTCAAATTGTATAATGAATATTACGAAAACGGATATATAAAAATTTAAGAGTATATATTTATTGGTAAACACAATTTATGGCTGTATTCGATGATGTGAAGCTATTTGGAAATACGTCTTTATCAGACATTTTCAAACAAATACACAAAAATAATAAAGATACTGATAAGCAAATTACAGAATTAATCGATGCTCTTAAACCTTTAGCATCAAGTAACGCGGGTTCTGCTGTAATGCTTATGCCTACTGTTAAGGATTTAATCGACGTTAACGTAAAAAATAACGAACAATTAATTAAAATGGCGGCAATTGCGCAGAGAGCTGTTAATTCTGGTAATAATAGTAATGCTGGAGATTTCTTCGACCCAGAAGAAATTCAACAATTAATTGAGGAACAAAAAGCAGTTCAAGAACAAGGAAACAAGTTATTAGAAAACATTCCTCAACAACCACAATTATCACATGAGAATAAAGGATAATTTAGGAGGTTTAATAGTATCAAGTACTAAAGCTTCACCAAACACTCAAACATCAAATATTCAAATTGGACGAGTATTCGGTGTTATAACAACTGAAAATACTCCTACACAAGAGTTATTTGAACGTTTTGGTGGTTGGGCTGGAGTTGGTACTATATTTTATTTAGATTATAAAGCATCTATAGGTGTTAAACCTGAAAATGTTGATTTATCATCTTGTAAAACTGCTCTTCCTCTTAACGCCTCAGTTCAAGACTATCCTTTAGTAGGTGAATTAGTATTAATTCAATCCGCTCCAGCTCCTTCTAGTCAAGTCGATAACACTGCTTCTCAGAATTATTATTTAAGTGTAGTTAACATTTGGAATAACATTCAACAAAATTCTCCAACTCCATTTCCTTTAGGAAAATCATTTACTGAAAATCCTAAAATTCAGAGACTAATTTCCTATGAAGGTGATAGAATTATCTTAGGTAGAAAAGGTCAAGGAATTAGATTTGGAAGTACTTCTAAAGGTTATTCTAACGAATGGAGTGAAGTAGGTGAAAACGGAGACCCAATTACCATTATTACTAATGGTTATGATTCGTCTGATAAGCCTTATTCTGAACAAATAAATAAGGATTTATCTTCTATTTATCTTTCTTCTACTCAGAGAATACCTTTACAAACAGATAAAACTGGGGTGTTAAACCCAATTACAAAACCGATTGAACCTAACAAATATTCAGGTTCACAACTTATACTTAATTCCGGTAGAATTGTTTTAAATGCTAATAAAAATGATTTAATGTTGTTTTCAACTAATAACATTGAATTAATTACTAAAAAAACAATTTCATTTAATTCAGATGATAAAGTAATTTTTAATTCTAAAAACTATTTAGGATTAGTAAATGAGAAATTACCAACAGAACCTATGTTACTGGGTAATCAAACAACAGAATTATTATCTGATATTTTACAAGAATTATCTAATTTAGCTGGTTCTTTATCCGCTGCTGTAACACCACCTCCAGGTTCTCCTTTAGTGGATGTAAATGCAGCTGGTGTTCGTTTAGCTGAGGCTTTAAATGATATTATTCCTAAGCTAAATAAAATTAAATCAAACAATAACTTTTTATCTTAATGTCAACGGCAGAATTATTAAAATTAAATAGAAAAAATATCGCTGTATCTAGCAGTGATCTTTCTACTAAGGTATTAAGTAATCCTAATAAGGATTTATCTGCTATTTTAGGACTTGTTATAACTAAACAATTAACATCTATCTTTACTGATATTAGAAAATTAGAAAGATTAGTTAATGAAACTAATAATTTAATAGATCAAGCTAATAATAGTAATTATAAACCTCTATTTAACAGAGCTATAGTTGCTAGAGAGCGTGCTTTAAATATTTTAGAAAAGGCAGAAAGAACATCTAAACGCTTAAAAGGAGTTTTAGATAGTATTTCTAGAATTTTAATAGTTTTAAATTTAATAATTTCTATAATAAAGAAAATTCCTATTATCCCACCTAATGTAGTATTAATAATTCAACGAATTCAAAATTTAATTAATTCATTGAGTATAATATTAGCTATTATATTACCTTCTTTAAATAGAAGAATTTCTGAAATCGAATTATTAAAGTCTAAATTAAAAAGACTTAATGATTTCTTTGAAAATGAAACTATTAAAGGTTTAATTAATGGTACTATATCTCTAAATAAGGAGGATAATATTGAAGATATAATAGCGGGTATAAGACAAGAAATAAATAGTACTACTGTTATTGACGAATATGAAGGATTTAGATTTGAAATTAAAGATGAAGTAACATTAGGTGTTAATAAAGCAGTAATAGTTAGAGGATTAAGACGCAAATATGCCGTAGCTATAGATACTAATAATACTGAGGTTTTAAGAAGCGATGCATCGTTTACTTTAGACCCAACAGATCTAGTAGAACAATTAAAGTTAATTATAGATCAACGAAATTTAAAAGCTTAAAATATTTATAAATATGAATGTAAAGACATTTAAAAAATTAATCAAACAAGCTGTATCAGAAGCAATCCAGGAAGAATTACCTGTATTGTTAGAAGAATACATGGGTAACCAGAACAAACCTCGTCTTAACGAGAATAGAACATTCAACTTTACATCAGATAATGTTGGTGCTTTACCTGGTGACGTTCGTGCACAATTAGCAGCTAAAATGGGATTAGATATGGGATATCAACAACCAAAACTACAAGTAGTTAAAGGTACTGATGCTGAAGGTAATCCTGTTAACCCATATCTTAGTTTTATTGCTGATGCTGCTGCAAATATGACTGCAGCTGATAGAGCTGGTTTAGGAAACTTAGGTGAAGTAGAATAATGCCAATACCAAAAACAATACGTGTAAATCCAATTGACCTACAGAAAAATGTGGCGGTTGGTGTGTCTTTACCTTTCAACGGTAAAGGTGTATTTAATAAAACATACACAACTAAAGATCAGGTTAAATCAAATCTAATTAACTTATTATTAACTAATAAGGGAGAACGTGTTTTTAATCCTGAATTTGGTGCTGATTTGAAAAGAGTGTTATTCGAACAAATAACAGAAGATCTTGAAGATTTAATAAAAGAATTAATTACACAAGCTGTAGCAACTTTTATTCCTCAAATTACCTTAACAAATGTTATTGTTGATACTTCAAGATCAAGTGAAAACGCAATCACAATAACAGTTCAATATTTTCTGAATATATCTGAAGATGCAGATGAAGTTATAGTACAATTTATATAAAATGGCAGATAATAAAGTATCATATTTAAACAGAGATTTTAATGGGTTTAAGACAAATTTAATTAATTTTGCAAAAACCTATTTTCCTAATACTTACAATGACTTCTCAGAAGCTTCGCCTGGTAATTTATTTATTGAAATGGCTGCCTATATAGGAGATGCTATGTCATTCTATTTAGACACTCAAACTCAAGAAAATTTCCTTTTATATGCTAAGGAAAAAGAAAATCTTTATGCTTTAGCTTATTTATCTGGTTATCGCCCTAAAGCTTCATATGCATCAAACGTTGTAGTAGATGTTTATCAATTATGTCCTACAACTGGAAGTGGTAGTACTGTAGTACCTGATTATTCAACTTATGGATTAGTAATCCCAGAAAATACTTCACTAACTTCAGTTTCATCAGGAATTAAATTTATTACTACTGAAAAAGTAGATTTTACTGATACTACTAATGTAGAAGTTTCATATGTTAATCCTACTTTCTTCTTATTAAAGAAATCTGTTAAAGCAATTTCAGCTGAAATTAAAAGTGTAGTTTTAAATTTTGATGCTACACCAGAAAAATTCTCAACTATTGCTATTAACGATACAAATATTTTACAAATATTAGACGCTACAGATGAACAAAGTAATAGTTGGTATGAAGTTCCATATTTAGCTCAATCTACTGTTCCTGTTCAAACATCTAATCCTAATGTATCAAGTGATGGAGTTCCTTATTTATTATCATATCAAAAGGTTCCTCGTCGATTTGTTTCAAGATTATTATCTGATGATACATTACAATTAGAATTTGGTGCTGGTGTATCTAATTATTCTGATACAACAATATTACCTAATCCTGATAATATTCAATTAGGATTAGTACCTGGTATTTCTAATTTAAGTGATGATTATAATAAAGCTTCTGTATTCTTTACTCAAGAGTATGGTTTAGCACCTACATCTAATATAACAGTTAGATATCTTGTTGGTGGTGGTATTGAATCTAACATACCTTCAAATGATTTAACAGTAATTGATACATCAGGTGCATATTTTCCAAGTAGTATTACTGGAGCAACTGCAGACCAAGTATTAGCTAGTGTAGCATCTATTAATCCAGATCCAGCATCTGGTGGTAGAAGTGGTGATGAAATTGAAGAAATTCGTAATAATGCATTTAACGCATATCAATCACAATTAAGAGCAGTA
>ERZ869929.565-NODE-565-length-20421-cov-18.821320_pt1 | contig 20421 bp, 34 predicted proteins | sample MGYA00579312_ERZ869929 | MGnify/ENA primary metagenome ERZ869929 (study PRJEB32216, sample SAMN09231818) | wastewater metagenome | place: USA: Maryland | collected 2016-08-09 | study: EMG produced TPA metagenomics assembly of the PRJNA472060 data set (Reclaimed... | reverse complement strand
GAATTGTTTTATTACAATCAACAGCTCAACAAACCGATAGTTCCTTAAGTATAAGACAGTATAATGCAACTGTTGCGGCTCCAGCTTTGAATGCTAAGAAAGATCTTGTTGGACAAGAAATACTTAGCACTCCTTTGGTATATAACACATCAAGTGGTACGGCTTTAGCAGCCACTAATTATACCGTTGCAGAAGAAGTAAGTACAACAGATGGGTTGAAAAGAATAGTTTTAACTACCAAATCAGCGGAATGGGCTGGTAGAAACCTTAATATCTCTTATGACTATGGTGCAGAGGGATATATAGAAGATGCAGGTAGCAGAACAGTTTTCAATCTGGTTATATTGTTTGGTGCGTTGGCAATAGCAGTATTCCTGCTTGTTCCAAGTCTTAGGGAAGGATTAAGTGGGGTGATTGGAAGGTGAGTTACACAGATATAATGAAGATTGTACCAACAATGTCAGCAACAGCCTTGCTTGCAGATAATGTTAAGTATACCCATAAGAATAAATATACAACAAAGAGCATGATTAATCAGGGCGTTAAGAATATAGTGGGTACTAATTTGATAACGGAGACTGCAAAGTTGACTTAAAATGCCAAAATCAAAAGCCTTTAAACAACTAGAGAAAAACCTAAGGAAAGAATATCTAGGAGAATCTGTGCCTGTTAAATATCGCAAAAGATACGGATCCAAATATGGCAAGGAAGATATCAAATCTTTTGCCTACGCAATATCTAAATCCAGAGGTATAAAAATTGATAAGTAAATATCTTATTGTTATTTGTTTTATTTTTCTTATTGCCGGAACAACAGCCCTTAATTATGCAAACCCCAGCTTGCCCAAATTAGAGAAAGAATCGGTCACCGACGGTAATGTATATTACAATCTTTCATGGAATGAAACTTATGCTGATGAAATATATGTACGTTTAGATGGAACTAATGAAATGAGTGGGGATTTAAGAACCCCCAATCTTAATTTAACAGAGGGCGACTTAACTTATATTAACTTTGATGCTAACTTAGGTTTAAGATCGTATAGCGAGGGGGTTGCAGGTTATGAATCGCTTTTTGTTCCAGAAAGTATAAATGGTACAACTAGTATCTATTTAGTTTCAACAGACTTAAGAACAGGAGTACAACCAGCTTATGTAAAAAGCAAACCTTTAGACGTGAGAGATCCAAACGAAGCCTATAATCAGTATTTTAATTCCCTTGAAACCAATAGTATGAAAGTAGGTATTGGTTCGGGCGTTCCTACAATTTCCACTTTAGGGACTGGTGATTTAATGATTGATTCAATAACAAATAGAATAAACATTGGTGATGATAATTTGACCACCACAGGAGCAATATGTGATAATGTTGGTTGTATTGGAACTACAAACAATATATTCAATCAGGTATTAAATACTACATCCGACGTTACTTTCAATAAAGTGAGTATAGGTTCGGACGGTGCGGCTATTACTCAAAGTAGTGGTAATCCAACTATTTTAGGAGATACAGGTATTACATTTGCTTCTGCTCAAACTTATTCTCCATTTGGAATTGCGGCTACTCCGGGAATTTCTTTTATAGGAAACGGTTCATCTGGAATGTTTTTGAATAATACTGGTGTAGGTATATCTGATGTAGGTACTGTTGCTGCATTCTTTAATACTGGAGGTTCAAGAGTTTATTCTGCATTCAGAGCAGATAGTTTAGCTCTAACAACAGACTTACCTGTAAGTGAAGGTGGAACTGGTGCAAGTAGTTTTAATGCTAGAGGAGTTGTTCTCGGTGGAACTACCACGACAGGTGCTTTACAATCATTAGTTAATCCGACTAGTGCTACTACGGGTTTCCATGTATTAATGCATAGTGGTTCAAGTGGTAATTCGGTATGGTCTGGATTAAAGTTTAAGAACTCTGCAGGTTCGGGGAATATATTTTATGCTAGTGGAAATAATTATTCAGATAATGATGAATCCTTAAAGTGGGACCATGGAATATTCGGTTTACATATTAAAGACCCTATAATGTTGTTTAATTCAAGTGATGCGGGGGAAGATGACTGGATTATTAAAAACGAAGATGGAAATTTGTTTATAAGAAATATAGACCGTAATGGAACAGTCTTACAATTTAATGAAGCTGGAGGAATGTGGATTAATGAAACTACGAATATAACTCAAAGTTTAATTATTGGTGGCAGTTATAAAGTTAATTCTTCAACTGGAATTTCCGGAAGTTGGAATTGTACATCTTTTCCAAATGTAACAATTGTTGGGGGAATAATAACCGCTTGGGGATGTTAGGAACATCCTGCTAGCCTTTCAAATGTACTAATAAAAGAATTATTATCCACCTTCATTTCCTATGGAAAAAATTAACTACACATACTAGCGAACTAATACTACTAACTCTACTATATAAACCCCCCTATTTCCGATGGAACTATTTAGAATATACATATATTTAAATACTATTTATTTATTTATTTATTTATGTATAATGATAATAATACTAATTTCGGAAAAGTAATGAGGACGATTACTCTCTCGTATAATATTAATGAGAGACTAAAAGAAGAGAACAACGCTTCTGGCCTAGTTGAAGAGTTGTTGATTCAATATTTTGATTTAAGGGTACTTAAAGAACATCAGGAAGCTTCTATAGAAGAACTCAATAACAAAGAAGAAGAAATAAGAAAGAAAACAGATGAACTCAACTCACAAATGGAAACAATAATGAAAAAAAGATTTCAAGCCGTTAGTCAATCAGAAATAATTGAAAAACTAAACGGTCTAGGAATAACTAATAATTTTTTGATTGAAAAGCTGAAAGGGATGAAGAACTATCCCAATGTTTTGGTAGCAAGAGATTTAAAATTACAATATGAATTAAAAGAAATAGTAAAGATATGGGAAGCTTGGAGGTTGCTTCATCCAGAATGGGCAGCAGAAGAACAAGGGGAGATAGAAGGAAACCAGAAGATCTAATAAGAACTTATCCTGTAAAGAAGGACCAAGAACTTAATTTTAGATGGGATTACTTCCAGAAAAAATGGATAATATAACGAAAATGATAATGAAAAGGAACCATATCTTTACTTATAAGTGTAAGAAATGCAAGAAAGAATACTCTTCTGATTACCCGAAAGACTCGGGTGTGTGCTTTCGTTGTTCTCCTAAGTGTGCAGCTCGGAGGAAACTCTTAAGTGGTTACAAACATTTATAAATAAAAAGAAACTTAAATAAACATGAAGAAAATAATACAAAAATATGGTAACTCGATTATTATAAGATTTAATAGTCAAGAAGCCTTACTTTATGATCTCAACGAAGGAGACTTCGTAGATATTGAAATTGTAAAGATAGATAGACCAAAAATCCCCTACTCAAGAGTAATGAAAAAAGAAGGTAAGGTAAAATGAAGCAGGAACTATCAGACAAAGAGTATGTAAAGTTTGATTCTGGAATGGTTATTGAGTATAATAAGGTCCGAGAATATGGAACCGATTGGAATAACGCTGTACGGGCCAGGAATCGCTTAAAAAAGGCATTTAAATTACAACATCCATCTGCACAAGAGGTGTTAGACTCATGCTAAATAATTACAAGGAGGTGCCTCATGGAACAACAAACAAACACAACTAACTGGCTTGACGAAGAACTCAAAACGCTTAATGTAACCACATTTGGAGAAATTTTACCAGCAATGAAACTAGAACAAAGTAAAATAGCAGAATTTACTGTAGACTTTGCTCAACCTTTCAACAAGTATGTGGCAGCCGATGGAACTATCAAAAAGATCATTCCAGTAACCCATAAGGGAGAAAGAAAGAATCTATGGTTAAATGTCAAGAATCCTTTGTACAGTCAGATACTGGAAGCAGGAAAGAAAGGCCAGACAACCTTTAAAGTTTCCACAACTGGAAGCTTAAAAGATACTCGTTACACGATTGTAACCGATGACTAAGCAGTTATCTGCTTAAACAATTGCAAAGATCCGGAAGTAAGCCAACTTTTGCCATCATCGGCCCCTCGGGTTGCTTACCATGATGCTGAATACTTGGGGGGCCGTCATACTCACATGGAAATACAAGAATTTATAGAAAGATTTGAAGAGAAAGCAGAGATAATAAAGAATAGTGTTACTTATAAAGGAACATTTAGAATAATTGAAGAGAACGACTGGCAGAACCTAAAGAAGAAAGCTCTTGCACATTATTTTGTAGAAGATGATATTGAATATGGGGGAAACGAAGAATGAAAGAATGTAAACATGAATGGTGCAATGCTGGAAAAGCAGAAGTAACTCTTGTCGGAATATATCTGATTTTATATTGTAAACACTGTGGGAAATATATTGAAGCAATGCCTTTGGATAAGCAAGGAGACAAAGGAAAATGAATAGACCAAGACCAAGAGAAATCTATGTAGGACAAGCGAGTAGACATGGAGATATTCCTGAGAGCAGGGAGGTAACTCTAAGCGGTGACGTTAGAGAAGAGTTTAGGTTCAAACCACTCTCTTCATTAACTCCTCTCTATTCTCAGGTTGATAAGTTCTACAGGAAATGGGGGAGTGATTGGCATGAAAGAAGAAGACAAGTACAGAATTAGAAAGAAAGGAGACAAGCATATGATGTCGGATAATGTAGAAAAGACGCCAGTAAAAAATGAAATTACACAGGAAATGTCTGAAAATGTTGTCGGAAAAGCTAGAAGAAAGTCAAGAAAAATACCTAAATGCGTAAGGCCAGAAGAATTTAAACTATTGATTGAAGCAATCCCAAAAAAAGATTCGGTTGCCAGGATAGCTTTTCTATTGGCTTATTCAAGTGGCATGAGAGTAAGCGAAGTCATGCGATGTAGGCCAGAACACTTTAGGCCTAACTCTCTTTTTGTTCCAGAATCTAAGTATGGAGTAGAAAGGATCGTTCCAATACCAAAAGGATGGAAACAAGAATTTCTAAAACATCTCCCACTAAAGACTTCTGATAGGACTCTTGAAAGAAAGTTTAAAGCTTATGCAAAGAAAGCTAATCTTCCATTGCATTATGTATTTCATTCATTAAGGCATGGCTTTGCGACCAGAGCATTAGAAGCAGGTATTCCGATCAATCAAGTTCAAGTTCTATTAGGTCATAGCAATATATCAACAACCAGCGTCTATACAAAAGCCAATCCTACCGATGCACTTAAATCGTTTGAGGACCTATTCTGATGAAAACGAAGTACAAATTTTTTAAAATTCCTAAAGAAATACCTATTGTATTAGATAAAGAGTTGTCAGATTGTTTAAAAGAAGAAAATTATCAGAGATTGGCTGATTTGATAGAAAATAAATTAAGTAAAGAAATATTATCTTATGGACCCGATGGAAGAACTAGAGTTAGCTATATTATCCAGAATCTAATACTATCCTTGGTTTATTCAAAGGTATGGAATCAAAAGACAAACAAATTGCGACATAAATCAGGGAGAACTCACACATGAAGATGATTAATACTGACGCATTTTACATAATTTACGACATAAAGAAACTTTGGGAGATAACTAAAGAATGAAAGAGAAGGGCGATAAGCAAAAGCTAATAGCTTTAGCAGAAGAAATCAGACTGGCCCACATGGGCCTGGAAGTAACTCATAATCTCTTAGTTAAACTTTACAAAGAACTAGAGGAGATGTTAAAAGAATGAAAGTCTGGAAAGATAGATCTGGGAAAGCTGTCGAAGGTAAAGAATTTGTAGCCCGATGGAAACAGGGTATAAAACAAATAACCCCCATTCAACAAATGAAAGTTTCTTTGTTTGGTTACTCTATTGTTTTCTTGGGGATAATCTGGGGCATGATCTATTCTGGGTTGTATGGCCAATGGTGGCTACTCACAATATTATCTGGAAGTTTTATTATCTCTGGAATGCAAGTTCTTCCAATAGTACAAAGAATGATCTTTATGATAACAATTGAGAAGGAGGTTCTATCCATATGAAAAACAGGTTTGTTAGTGGACTAATCCTTGTGAGTATAATCATCTGTACAATTTTATTGTTGATTGTTTTATACGGCTCGATGCGTTACTGGTCAAACACTTTTGTAAATACTGTTCCAACTTTTGAGAAATTATATCTCGGAGGAATCTTAATTGCAATCGTTTCAGGAGCGATGTACTTCCTTAAACTTTTCATTAACACTATGGGCGATACGATAAAATCTTTTCGACATGAATAATAAAGCACAATTAGATTTTGACATGGAAACCATTGCTGGAGCTGGGCTTGGATTACTCGGAGGGATGCTTGCATTGTATGTGATGAAGGGAGCCGGACTTGGCTTCTTCTGGAAAATAATGACATTCGTTTGTACATCAATTGCAGGGTTTGTAATATCTAAAATAATCTTAAGCAGGTAAAATGTTTAAAGGAGTAATAGAAGCAAGTGAATTGCCAGAGCAGGAGAAAGTATATCTCAAAAAAGATATATTTGGGTATAGGGTTGTTGAACCTCCCAAGCAGTGGTATCATTGGATAATTGGCAGTAAAAGGAATTTGTTTATCTTAATTATTCTATTAGTAATCGCGTCGCTATTTTATGTAGGCATAAAAGAAATTATTTCTGGGTGTAAAGAAATGGCAAGCAATCCATGTGCATATTGCAATACAAACACTCCTTTTGAAAATAGATTATCAAACAGATCTTTTGTAATAGTAGGTGATGTAGATGGTAAAGAAACTTAGCCCATCATCATTCTATTGCGAACTATATGATAGGATATATATTACTTGTAATAGATGTCACATTTTAAATAGACGTGAAGCAGAAAAGATAATCGGAAGGGCTTATAACATCCCAGAAATTTTACGCAAATATATTATTAAAGAAATGGAACTAGCTGGTTGGATTAGACCATACAAGCGAAGAGACATAGAACTTATTCATCCACCTTTCAATCTGAAAGATTGTCCTTCTAATATTAGTAAGCATCTTGATCTTTGGTAAAAACAATTTTTTTTCTTTGGACCGGCTCATTGATTGTTATCCCTTCTTGGTAAGGATTATAATAGTTCTTGATACCAGATATCGATAATTCTGCTGGCTGGCCGGTGATTTCGGATATCCTACTCTGGCTTATCCCTATCTTTGCCGCCAGCTCTTCCTGGGTATGCCCATGTTCTAACAGCAACAATAAGCTTTTTCTCATTACTTCTTTCTTTTTAATAGCTGCTGCGGTTTCTCTTTGCCCAGAACCCATTAAGAATTTGTTTATGCCATCTTGTTTACGTTTTTCGTATTCTTTGTCGTCGATAACAAACTCTTTTGTAAAACTTCCTACGAAATTTGCTTTTGGTTTAGCATAACTATAATATTTTTTTCCTTGCAAGTATAATTCTTTCAATCTGTCGCTGCCATCCTTCGCTTTGAAGAAAGCAGCGTATCTTCCTCTATCAATTAAAGTGTCTCCGTAGACGTGAAGCAAAATATCTCCTCGAGATATTGCAATATTTTTATCCAGATCAAAGATAGAGTTAACGCAGAATGAAACAAAGATTTGTTTGCTTCTTATCATACTCATTGCAATGATTATCATTCTGTTTACTTGAGAAAGAGCAGATCTATTTGATAATAACATTGCTTCATCAAAACAAATGTAATCTCCTTTCTTTGCTTTAGACAAACCTTCGAGAAAATCATTCGGAGTATAAAACATTTTGTCAATATCAAAATTTGGATCCAGAAAAATTCCAGTTTGATTATTCAAAGTTGTTTTTCCCATTCCACTTCTCCCGTCGAATAACAGCACCACGCTTGTGTTGTGATTTTGAATTGCGTTCTGGTAAAATTTTAAAATGTCGTGGTAGTATCCATCAAAGTAAATTCCTTTCTCTATTCCAGTTGGTAATTTTCTTGGGATTACAACCATTAGTTTATCCTGGTGCTATCAGGTTTAGGCGGTATACTATAACCGTGTCTCTTCAATGCACCCATTATTAAATTATGGTAATCAACAAAAATTGCTCTCCCTAAAAAGTATTGTTTTTTCTTAGATTCATTTGTGGTAAATCCTGTGTAGATACTTCCGCTATTCATAATCTTTATAGCTTCTAATTCTGCACTATTCAAAGCAGTTATTTCTTCAGGTGCTAGATCTTGATTAATTAATAGTCGAATAGTCTGCATAGAAACAAAAGCGTTTGCTATCTTTCCATTGATAAATTCTGTATTTGCTTTTTGTAGAAGGTTGCCAATTTGACCTATCAAAATCTCACTGAGATTCCAAGCAACTTGTTCATTTACATTCTCAGGCATGACTAAATGTATTATTTTGTTATTATAAACATTTTCTTTTTTTACATGTAATCTTTGACCGTCTTTTTAAATAAAACAAAATTAAGGTAATACATGGAGGGTTGTTAATAAAAATGCTTGGAAACTTAATTGGCGGATTTATCGTCATCCTGGTAGGTACATCTTTAATGCCTACAGTAGCTCAACAAGTAGGAACTGCACAGGCAGACGGAAACGTCACCGGTGCTAGCGATACTTTGCTTGGCCTCACAACCTTGTTCTACGCTCTTGCAATTGCAACATCTGCGATTGGTATTGCTGCTCTTGGTTTGAGAAACTCGGGATTGATGTAATTGTATGAACAGACAAAAGACCCTTCAAAATAAAAGATATTTTTTTTTAGTAGCATCTTTATTTTTTATTGCTTTATTTTTTTCTGAATCAGCCGTAGCTGAAGTGATAACACTAGGAACGTTTAAGCAGAATACAAATATTCCGTTAACCCAGGTTTGCGATAATTGTACTTACGTTAATCTAACACAAATTCAATTGCCTGGTAATAACGGATTCTTAACACTTAACGCTTTGATGACAAAGAACGGACAGAACTATAATTATACTTTTACCTCAACAGACAAGCTTGGGGATTATATTTATACCACATGCGGAGATCCAGATGGTGTACTGACTTGCGAGAGTGTTGGGTTTAAAGTAACTCCTTCTGGCAGCGCAAATATTTTGGGCTTGTTTATCATCGTGATAGCTACGATCTATGGTATTGCGTTTATTGGATTCTTTGGAAGAAACGAATGGATTTCTGTTCTTGGTGGTTTAGGCTTGATAACTCTTGGACTGTTCACATTAAATAATGGGATAGATATTTTTAGGAATACTATAACTGATGTTTTCTCATGGACTACAATCGGCTTAGGATCATTTATTTCTCTATTCACTGGAGTAGAGTTAATTAATGAGAATCTTTAAGGAGGGAAGAAGTTGAAAGAAGAAAAAGCCGATAAAAAGGATTTCGAACTAGTGCAAGTTCCGGCCAGTTACGCAACTGCCGTTCAAACACCGAATGGAGAGGTGTTGAACATGGAACAAGCAATAGTAGCAATTCTTAATATTTTAAAGGATTTAGATCAGAGAATATGATAGGTGCAATTTTAAGCCAGGGGACTCGTATTTACAGAATAGTAGTTAATGGAAATAGTATTGTCTTCAATGATGGTCAACAAGAAGCCACCATTAATAATTTGAAGTTAAGTAAATCTGGAGTTATTAAAGAATTTCCTGACTTGAATAATAGAGACGACTGGAGAGAAGAAGCGATAAGAAGGTTTAAGGAAAAGTTAAAAAAGTTTAAGACAGAAGATGAAAAGCTGATTTATTTAGTGGAGGACTTAGAAAAACATGGATTTACCCCCTTGTATAAACAAAGACAAGGTTGCAGGGTGGAGGTTTGGAAGTGACATGGGTAGATACTTTATTAGTATTTTCAATTGTATTTTTCCTAATCATTTTAGTCTGGGCAAAGGTGATGAATCAGTCTATTTACGATACAGTAATGGAAATAATAGATATTCTAAAAAAGATATTCAGCGGAGGCACAAGTGACTGATGCAATGCAAGAACCAGCTTTGACGCCAGATCAGGAAATGGCTAAGTACCTTATGGACTCTGGTGCATACACGGTTCCAGAAGAAAAGTATAATGTTCATTTGTTCTTACATAGAGCTGCTACTGCGGAGGATACCACAAAGGTTGGTAACTTAATAGATCTTGAAGTAGGGCAACCAAAATATTCTGTTAGATCATTACAGGAATTTGCATTGATATCTTCGGATATTATCGACAATGATACTTACAAAGAATACTTCAGAAAATGGGCAGAGATTGTCTTAGCTACTTCATTATCCAGAGAAGGATTCTTAGTGAAACAAGCTACTACTACCACTAGACAAATAGCAGATATTACCAAGAAGAGAAAACAAAATAGGGGATGGTTCAATTTCAGAAAGAAAGATGAAGACCAAGAGGAGAAAGAATGAAAGGGGGCATAAAACATGGAAATACCATTAAGTGAAAGGATAAAAAGAATTGAGCAGACTATGGGCATGGATGAAAGTTCGGTAGATGAGCCAGAAGAAAAAAAGAAAAAACCTGGCATAAGGATTCCATTCTTTTCGAGAGTCGGAAAGGCTAAGTCTAAAAAGAATTGGGTTTCTGTGATGAAGATATTAGACAACAGAAATATTTCTTTTGAAAAGCAACATGTTGAAAATGAAACCATTATTGTTGATGGACTGCCCCGAATTGTTACACCTGACGAAACATTAATGTACAAAGGAAACCCTATAGTTATTCTACCTAGCTGGAGTGTGAAACCATTTTCACCGACTGATAATCTATCAGAAACCGAATCAAAACAATATAGTGCCAAGGGGCATAAATTGTTGCTGGCTAGAATGTTGGGTGAAATTATATCTACAAAGAAAAAAGTGTCTTTGGCTATTGTGTTTATAATTATAGTAGCATTAATTGCCGGAGGATATTTTTTAATGAAGTCTGGGGTACTTAACTAATGAAAGATAACTATTATCGTTCAGGTAATGATTTAATCGAAATAGTATTAACAGACTGTACTGGAAGAAAACTTTCAAAATGGAAAGCAAACGCTAGTGATGCTAGAGAAGTTGTTAAGATATTAGACAGTCTAATTAAGAAATACGATTTAAAAATATTTATAAAATACTATGGTAACCTTTCAAAAGAAAAGTCAGAAACCTTAGAAAAATCTTTAACGGATTTTGATTGGAGTTAGACCGTCTTTTTAAATAAAAAGTTACATGTAATATGATGAACCCTGTTAAGTTCCCTTTTATACTGAATAAAAAGAATGGGCAAATAAATGGTTATCTAAGAAAAAAGGATTTACCTAAAGAGTTTTTAAAAGAAATCCGTCATTCAAACAAAAGAAATTTCTTAATTGATATCAGGGAGTTGATCTAAAATAGCAGACTATTCTGAATATTCTAGTAGACTAAAACAACAACAACAATTAATTAGCCAAAGACAGCAACAGTTACAATCTCAATCAACAATACGTTCTGTTTCACCAGTTCAAAGACAACAAGCTTCCCAGAGATTAGCAGAACAACAATCACAAGTAACTACAGCAATACAACAAGCTGAACAGGCACAGAGCGAATATAATAAAAGAAGAACAGAACAAGAAAGAATCCAGAGAGCTATTGAAGGACTAGTTAGAGATGGTAGTCTTCCACCAGACATTCAAGATAAAGAAACAGTTTCTAAAGTTGATAAAATAATCAAGGAAAATCCATCAATACAAAATGCAATAGATCGTACCCAAGCAGTAGCAACTGGAAATTTATTTGCATTGTTACCGAAGACAATACAAAAAAAGTATACCGAGGCTGGGGCTAAACCAATATTTGCAGGCTACGAAATTGTTGGTTACACACAAGACGGCCAAAGTTATAGCAGTGCATATATGCCCTCTGTGAAGATACCGCAAAGCATAAATAATTTAGGATATTCTAGTATGTATGATAAATCCGATAGTTCTGGCGGATATAGTTTTTTGGGTAGCCCTGGCGATGATATTCTTTCTGATAGCCAGAAGAAATCACAAGAACAAACACAAGTCTACCAGAGAAGATTAGTCTTCGAGAATATTCCTGGAACAAAAATACCTATTCCTATTCCCAGATTAAAAGGGGAATATGTTGATACAAATAAGCAACTTCCACAATCAGATAAACCTATATCTAGATTTGCGGGGGAATTTGTAGGCAGGTTAACAGAGGACGTTTTAGGTAGTGGGCCACAACAATTTTATAATGTTCTAGCAGCAACAAGTAAACAACAAAAACCTGCACAAGAAGATATTCAAAAAGGTTTGTTGTATGGAACAATTGGCGGTGTAGCTTCTGTTGTTGCTCCAGTTGGATATGTTCTAAGTGGATATTCTGGCTATCAAGCGATTAGAACCGTGCCTACGGTAATAGCTGAGCCAACTGGTCAGAATTTTGCTGATTTATTCTTATATTCTGCTGGTTCAATTCCAGTCGCTAAAAAACTTTATAAGACTGGTTATGATGTTTATACAACTCGTGGAATGACTAAGTTAGAATTAGCAGGCTATGATACAATTCCTTTTTTAATAAACGATAAACAAGTTTTTATGAGAAGATACGAAGGCATAAAAATTACTAAGCCAAGCACATGGCTAGAATCATTCAAGTATAAAAAAGGGCAGTTTGTAAAACGACAGTATAGAATAATATCACCAGAAGTTCAAGCTTATTATGAAGGAAAGCCAACAGTTTCATATTATGATTTTATTGATGGAGAAATTAAGAAAGTAACTAAACCAACAACAGCATTTCCATATGATAAACCAGAAACATTCAAAGAATATTTTGATGCTAAGGGTAAAGAATTATTTGGACTGCCTAAAACACAAGAACTTCCAGCAAACGTGGAAGGAAAACCGTTTGGTTATTCTGCTACCGGCATGAAATGGGATACTAACATAATAGGCGAGGCCGGACAATTTTATTCTGGCAAGGGTGTATCTATCGGATTCCTGAGATTAGGAAATAAATATTCTGGTGGGATAATTAATCTGTTTACGAGTGATAAACCAATAGTTTACGCATCTTATGGATCTAAATCAGTAGTTGTGCCTAAAGCTTTTGAAGTTAAAGCTCCAAACCCTTATAATCCTGGTGGAAAACCAATTAAAAAATATATCTTCCCTGGAATCGAGAAGGAAGCTGGAGTGTTTTATATTCCAACAAACAAACCAGAAGTTCAAGCTGTCGCTTTTGGAAAATTAGTCCCGATTAGAAAAGGGTATTATTTTAAACTGGAAGGTAGAAGAGTTCCAATTCAAGAGAATATTATATATGACGAAGAATTACCTAAAATGAAAGAGCTAGGTGAGATGTTTGGTCTTGAATCTTCAAAATCTTCAATACTGCCTTCCAAGTCTGAACCTTCAGCATATTCTTTACTTTCTTTACTTTCTTTTACAAACAAACCTAGTGTTACTTCATATTCTGGCAGCTCATCAACAAATCTTTTGAGTATATCTAAAAATATCTCTCCTGGTGGCAGCTCAAGTAAACCTTTAAGTTCTTTTGCACCAAATATAAAATCCTTAACATCTCAAGGTTCCAGTATTAATTTTGGAGGAGGGAGTTCTTCTCCGCCAAACCCACCAAATCAATCAAGAGTACCAAGACAACCACCATATCCTCCGACATATCCAACCAGCCCACCGAGAGGTCCACCAAGAGTACCACCACCAAAAAGACAAAGACAATATAAAATTCCAACACCGAAGGTAGCAGAAAATTTAGTCACTGCTTTTAGAACGTACTATTTAAGAAAAGGAAAAAAAGAATATTTACCAGGAGAGTTCACCAGAACTGAAGCTATAATAAAGGGAGAGAAGAAAGTTCTGTCCGGAGTGGCTGCTACATTCGGTATTGAAAAGTCAAGAAGAATGATAAGAGGAGTTGAATATAATTATGCCCCTTCTGAAAGAGCGTTTAGATCTTACCAGATCAAGGGAGGAAAGCAAGTAACAATAAAAGACAGATGGATACAAAAGGCTGGGACAAAAAGAGAACCAACTCTTAAAGGTGCAAGACTCGGAAGAAGAAGCGAGGTATCTGAGTTATTATCATTCAGAAGAAGTAAGATTAGACCGTCTTTTTAAATAAAAAGTTACATGTAATATGATGAACAGTAAAGCGCAAGTGTTTTTTGTTACAATGATGATTGCCTTAGTTTTCATTATTCTTGCTCTGGCTTTTGCCCCAGTGATAAAACAATTTTCTGATACTGCAAGAGAACCTACTTCAGATACCAACGTTGGCCTTGATTGTAACAATGAATACATATCGAATTTTGATAAAGCTAATTGTTTATTTGTTGACTATATGAACCCTTACTTCGTGGGCTTTCTGATTTTTTCGGCTGGAGCTATAATAAGTGCTAAACTTATAGGAGTTATCTAATGAATAGTAAAGGCCAAACAATTATGTTATCTATTCTATTTGCGATATTCATATTTTTAGTTGGAATTGTCTTTATTAATTTCTTAAAGTCAGATGTCTTAACTTTTCGTGGAGCCATGAGCTGCGCGGATCCATCGGGAATAAGCGACGGTACAAAACTAACTTGTCTGTTTGGTGACGCAACATTACCCTATTGGATCTTGCTTGTAATATCTTTATCTGGAGGGATGATACTTTCAAGGTTATTAATATGAAATACTCTTATCTGTCTTTGGCTATCGCATTAATCTTCTTTATGTCTTCAGCAAAAGCTCTGACGATTACAGATAACTTTGACACAGGAACAAGGAATGTAAACTGGGTTCCGGTTATCAATTCATCCTGTGACTACTTAAATTTAATTTATGCAAATAAACTTGGATGGAGCGGAACTTCTTGTATTTTAAATAATATCTTTCTATTAAGGAATGATACATATTTCTATACAAATTTTAATGTTACCTTTAAGTCAAACACTACATCGCTAAGCGGAACATCGAATAGAATATCTGGATGGTTCGTTTATACAACTAATGCAAGTTACTTTGCTCATCAGCCATATAATGTTTCTGGTACACCAAACATTTATTCTACTTATCCTTACACAGCTACACAAAACGATGGAGGTTGGGGGAATTTCATGAGCAATACTACTATAACTTATAACGGATCAAATGTGTTAGTTTACCAAAACAATACTTTAAAAACAAATATACTCATAACTTTCTTGCCAGGTAGTAGATTTGGTTTATTTGTCGAGGGCGTAGGTTCTTCAACTACAGAACAGAATGTTAGTTATGCAAACTTTTCATTTTTATCACAGGCAACATTCCCTGGAATAATAACAAACTATACTTTAAATTCTAATCTGTCTGCTTATGTTACTTCTAGACAAAATTTTATTCTTAACCTTAGTACCGACGGAACAAAAACGCTTTCATCAGCCACATTGTCTTATTGGAAAAATGGAACAAGCTATACAAATAGAACTTCTACAATAACCACTGTAAGTAGTACAAATTATTTAATCTCAAACGCTTTTGATGTTCCTGCCTCTAATGGAGTCTATGGTTTATATTTCAATTTGTTTTATTCAGATGGCAGTAGTTTTATTCTCCCAGTTGGTTATCAAGAATTGTATGACATATATTTTACAATTTGTAATTCTACAGTGTCTACTCCATTTCTCAATATTACATTCAAGAATGAAACAGCGTCCATGGAGAATGTTGGCGCAACGTTATCATCTACATTTATTTATTACCTGGGAAATGGAGAAACATCAAAGAGTTATAGCTATTCTAATCCTGGAGAAAGCCCAGGTTATTCTTTTTGTTTCACGCCATCAACACAGTCATTAAACGTTAATCTTACTGCGTCATACTCTAACTCTGAAAGTCAACAGAGAGATACTTCGTTTACTAAATTGTATAGCAGTACGATGACAACAGAAGTATTTTACTTGTTACCAACTCTACTTGGGCAGTATGTTGTCTTTCAGGTAACCAACATTGCAGACCAGGTTATCTCTGGAGCCACTGTTGAAATAAACTCTTCTCTCGTTGGTAATGTTGGAACCAGGATAACAGACAGTGCTGGTACTGCTACATTCTTTTTAAATCCCTTAAGCACATACTATGTAAGAACTTCTGCTCCAGGGTACAGAACTCTTTTGTCAACTATTGTTCCAGCTTCAACTTCTTACACAATCCAACTAGAAACAGATTCTCCAACTAGCGTCCCAGATTGTGCTAGAGGAATAACTTATACTATTTTACCGTCTTTGGCAGACGAGCTTAACAAGAATCAATACACCCAGTTCAACTTTACTTTAGTTTCTACTTATTGGAACATACAAAGTTATGGTTTTTCAATAGGCAACAAGACAGCAACTCTTAATAGCACAAACTCTTCTGGATCTGCGACCGGAGGGTTTCTTTCTGTTTATGCAAATACATCGACATATAAACTGATAAGCATTAACTACTTCTGGAAAGTAAATAATTCTGATTGCAATGCTACGGCATATTGGATAGTAGACTTAACAGAAGATGCAGACTGGAGTTTGACTACACTCTTTTCAGATCTATCCGCATACTTGTCTTCTGGATTATTTGGACTAGATGCAGATTTTGGATTACCTTTATTGATCTTTTTCACCATTTTTATATTCACTGGGGTAATGAGTTATAAATTTGGGTTGAACTCACCAGTAGCAATATCATTAATACTCTTGGCATTGGTTGCATTTTTCGATGTTGGTCTTGGGTTACTAGATAATGTAACTCCAACTGAAGCGATACCCCACTTTCCAACTGTTCTGTTATCTATAACATTTATTGCGTTGTTATTTCGGGAGGTATCTAGATAATGGCTAAGGTGTGGACTTTCATAATTATCTCTACTGGAATAATGTTACTAATGAAGTTTGCAGGGATTCCAGCCGGACTAGACGCGATACTATTTGGAATGGGTATAACCGACACGCTCGCAAGCAATGGTTCTACTTTTTTCATAGCCTTAGTTGCTCTTTTTGGGTTGGCTGCAGCTGGCGGAATAACTATAGGCACTCTTGGAGGAACTCCAGCAGAATTTGCATTTAAGGCACCGTTTGCTATAGCCAACCTTTTATTGTTCGCTGGAACTTTCGTTGGAATTGCGACCTATGCACATAGCTTTGATTCTTATATTTACAACATAGTCTTCTTTGTGATGAGCCTTTTCTCTATTGGATTCCTTTGGGCTTCTATATCCTGGGTATTCGGAGGCGACGACTAATGAAATTCTTAATCAAATGGACACTTACATTGGTTTTTCTAGCTTTATTTATGGGCTTGTGTGTTGGATTGGGTAGTGCTGTTGAATGTAGTTCACAATTGGATTGGTTGAAAAATGCAAGTTTAATTAATTTGAATAGTACAAAGATTATTAAATATCCCGATATTTTTTATGGTTCTTTTTATAGTGGAACATTAGAGAATTGGAAAACTAGTTTTACTGCAACTATTTATAATAATATTTCTATTGCTTCTAATTGCGTAGTTAATAATTATTGTTTAAATTTTACATATAATTTTACTGCTGTACCTGCATCTACATATCTTATTATTTATGGAAATGATACATCACATGATACTAGTAATTATTCTGGTATAGGTTTTTGGTATAAGGGTGACGGAAGTAGTCATTCTTTACAAGGAAATGCAATAAATACGGCTACTTTTGGTTCTTATGAACATAAGATTACATCATCAAAAGATGTTGAGAAAAGTTGTAATTTATCAAGTACTGAATGGAGATATTGTTATATTGATTTTTCTTTTATTAAAAATGCGTCAAATAACGTTCCGTTAAATATGGTTTATTTAAATAATACTAGAAGATTTTCTTTAATTTTATGGAATTCTACTGGTAAACAAGAGGGCAATATATATATAACAAATGTATCTTTTGTTGATTTTGATTCTGGAAGTGCAAATTATCTTAGATGGGCTAATAAAACAAATACAAATAGAAATTCACGTTACCAAGAAGGATTATATAATTTAATTTATCTATACAACTTTGGCGGAGTTGGTTGGTTAAATAATGGAACTTATTTGAATTATACATTAGATCAAATGGATTGGTTAGTCAGGCATCAATTGTATGATGGTGGTTGGGCTGATGATGTTTATCAATCTCATACAACGGCTGCTGGAAATGGATTTACTGGTATTGCATTTATGAAATCTTTAGTTTTGTTGAATGGAAATGAAAGATTAAATGATAATATAACTATTTTTATTGTTAATACATCTGTTGGTTTAGATGGAAATATTGTAACATTAAGTAGAGGTAATTTATATAATAGAACTGCTTTAAACATGGCTAATTATAATAGGCCGTATGGTCTATCTGCTTTTACATCTAATCAATATTTTGGAATGTATCATGCTAGGTGGCTTTATTATAATTATACTGGATTATCAACATATTTAGATTCTATAAACGGGAATTTAACTTTAGCTGATAATGATTGGCAATTAAATAGATTTGGTTTTAATTGGGAAGAAAATTCTTCATCTAATATGGGTTTTGATATTGGTTATCAGGGTGTTTCGGTTGCTGTATTAAGTTCTTTTTATCAAGATTCTAGATTACCTATTTTAAATTCAATAATCTCAAAATTAGATGTTTATTTATTGAATATTATTAATTCTGGGTATGGATTTTTACCAAATGGCTCAAGGTCTACTAATTTTACTAATGGGGTATTTGATTCATTTGTAAGTAAAACAGCAATTGATTTAAATTTACCTTATTTGAATCAATCGGTCTATTTATCATTAGTTTATAATAAGTCTTCAACGGTAAATAGTCTTGGTTTAGGAAGTTCTTTAGGTGGTTCAAATCTTTCTGGTAATACTCCCTTTAGGAGTACTGTATGGGCTGTTGAAAATTATAAATATTGTACTACACCTATTACCAATAGTGGTTTTAGATTTCCTCAAAATTATACTTTTTATTCATATAATATGTTTAATCAAACTAGTTTTATTAGAAATGTAAATAATCAATCAGGAGATATTTTAAGAAGAGATGGTTTAGAGTTTCCACAAATATATTATGCTTACGATTTTGGGTGTATGGACTATTGGTCTTTAAATAAATCTCAAGGTTTTACATATATTTATAATTATGATTTGATTGAAGAATTAAATCAAACAGTTTGTGTAACAAATGCTTTAATTTTTAATTTAACATCAATCTGTAACGGAAGTTCATCCAATGTGGCTTTGAACACGGGTAATATAAATGTAACCTTAAATCCCGGTGAAGCTTGTTATGTCTTAGATAATTTTAATCTTACCGAGGGTGTTATTATAGAGAATAGCCCTTTGGTATTAACCTTCTCAACAAATACATCAAAGCTAGTAACAAGTAGTCTTGATGAGGGTATAAACAGCACGTTCATTTTTAACATAACAAGTTGTGATTCTCGGCCTGGAGTTATAACCAGCACATACCAAACTTGGTATCCTGGACAATATAGCTGCTCGGGAGATACAATAATTATTACTGATGTTATTTTTGGTATTGGAGAAACATACTTTACTATTGAATATGGATACGACGACTTCATAGAACCATTGGATCTTAAATCAATTTTAGTAGATACTCTATCTGGTTCGAGCAAAATATTCTTCTTCTTGATGCTAATAACTATTGCTTCTTTAGCTGGATATTTCAGATTGCCAAATACAGTTGCACTAGTCTTCTTGGGATTGTTCATGGTGTTTATGTTTTCTATAAATCCTGGATTTTATTTACTTGCCATACTCTTCTTCTCAGTAACTATTTCATATTCAATTGGGAGGTTAATTAAGAATTAGACCGTCTTTTTAAATAAGACAAAATTAATAAGGCTATGGGTATAAAAGATATCGTCAACAGATTCTCTTATCGGAAAGAAATTTTTAAAGACATGCAAGACCACGATTCGGCTGCCACTAAATTAGAACAAAGAAAACTAAGCTCTGAAGAAAGGACGTTGAATAAAATTCTTGAAAAGAAAAGACAAGATAGAATAAAGGCCGAGTTAAATAGGATCTACAAAAGGCAAGATAATGAATACTGGCACAAAGATACCATATCTCAACCAAACATATTCAAGGAGAAAGGGACTTTGCTTATGCAAAAGAATCTCTTTTTGTGTGGACAATAATGTTAACGAGACAACAGATCCAGCAGAAACAAAGAACTACTGAAGACCTTGCTAAGGTAGGACGCAAAGAAAGTAAAAAAGAATCAAGAAAGGGCCCAAGAAAAGAGATAATATCCGGCAAAGCAGTTAGTAGACAGATTACGAAAAAGAGCAATGTAAATTATCAAGTACAATTACCCAACTTCAATTTCTTTAAAGGGGGGAAGACGCAAAAATAAAATGAATAGTAGAGGACAGAACTTAAAAATAGGACTAATATTAACCCTTTTTATAGGGGCGATAGTTGGAATTGTTTTATTACAATCAACAGCTCAACAAACCGATAGTTCCTTAAGTATAAG
>ERZ869929.563-NODE-563-length-20451-cov-52.973524_pt1 | contig 20451 bp, 22 predicted proteins | sample MGYA00579312_ERZ869929 | MGnify/ENA primary metagenome ERZ869929 (study PRJEB32216, sample SAMN09231818) | wastewater metagenome | place: USA: Maryland | collected 2016-08-09 | study: EMG produced TPA metagenomics assembly of the PRJNA472060 data set (Reclaimed... | reverse complement strand
AACTGGCACGGGGTAAATAAAAATCAATCAACTTTTATTTTATGAGAACAGCAAATTTAATAGAATCGGGCTATATAGCCAAACCCTTGCGCAAGGATGATATTTACCCCCAAATACAGCGCAGGAGCATTAAGGACATTACCGGCATGGAAGGCCGCAGGGGACTGGATAAGGTAATAATTTCGGGCGGCAGGATTGTAAACGTGGTTTCCGAACGTTACGCCCTTCTTGATAATTCTTTCTTTTTTGGCAAGGTTGAAGAAAAACTCCGTGAAACGGGTTTCAGCTACAAAACCCGTTATATAAACCGTGAAAACGGCAGCTTTGCGGCTGATTATATTTTGGATGATGATGATGTACGGGTTAACATCAAAGGGGCTGATTTTGACGTTATACGGCCAATGCTCCGCTTTACAAACTCCTACGACGGAAGCGCAAAAACTTCGGGCAGTTTCGGCTTTTTCCGTGAGGTATGCCAAAACGGCCTACATGTTGCACACGCAAAAATAAATTTCAACATTAAACATGTGGGCGATATGCAGAGCTTGACCGTGCCGCATATCGGCAACCTGATTGCCAAGTTCATGGATAACGAATTTTACGCCCTTACCCGTAAAATGGAACGCATGAACACCGAGTATATTTCAGACCGTAAAACATTCGTAAAGGAAATAGCCGATTTTTCAAAGCTTTTCAAGTACGAGAGCAGCGCACAAAACCCCGAACCGAGCCTGAACGCCCGTTTAGTTTTGGAAACATTGGAGCGTGAAGCAGCCGGCAACGGGGGAGCCGTTACCCTTTGGCACGGCTATAACGCATTTAATGAACTCTTACACGGTAAGCTGAAAAAGACCTTTGAACAGCAGCAGAGAAGTGATACCCTATTGTTTAACCATATAGCTGAACTGGTATGAGTAAGAAACTGTTTAACCTCTTTAGGCAGTCGGAGCAGGACTGCACAAGAGCCGCCGTATTCGGTCAGATAGTGGACGAGTATTTAGATTCTATATACTACGAGGGTTATGCCGAGCAGCTGCGAAGCGAAGACCCGGACGAATACCAACGCCAGTACCTTTTTTTTATTGAGCAGACAGGCGGCAACTCCGGGGGCGGGATATTAACCAACTAATTAATTTACCATGAAAAAGCTAGTCATTTTAGATTTTGAATTCGGGGCTGTTCATTTTTTTGAATACCCCGAAAATGTAGAGGATTTAGAGAAGTATATAACGGACGAACTCTATTTTTCGCTCTCAACAATCCAATGGATGTGCGCAGATAGATTAGAGGTATACCACCATTAATGTACGCAACTGTATAATTTAGCATCCCTGCAAAGGGGTGCTTTTTTTTGCGGTCGGCCCTGCGGGCGGCTGCATTGTTTTGAGGCAGTAAGTAATTTAACGGCGAAAAGGAAATGTTAACCTATAAGTTGATTTTCGCCGATGCAGCCACCCGCAGGGCATAAAGGAACGCTCCGCGTCGGGTTCGGTGTCGCCCGATGGGCGCTCATGGATGCTTTACGCATGGGTCAATTAATTTGCATTTTACGTCAATAAGTTTGCTTTTTGCGCAAATTAATTGACTTAATTATCAATAAGTTAAAAAATATTTTCAAATAATTACCGTAAAAATTTGCACGGTATTTATTTTTTCCCTTATCTTTGCTTCATAACAAAAACCTCCGGTGCAGGAGAATAAAGTTGCAAAAAAAAAGATGAAGACATCTGATGATGTATTGAAGTATCTACGAGCCAATAAAGAGTTCCTGAAGATTTCTGCAATAGGCAGAGCTGCCAAGTGCCCCGTGCTTTTGGCTGCTGTAAATGAAACTAAAGACGGCCACGGCACACCGGCTAAGCTGCCGGAAAAATATGTGCCTGAAATAATTAAAGTAATTTCAAAATTTACAAAAACCAATAAACACAAAATCATGAAAAAACTAGTTGAAACAACTGTTAAGACTTACAATGGGAATGCAGAAGTATTCTTCACATCAGAGGGTGAAACAATCGGATGGACTGACGTATACTACTCTGCTGATGATCTTGACACAGATGAAAGTGTTGACTATAATATGGCTATAATCCGAGAAAAGATTTTGAACAAGTTCGATGAAATTAAGTCTGAAAATCACGAGCTTGATATGGATAAGTTTGATTTTGAAGTCAGTTCTATTGCTATCCATATTTCGCCATTGGTGAAGTAGTATAAATTTCGGTCTGTCCTTTTTTTCGCTTGATTACATTTCTTTCTTCGCTTTCACAATTGTTTAATCAAAACACAAAAGATGAAAAAAGAAATGTTCATGCTGGCCGTAATCGGAATGCTCTGTGCGCCGCTTACTGCCTTAAAGGCCGAAAGCCTTGAAAAGTCGCCCCCGGGGATTGACGAAACCATCATCGGCTTTAAAGCGGCTGACTTTATAATCGAAGCTGTTCCGGCAGTAATTGATTTTGAAATTACAGCCGTTTGCGCTCCAATGGAGTTTGAGCCTGCCACCGTTTTGGAAGTTAGCGAAGTTGCGGAATGCCTTAAGCCCAACCGGCTAGACCGGCTATTGATACGCGGCCAGGGGTTTACTCATTACTTTTACACCGAAATTAACCGCAATCATATAAAAAAGCCAGTAAAGGAGAGAGGAGTTTCACCGGGTACATGCAGGATAGCCGGTATTAATTCTAGTCATTGTGGCAAGATGATTAGTCTGCGAAGTAGCCTGCACCTCCGGCCAGACAAGTAAGCCAGTTCAGTTCATATTTAAACATTTTAAAAAGCCCTGATTCGTCAGGGCTTTTTTTATGTCCTTTTTTTACCCCGGATGATACTTCAATTTAGCTGCATGATACGACTGAAACAGGCTTTCGAAATCATGCGCAAATCCGATCCAAAGGGCGAGAATATTCCGTTCTCAATTTCCTTTTTTACCTATGACCGGAAAACCCGGAAAGGCGGTAAACGGATTGATCTGGAAGATTGCCGGTTCATCCCCACTTCTCACGACATGCGCCTGAACGATACCATCGGAATACGGGCCAAAGGCAAAGACCATGATTACACTGTGCATGCCCGTCTTATCACGCACATTAATAAAGAGAGGGTTACCTGGTAATGTCAATAGTTGAATCCAACGGCATACTTTATTCCACCACTTCCAACGCGGTGATGCTGTCAGAGTATAAGCCCAAACTTGAACCGGCCGTTACCGTTCCGGAAGATGACCGTAACTATTATTACTTCCCATGGGGTGCAGATAACCTGCTGCCCCAAAAAATAGTACAGGAGTCATACGGTTCCGACCAGATTCCGGCACTCATTGACTGGAAGATTAAAGCCCTGGTATCGGGTGGGCTCATTTACGGCAATCTTGAATTTGACGAAAACGGAAACGAAAAACTGGTTCCGTTCAATGATCCTGAGATATCGGCCTTCATGTTCCAGAGCGCAATGAAGCGTTTCAGCCGTGAATCGGCATCAGACTATTATTGGTTCAATAATACCTTCTCTGAGCTGATATTGACCGGTGACCGCACTAAGGTGGCCACCATCACCAACCAGGAGGCCACCTTTTGCCGATTTGCGTTACAAAATGCCAATACCGGCATAGTTCCAGAAGTATTTATCTCAGCGAACTGGCATAAGAGCCCAAATGAAGGTGATGTGGCCAAAGTTCCGCTCATTGATCCATACTATGATCCTGCGCTGAGCATGCGCAATTCTAAAGGTTTCCGGTTCATTTATGCCAGCTCTTTCCCATCTCCGGGTAAAGTTTATTATCAGGATGCGCCCTGGCATGCGCTGTTCAACTCGGGATGGTTGGACATTGAGAAAGCAATCCCGGCGTTTAAAAAGGCCCTGATGAAAAATCAGATCGCCATCAAATTCCACATCAAGGTGCCGTCCAGCTATTGGGAACAGAAATATTCAGATTGGGACGAAAAAACCCCGGAACAAAAAATTCAAATCAAGAAAGACGAACTCAACGCATTCGACAATTTTTTGGTTGGCGAAAAAAATGCCGGTAAAAGTTTTCTCACCCAATACGAAAACAACCACGAAGGAAAGCCTATGTCGGGTTGGATCATAGACCCCATCCATGACCCCATGAAGGACGGAGCCTACATTGAAGATTCACAGGAGGCCAGTTCGCACATCATGCGCGCGCTTTCGCTTGATCCCACATTGGTTGGTGAAGGCCCGGGAAGAAACCGCCAGTCCAGCGGTTCCGGTTCGGATAAGCGAGTAGCACGGGACATTTACCTACTCAATGCCAAAGCTGACCAGGACGTAATTCTGGAACCGCTTGATGTGGTTTCAGAATACAACGGGTGGAAGGCCAAACACCCCAAACTCACTTGGTGGTTCAGAAACTATATGATAGCCACGCTTAACCAGGTAAGCCCACAAAACCGCCTATAATATGCCGCTATTCACATCCACATCAGAGTTACAGCCGTATGCAGACGTGCTTGAAGGATTTGACTTCACTCCTTTCCTGGGCGCATTGAATACGGCTGACCGTATGTACATATACCCTGCTGTTTCAAGGGTTTTTTATATCCATCTGAAAGACAGGGCTACAGCGAATACTCTTACGGCAAAAGAAAAAATTGTATATGAACTGGTTCGCGAAGCTGAAGCAAAACTGGCCTTTTGGAAGTGGATACCAAAAGGCATGGTTAAGATCAGTTCATCAGGTATTCACATAGTCACGAGTGAAAACAGCAAGGCAGCATTCCAATGGATGACTGACGAGCTGGCACGCTCATGGATTGAAGAGGGTTTCTCCGCGCTGGAGGAAGCATTGGCTTTTATGGCTAATAACCTGACTGATTTTCCGACTTATAAAAACTCGGATGAATACCAGCTTAACCATTCCGGATTCGTGAATACGGCAACCGAAATGGCTGAGCACTTCACCGTGGCCATGCCCCGGGTAACATTCTTGCAGACCTCTGCCATACGCCGTCGCCTTGAGCGGGATTTGATCCGCCCCGTTCTTGGCGAGGCTTTGGCAACTGAAATAGTTACACAGATTAAAGCCGGTAACCTTAGTGCCGGAAACAAGGCTATAATTCATTTCATACGCGGTGCGGTTGTTAACCACACCTTTAACCGCGCCATGCTCGAACTGTCCGTCACGATTGACGACAGGGGAATTAGTGTTTTCCGTAACAAAGAATCGGAAACCACCAACGTGAGAATTCCGGCTGATGATAACCGCCTGAGGCAGCTGCAAAAGGAAACCGAGCTGGCAGGAGACGGATATATCGCCAAGCTGCGGAAACATCTCAATACCAACAGCAGCCAGTACCCATTATACACCAAAACAGAAACGCCAAGAGAGCTTGAAAATAAGCAGGACAGCGGAATATACCATGCATTATGAAGATACCTGATTTAAGGATTGCCGCCACCAGTACGGCCATGGCACACGCCCTGGCACGGGCATCGTTTGAGAACCAGGAAGATTTAGACCTGATGATTGTAGAACAGGCTCCTGAAGCCTGCCCTACATGCGACAGTATTCAGGAACTTCAGGAACTCATCAAGAACTGGAAGGGTGGCCGTAACATTACGATGGCCTTCGCCCATTGTACGGCCAGCCACCAGACTGCAACGGTTCAGTCTATTCTTAACTACTGGGAAAACGTCCGTAAATGGAAGAATCCCGGTTACCATATCATTGTCACTCCTGATAAAGGCTGGACCATGCTGCAGCCGTTCGAGCTTCAAAGTAACGGTGTGCTGAATTATAACGCAAACTCAGTACACATAAGCTACATAGGCGGCATTGACAAAAAAGGAAAACCGGTTGACAACCGCACGGAAAGCCAGAAGCAGATCATGCGCGCTTTTTTTGAAGCCTGGAAAGTAAAAGTTCCACGCATTCAGATTTACGGACACAGAGACAAGGCGAAAAAAGCATGCCCATGCTTCGAAGCTAAAAATGAATATTCACACCCCTTTTAATTATAGCAATGGAAAAATTACCATTTGACTGGACCTGGCTTTTTGCCGCAATAGGCACAGGAATCGGAACCGCACTCGGTTATATATCGCGAATCTTATTTGACAAGCGCAAAAAAAAAGCTGAAGACTCACAGGCCGAACTGGATGCCGATACGAAGGCCGTAGAGCTGTATGAACGATTTGCATCTCAGCTGAACCCACGCATTGAAGCCATGCAGAAACGGCAGGACGAATTATTTACACAGGTTTCGGAACTGAAGCTTGAAAATACTGAACTTAAAATCCAGAACCGAAAATTATCGGCAGAAAACGAAGGCCTGAAGAAAAACATGGACAGCCTCCACGGTGAACTTGAAACACTCAGAAAACAACTGAAACCATGAAAAATATAACTGTTATATTTTCACTAATCCTGATGTTTGCAGGCTGTTCTGTTGAACAGCGCATGCATAAGAACCCGGTTTTTAAAAATAGAATCTGTTCAGCCTGCGGAGGCCGTGATACCATCCTCCGCATAGAGAAGGACAGTTTCAGTGTGGAAATCCGAGACACGCTCATCAACATCCATCCGGATACGGCAGCTCAGCGGCTGTATCTTGAATGCGACAGCCTGGGCCGTATATATATCAAAGACATGCAGACCAAGAACGGCCGTATTGTATGGCTTAATACACAGCTGCGTGATAATGTGATAGCCATTGAGGCAATCAAGTCCAATGAACAGATCCTGCTGGAAAAACTGAGGCAGTACGAGAAATCAGGTTCCAGAAACCACAGCAAAACCGTAACCGAAATAAAAATCCCGGTTCCCTTCCTACCCTGGTGGGTAAAGTGGTTTCTTTATCCGCTATCGGTAATCGGAGCGATTGCTTCGCTTTATGCCATCATCCGATGGGGAATCCCCTTGATTTTAAAGGCTGTCCGTAAAGGCACTATCGGCGTTTAACTGTCCTTTTTTTGCGGTTTTAATGGTTCGAATTTTACTCTATGAACCACATAGAGATATACGATTCGGCCAGAAAAAAAAACATCTATTCCAAACAATGGCCCTCTAAGTGGGAGGAACTTACCCGCACCCAATTCATTAACGTGGTTCAGACTTTGTTTGAAAACGAGGATAAAGATTCGGCACGCGCCAAGCTCACCTACGTTTTTTTAAAACGGCCATTGATTTCGCTCAAACTTACCTACGGCGAAGCCTTTGAACTCGGCGACACGCTCCGATTTTTATACGGCGAAAACCCCATCAGCCTAAAGAGCTTTCTCCCGAAAATCCGTCCGGTTATTTTCATATTCACCGGACCTTCAGACAATTTTGTGAACCTCACTGCCTGGCAGTTTGCCTGTGCCGAAATGGCCTTTGAAAAAGCAATCAAAACTCCATCTGATTTGAATTGCCTTGCCGCATTGGGTGCCTGCCTTTACCGGCCCTTCTGGCGCAAAAAGTTTGACGATTCAATCCTTCCCGGACTCAACCGTAGCCTTCTAAAGTTAAAGCCAAATCAGCTCCACGCAATCTTCTTCAATTACATGATGATGCGCGGAGCACTGGCACGGCAGTATCCCAATGTATTTAACGGAGGCGATAAAAAAAGCAAGCATAAATTCGGATGGATAGCCATCATCCAGAAGCTACCCGGTGATGTATTCGGCACCCTTGACAAACGATCGGATGAACCGCTTCACAACGTGCTTATGCACTTAGAAATGACAGCCATTGAGGCTGCTGAACTGGAACGAAAAACCAAGAAGAAATGATTGAAAACTTTGAATTTGACGAATATGTAAGTTACCTGCGCGGCCTGGCCGAAAGCCATGTAGATATTTTGCATACTCCCGCGGAGCCGCATTTTTTTCGCATTAACATTGAAGATGCCCTGGACAGAATTACCGCACTCAGATCACCGATGGTGATTCTTGAGAGCTTCGAGGGTTCGTTCACCGGTCCCAACGATGACCAATTGTATGATCAGCTGCGTTGCGGCTTCATGATTCTGGAAACGGTAAAGCAGGGCGACCATGCCGCCCAAGACTTGGTATTGAAGCGCACCCGCGCGCTCATGCGTGATTTCATTTCAAAAATGCGCAACGATAAAAAGTGTCGCACACAACCCTGGCTCCAACACCTGAAGGTTAACTCGGTACGGTATTATAAGGTAGGGCCGCTCATGGTTGACAAATACGGCTGGCTCTGCGAATTCAGCGTAGACACGCCTTTGAATTTATCACTAAACCCAGCAAAATGGCAATAAACTTATCTGAAGCCGGAACCTTCAGGCCACCGCTTCACACCCAGACAAAGGATCCTATCCCGTTTAGGCTGAAAAGCACTAACACGGTTAACACCACTCCGCAAAAGGCGAAGCTAAGGCTTACGTTTACTGCAGGAGTTTCAGCGGTCAATACATTTGAATTGGAATCGCCTCTTTTCGGGCGCAAAATTTTTACATTTCTTCCCGTAGCTTTTTTCCCGCAGGAAAGCGGCTATGCCATTGCTGAGTATGTAACCGGATCTTTATCGGCTTATGTTAATAATGTTGCAGTTGACCTTAGGCTAAATGCCTACTTCGCAAATTATTACAATATAACTACCTCAGGAACTACAATTGACATTGAGGCCAATGATTTTGGCGCTCTTTACCACTTGGACTATATCGGCGGCACATCATCAAATATGAGCGGACTGATGATTATAACGGGCACCGATATAGCTTTTGAGACCAACATGAAGTTGGAGTATTACCTGTGGGGCCGTCCGGCCGGGAATGGCAATTATGCGCTCCGTTCCGTTACTCAGGCCCGTCCGGATCCTAACCAGTGGTTTACCCATGACCTGGCTGAAATCATCCATGGCCAGACATCCTTTAACCTGGGACCGTTTACCACCGGCTACATGGAAGAACGTGCCTTGCAATGGTATCTTCAGGTCTCGGAGATATACGGAGTAAGCTCTGACAAGAAGGCCGCACAGTTAATCCAACATCCGGATAAATTTAACTTCTTCAGCTACCGTGGCGGAAGCTCCCGGCTTAATACGGCCAGTTTTCATCTGCTGGTAGACGGGAAGCGATTTTTGAAACGATTCGGCCGCACGTCCCAGACAATGGTTCGTGGAAGCCGTGGCCGCTACTTTATCAGCGTGGTTAACAAGGGTAAAATGTCGCTCAAGCTGAAGGTAACCTATACCCTGGCTGATACCAGCTCTGCCAATTACTATGCCTACAATTTTCCTGCGCCAAAAGATTCGGGCGTGTATACGTTTGAAATATCGCCCAGAAAAATTGCTACAGATAACTCCATTGCGGAGTCAGATCTGGTAGGTTATGTTGTAGAAGCAGAAATGGACGATGTGCTGACCGGCCACTCCTACTCCATCAGCGTGGCCGATGATGAATTTGATACCAGGGCATTTTGGTTTGAAAGCAGCTTTGGCGTTACCGAAACCATTGTGTGCAAAGGCGCTTATGAATTTGGTATAGATGTGAGTAAGGATGAATTCCGGCTCATATTCCCTTCCATCGGAGCTGATTCCACTTCACGGGAATTATACCAGCGGCTGAACCATTTCACGGAAACGGGAACCGTATTCACCGGCTACATGGCCATTGAAGACCTGAGAGATTTCGTAACGGATTTATTGATCTCCGAAAATATATGGACGCACGGCGAAAGCGGTTCCGCATCCATTTACCGGGTCTACATCGATCCCGAGAGTTACTCCCTGTACCGTAAGGATGATTTCCTGTACGGAGTATCATTTAGTTTCAAGAAAACACTGGTTAAACAAGCATTTACGGCAGAATCATGACAGGAATAAAAATCAACGGCGAATTCCTGGTGATTGATAATCTCCGGGTAACATTTGAGATCGAGAATTCAGCTTTCTCTGAAGATATCATTTTTTCGGGTTTCAGCATTCCGGGAGAAGCTCCGGTGTGTGAAATCAATAACAGGATTCTCTCATTCGGGTACAAACTCAACCTGGCACACAAGGTTAAGCAGTTCCCGTGTGAATTCCATTTCAAAGGTATGTCCATTTTTTACGGCACGTTCAATCTGCTTGAAACAAGCCGAAAATCGTACCGATGGAATATGTCCATTTCTGGCCTTTCCGCTTTGCTCCTTGACAAAAAATTAAAGGAACTTAATTACGGCTCGCCTTATGTTTTGGGCGATACAACAATCGCCGTTCTCGAGAAAATAAACGACATGGCGAATAAGTTTTATCCAGAAATTCCCATTTGTTTTCCGGTGACGGAAAATGTATCCTTTTATGGAGAATATCAGTTAGCCAGTTCAACGAATCAGGATTTTAAAGGCTATTTAAACGCTTGGAATTTAACCACTGAGGAATATTACAAGAATCAAATTATACAGGCACCAGCGCAAGATAATATACAGGCTTTTGTCCCATGGTTTTTCGTAAAGTTCCTGATTGATACAATTTTTGAAAATGCAGGATGGGGGGTTAGCGGAACGTTTGCCAACGACCCTGAAGTTTCGCAGCTTATTATCTATTCAGGCCGTGCACTTGATAAAACCATTGCCCAGGATATTTTCATAGGTGAAAGTGCATCGGCTCAAAATCTGGTAAACCCAATTCCCAATAATTGGCTTGTACTTAATGTAGATGAGTTGGAAGACCCCGGCAGCCATTATGCAACTAACTTTTATACGGTGCCGCCTGCGTTGGCAGGCAGCGGAGTGGCTGATGTAGGATATTTCACTTTTGAATTTGACTTTGCGACGCATACCGCATTTCCCGGTGAATTCAGCGGACAGCAAAAAATAATGTTTGGTATCATATACGAAGATGAAACTGAATTTCAGTTCATAACTGAAGCCGATAATTATTTCCTTCAAAATGATTTTACATATGACTCCCGAACCATAGTAAAGGGCCAGTTATGGATACCCCAGAGTAAAATCGGAGTACGATTCAATTTTGCCGCGAAACATTATTCTGAGGAGTATGTGCTTGGTAATGTAGTTTCGCTTTTCGTACATAAAGTTACCGTTTCTCCTTTATCGCTTTCAACGCTAAATGTACTGGAAGGGAATGTTAATCTTGCCGATTTTGTACCGGATATAACAGTTAGGGATTTCCTGTTAAACATCCGGAATCAGTTCTGCCTTTCTTTTGTTCCAAATCTTGCTACGAAGACTGTAAGGATTGATTATGTTGAGCCAAACCTTGCTAAACTCCCTGTTAATATTACATCCAAGACCAATTATGAATATAACGCAACCATTCAGGAAGCGATAAAATTCATTTTTGATTACGACTGGGATCAGACAGACGAGCTTGAAAAAGAAAACTTCAAAACGATTGATACTAGTCTTTATATTGGAGAGTTTCTGCACGAATCTGACTTGCCTGCATTTCCCGCTCTAAACCGCTATGCTTATGTAATTTCTTCCAACCGGTATTTTGTTTCATTTAAGGATCCACAAACATTTGATGTTATATGGAAATACTACTCTGATGCTCTATATCCTCTTGAATTTGGTGACGGTGTTGAAAAAAAGATTGCTCCAAAGTTCCGCCCGGTTTTTATGAACAATGCCGGCTCAGATATAATTCAAAGCTTTCGGTTAAATGCATTAAAACCTGTTATAAAGGCTAAAGGAAACAGCAGCTGCTTTGGTCTTGGACTGAGTAACAGCCAACCGCTTAAACTGGCCGTTTGGAAAGGCCTTACAGAAGACCGGGACGGAAACCTATATCCTTTTGCCACTCCTTACGCTTATGATGATTCAGGCAGCGCAGTATATGATTTTTCATTAAAGTGGGATTTTCCCCTTCACGGCCTTTTCGAGCGTAACTGGAAGATTGTCGCATCATCTCTGGTCGATACCGAACTTGTTGAAATGGATGTTGACTTTAACCTGGCAGAGCTTCTTGAGTTTGACATTACCCGTACACAGCTCGTAGAGGATGTATACTACGCCATCAAGATGATGCGCCTGACGTTTGCTGATTCCCAGATTTTACCAACCGAATTAGAAATGTACCGGCTATGAGTACGAACCAGGATAATTTTATAGCGCATGAGGTTGAGCAATGGGCAAACCGTGTAAGCGAAGCCGTACTCCGTGCCCTGGAACGCAAAAAAATAGGCGTAACGGATGAACTGCGCCAATCAATACGCCATAAAAGCCGCCAGAACATTGGTGAACTCATGTTCAAGGAGTATGGCCGTTTTGTGGATATGGGAACCGGAAGAGGCTCAAAAATGGGTATTGAATCCATTGCATCCAACCGGGCGAAACTAACCGGCCGTAAACCAAAAAAATTCTATTCAAAAGTGTCATACGGCACTCTATCAAGCCTAATACAGGCTTTGGTAAGCAATTACCAGGAAACAATCATTTACCAAGCTAAAAACAAAATGGATGAGCGTTAAGACTGACATAGTTAACCTGCGGGTGATCGTTAACGGCAATGCCGCCAAAAAAGAACTGGCCGCACTTGACCAGGAATACGTGAAGATTAAGAATTCAATGAAGGGCCTGAAAAAGGGCACTGATGAATACGTTGCTGCAAATAAGCGGCTTCAGGAGATAACCGACCGCATGGCCGGTATTAAAAAGGAAATTGGCCTTACGGCGCTTAACCTACGAGAGCTGAATGCCGAGGCGCGCAGGCTCCGAGCCATGAAACAACACCTTACTCCGGGTACTGAAGCTTTTTTGCAAAATGAAAAAGCGCTGCGAGCGGTTAACCAAAGAATTCAGGAAGTAAACAGCGGTCTTGGGCCGTTTGCGGCAGCATGGAAAAAAGTAAGCATTGAAGCCAAAGCCGCCGTTGCGCTGCTTAGTGCAGGATTTGCGTATGACCAATTCCGTAACCTTATACAAGGCGCAATTGACTTTGATGAAGCGATTGCCGACGTTACCAAGGTAACTCAGCTTTCAGCCGCTGAAATGAAGCAGCTAAACAGCGAGCTATCAAAAATTGATACCCGCTCCAGCCGTGCGGAATTACTTGATTTGGCTTACGAAGCCGGTAAATTGGGTAACGATTCCGTGGATGATGTTTTGGCCTTCGTGCGAGCAGCTGACCAAATTAAGGTAGCCCTGGGCCGAGACCTGGGCGATGATGCCATTACACAAATCGGTAAAATGGTAAGCATTTTCAAGCTGAAGGATACATACGGCCTTGAAGAGGGCATGTTAAAAATAGCATCGGTGATCAATGATGTGGGTATGGCATCAACCGCAACGGAAGGTTACCTGGTTGATTTTGCCAAACGCATGTCGGGTGTTTCCGGCATTGCCAAAATTACGGCCCCCGAAATTATGGGTTTAGCCGGTACTTTGGACAGTTTAGGCCAAACATCGGAAGTATCATCCACTGCCATCAGCAAGCTTCTTACTAAAATGGGTGCAGACGTGCAGACTTTTGCGCGCATGGCCAAAATGAGCGAGAAGGATTTCCGCGCGCTCATGGGTGAAAGCGGCCTGAAAGCTTTACTGAAAGTGATTGAGGAAATGGGCAAAACAGGCGGCGGTTTGGAAGCACTGGCCGGACAGCTTGGTGATATAGGCCTTGACGGTGGCCGTGTGGTTGGCGTGCTCGGTACGCTTGGAGCCAACATTGATGAAGTACGCCGCCAGACCGATTTGGCAAATGCTGCCTTTGAAAAAGGTACATCAATCACCCAGGAATTCAATATTAAGAATGCCACCATGGGAGCCGTGGTTAAAAAAACGGCCCGTGAAATATACGGTATGCTTATAACCGAAAAGGTCAAAGACAGCCTAAAGGCGATTGTTATTTCCGTGGCCGATTTTATTAAAGTGCTGAAGGAAAATAGCACTTCGATTTTGACATTTATAAAAATAGCATTGGTAGCCGCAACGGCAGTATTAAGTTATAACGCTGCCGTAAAAATGTCTATTTTCCTCACTAATAACAGCCTTAAAGCTATTATTCTGGAAACCGTGGCCAAAAGAGCATCAGCAGCGGCCTCAGTTGCAGCTAGGGCGGCAACTCTTTTATTTGCCGCCGCTAAAGCAGTATTGACCGGTAACATTACACGGGCCACCATTGCAATGCGCGCTTTCAGTATAACAACAAAATCAAGTCCATGGGGTTTGATAATCGGTTTGGTTACTGCGGCTGCTACGGCTTATGCTTTATTCAGGAATCAGGTTAAAGAAGCCAACCAAACTAAAGAAGAGGCGGTTGCTCTTGAAAACCAATGGACCAAAAAACAAGCAGAGGAAATCGGCAACGTTAAGGCCTTATTTACCATACTCAGAAAGTCAAATCCTGAATCTCAGACCAGGGCAAAGCTTATTGATGAGATCAATTCAAAGTACGGCACTACGCTGAAAAACTTAAAAGACGAAACTGAATTCATGAAGCAGCTCGCAACTGCCCAGGAGCAAGTTATTAATAACCTTAAACGAAAATTTGCGATAGAAGCACAGGAGGAAGGCCTGAAAACAAACGCCGCCAATAACATAAAGTACCAGCTTGAACTGGTAAGAATTCAGGATGAGATAGCAAGAAAACAAGCGGAGGCATCCAGATTGAAGCCTAATGAAAGCAGGAGACTTGCCATTGAATCGGAACTTCAAACCTTGGAAACCACCAAAAAGGCATACGAAGAAATGCTTAAAATTTCTGAAGCCGGGTTTGACAAAATCTTTGCTTCAACACAAAAGGTAATTGACCAGCTGGGCGGTGATGATATTCCGCTGCCAGATCCGGCAAAAATTCAAGCAGCTCTGGATGCAAAAAAGAAAGCCAAAGAAGAGGAAATGAAGCTTTACGATGATATTGCCAAATTTATTCTTGAACGCCAAGAGCATTTGGCAACCGAGCTTTTTGAAGGCGAAGAGCAGATTATTTACCAGACAGCAAAACAGTACCGTGAAAAATTTGAAACGGTAAAAGATGCCGCACAGGCTGAAAGGCTTGAGGCATTGATGACTGCCGAAATTGAGGAAAACATTCGTCAGTTCCGGGCCAAAAAAGACCAAGAATTTCAGGAAGGGAAAAAACAGGCGGCTGAAAAAATTCATGATGCTTTGCTTACTGACCAGCAGCGTCAGGAAGCAGCAATAATAAGACACTACGATTCATTGATAGAACTCAACAGGCAGTATAACATTACTGAAGTTGATTTGGAAGCCGAGAAACAAAAAGCGCTGGACGCCCTTCGTGCAAAAAATGCAAAAAAAGAAGAGCAGGAATTAGAGGAGTGGCAGAAAAACCTGCGTAAGCGCACCCAGCTCATACAGGACGTAATGAATGTGGTAGAGCAGACCTCTGCCAGCATTCTTGAGACAATCGCCAATACCGAAAATGCCGATTTCCAACGCTACAAAAAAACGCAGGACGCCAAATTAAAAACGCTTGATGACAGACTGAAAGCCGGATTAATATCTGAAGAGTATTATGCCGCCGAAAAACAGCGTATTGAAGATGATTTGGCAGAGCGCGAGCGTAAAATTAAACTGGAGCAATGGAAACGGCAGCGCACGGCTGATTTAATCAGTGCGGGCATAAAAACGGCATTGGCTGTTGTTACTGCCCTGGCATCCGCACCCCCTCCCGGTAACTTTATACTTGCCGCAGCTAATGCTGCTGCGGGTGGAGCCCAAATTGCGGCCATTGCATCACAGCCTGAGCCAGAGTTTGGACAAGGTGCCATCTTTGAAGGCCCTTCTCATAAAAGTTCCAAAAAGGGCCTGCCCGTAATTAATCCGGATACCGGAAGGCCCCAGGCATGGTTTGAAGGCAACGAAGCCCTGATTCCCAAAAAAGCAGTTGACAAAAACCGGAACCTGGTTGAAGCCCTGATTGATGCCGGACGTAAGGACGGCACTCTTTCACCGGTAAACTTCAGGAATGTATCTAGAAGCCTTGATATGATGGCACTGGCCAAAGGCGGTTATTACTCTTCCAACGGAACCAGCTCAACCGGTAAAGTCAAATTTTCAAAAGGAAAATCAACCGAAAAGGATGCCGCAATTTTAGCCAAGCTTGATAAATTAATCGCAGTTACAGCTGAAGAAAAAACAAGACCGGCAATAGTTTCGCAAAGGCAAATGGATAAAAACACGGAGGAGCGAAACAGAATCAGGCGTTTGGCCGGAGCTTAGTTTTTTTTATGTTTGTAGCAAACAAAACATCATGAAAAGATTATTATTCATTTGCTTATTAGGCATTTCGGTTTCTTCACATGTGTATTGCCAATCAGCAATATCATATACAGATGTAATTACGGTTTCAGACGCTTCCGCTGATGATTTATATAAAAAGGCGCTTCAATGGTTTGTATACACATTTAAAAGTTCTAGCAATGTAATTCAGCATAAAGACCCAACGGCTAAATTAATAATCGGTAACGCAACAGTTAAGTATGATACAAAGGTTTTCATGTCTCAAAATTGTACATCAGGTTATATTGATTATGTTATAAAACTTGAATTTAAAGACAACCGTTTTAAATATACAATTACAGACTTCTATCACAGGGGTAGTGGCATCGGCTGTAATGGTCAAGCTTATGAATTTGGTTATATTTTAACTTCTGAACCTTGCAATAATAATTACTACCCTCCAGCTAGACTTCCTAAATCATTTATTACTAACCTATGCTCGGACATGAAATCGGTAATAGACAGGGAAGCAAAGTCGTTGATTGTGTCCTTGACAAATGATTTACCAAAAATTCAAGCAGCCCCTTCTGATGATTGGTAGCCGATTTACTATAAGATTTTAGCAGTTTAGTGTAAGATTTTAGCAGTCAGCACTTTTTTTGGCATATTGTTTGGAATTAACTTCAGAACCATTTTACTTTGTCCCCGACAACACAAAGATAAAATGATTAAAAATTCATTAAAATATCCCGGAGGAGCCCCTGAGAAGGGTAATTCATTCACGGTACTCCCGTGCTTTGTGTTGTCACCCTCCGGGCTTTTATTTTGGTTAAATTTAAAACCATATACAAATGACAACACAAAGCAAACCGGCTCATTTAACAGCCAAAACAAAAGCAGAATTAGTAAAGGCGGCACTAGCTCCCAAAGAAGTTAACGGGGCGGTAATTATACCTCTGCCCAAAGATTTTTGGGGCATTGGAGAAGATGAAACCGTTTCTTTTTTACAAAACCTGGATGCAGGTGTTATTTCATGGATGCTTATGTGCGCAAACGGTGCACATGACCTTTACCTGGGCCTTGAAGAAATTGAATTTATGATTTCAAAAGGCGACATGGTACCAGATGATGATTTTGATGCCGCCGAAACCATTTACAAAATCAAACTGCTGAAGCAGATGATTTACCCCACTCCTGATATACTTCAAAATGAAGCCACACGGGTAAAAGGTTTCCGGATTAACCATGAACAGTATTTGAGTTTAATACCTAAAACGGCTTAGTAATGGATCACCTCAGAACTTTAATTGAAAGCTTCAAAGAATCATTCCCTCCGTGCGGGGAGGATGATACAAATGCGCTTGAGTTTAGCCAGGAAGAAATGCTGTCTAAGTTTTTACCATTTCTTGATGACGACTTCAGCCGTGAATCCTTTACCAGAATAATGATTGAGTGCGGGTATAGAACCCGCTACTCATCATCATCATGTGAAATTGTATGGCTCGTAGAGGCCAATGTTTCGTTACCTGGTTCATAATTCAGGCATTCCTCTGGAAAACTCGTTATTTTCCAGAAGAGAAAGGGACTTTATGTAAGCCTGAAAACTGGCAGTATTTGTATGCCCCATCTGCATCTGAATAGCAGCCTGAGTCAATCCTGCCTTATATGCCTTTGAAACACCGGTGTGCTTCCATGAGTAAAGTGTATAATCAGATGAGTATCCTAGCCTTTTTAGTACTTTAACTGTAAACCGCCTGCCCAATGTTTTTGGATTTTTGGGTTTAGGCCCAGGCAGATAATTTTCCGAAAAAATATAGTACTCGGGATTGGCTTCGTAAATGCCCCGACTTTTGAGCAATGCATCAAGAGCCGGGGTTATTTCTACATAACGGTTTTGCCGGTTCTTGGCCACTTCTGCAGGAATGAATATGCAGTTATCCCTGCCCATTCCAATATGTTTTACTTTAAGTTGGGCAATCTCATTTGGCCTTGCCAGAGTATAGTACAGGAACTGGCACAGAAAAAGCTGGTTTGGAAATTTTTCGCGCATCAAACTGGTTAGTTCCTTAATTTGCTCGTCGTTAAATGCAATGTTTCTGCCCATAGAAATGGGCATTTTTTTTATCTTAAAAATCGGCGAGATTTTAACGTCATCAGGGTGTAATTCTTTGTAGGCATAATTAAAAAGTGTTTTAATTACGCCTAAATGGTTGTTTCGAGTCCTTGCTGACAGCTTTCGGTCATCCTTGAGGTAATCAAGATATTTTTCTACGGCCTCCCTTTTCAGCATAAAAAATAATGGGTCGTACAGTCCTTCTAGACTGCACCATTTCATGAAGCTCTCAATTGTTTTACCGTATTCAATGATGGTTCGACTTCGGCTGTCTTTTCTTTTTTGATAGGCTAAAAAGTATTCAGCAACTTCTGATAGTTTTAATAGCATGTGGTCTTTTTTTGCCCTATCCATACTGTCCATCAGTTTGCTTTCCGCAGAGTTGATGTATACACCTTCGCTGAGAATCATATTAAGCTCCCGAATTCTTCCGGCAGCATACCTTTCACGATTTTTAATGCCAACAATTTTGTTGACCTCATATTCCTTCATCCTTACCCGCTTTCCTTTTGCGGCGTCATAGACGTTGTAAGAGATAAACCACTTTTGATCTTTGGCTTGGGCACCCGGCTTACACAGGCGTGCTACATTTGATTTTATATTCATATAGGAGACTTTACTGAAATTAATTTCAGCAGACTGTCCCATCGTTGTCCTAAAAGCCTCTTTTTGTTCGTTAAAAAAACGGAACGTGTTGTTATCCAACACGTTCCGTTGTCGGGATGACAAGATTTGAACTTTCTTGTTTTCGCTCATGGGGAGATGTATTATTTTAATATTCAGATATATAGTTGTTTCAATTCTTTGTCCATTCTTCACAAAACAGTCAAGAAACTGTCCCAAGTGTCCCAGATTGAGCCATCATGGTGATTAACCTGTTTTTCTCCTTTAGGCATTGCAGGTATTCCTCCTGAATGCGGATTAGTTTATCCTTTAATTTCGAGTTTTCAGATTTGCCATATTCTGGTTGATCTTCATTTACGTTACCTGAATCCAAATCTTGATTTTCTAAAATCATTTCTCCCTCTCCAGTGATTAGCCACAATACATTGTATTGGGGATAATATATTGGCATCAAAATAAATAGCTCTGCCCCTATTCCTTTGCCTTCATAGGTCCAGTTTCGGCCGGTGTTGAAGGCTATGCCCATATCCTCAAAGAATCTGGTCTTAGCCTTGCCCGAGTGGTTGATTATCATATTCAGTCTGGCTTTTACGGGGTTTAACTCCTCGAATTTGGTAGATTCTTCCATGACTGTTCAAAAGTTTGTTAATAAGTAATAGGTAAAATTTTACCCATTACAATAAAATTTTAGCTTGTTTTGTATCATAATAGATTGTTACAGGTAACAACTTATTATGATAAGAAACAATAAATATACCAAACTGCAAGATGATGCACAACAGAATTGAAAAGCTAATCCTTGAAAGGCCTATGCATCCGGTCGAAGTAAAGCGAGAATTATGCGAATTTGCGGGCATACACATCAATACTCTCAATAGATACATTAAGTTAAAAAATGTATCTATCGATGCCAGGATTGCAATCAATATTGCCAAGTATTTTGATGTTTCTGTTGAGAAACTTTACGAAATGCCAGCTAAGAAGAAGTCAAAATTTAGCAAGCGAGCTTAATATGAGTGCAAAAAATCAACAAAGAGCCGTGTCAAATTTTACACCAAAGTGTAAAAATCCGGCACAAAACTTCGTCATTAAATTGATTAAATGGCGGCGTGCCGCAGTTAAGCGCGGATACACCCGATATGGCATAGCAACCGTAGCCGCATTAGGGCGGCTCTCTAAAAAAGTTGAAGGGATAAACCTTAGTGAAATTGGCTGGGCACGGCTTATAATGAGAAACCCTGATGATATAGCACTCATCATGCCTGGTCAATCCTCCGCAGGTTGTAAAAAATTCACTAACGAATGGCTTGATGCCGTCAACTGGTCCTCTCAGACCATTCTGCACCACACAATTCAAAACGGGTACAGCTCTGGGGAGAGCGGAACCTAGCCGCCCATTGGGCGGCACCTGGAGGAAAGGCAAGGATTTCATAGGTTTTAGGGTGGGTTCGACTCCCGCCCCCTCCGCAAAGCAGGACTGGGCGCCCTGCAACCTGAACGTTCTTTTTCAGCCCAAATGCAGACTGAACGAAGTTCAAATCGTTCGCTAAAAGCCAAATGGGGGCGTTAACCCGCCCCCATTTTTTACCAAACACATAATCAATATGAGCATAAGACTATCT
>ERZ869929.562-NODE-562-length-20489-cov-91.059509_pt1 | contig 20489 bp, 25 predicted proteins | sample MGYA00579312_ERZ869929 | MGnify/ENA primary metagenome ERZ869929 (study PRJEB32216, sample SAMN09231818) | wastewater metagenome | place: USA: Maryland | collected 2016-08-09 | study: EMG produced TPA metagenomics assembly of the PRJNA472060 data set (Reclaimed... | reverse complement strand
TGACGTCCGTCAAGGGCGGTAACAGCAGCGGCCCGGCTGACGTCGCGGTCGATACTGTCTCCAGCGAGTCCGTCCAGCGCGTCAAGCTCGTCTACGGCGCCGACGGCACCGGCACGCGCGTCGACACGGCCACGCCACTCCCGGTGGACGACGACGCCACGCAGTCGAAGCTCGACACCGTCATCACCCTGCTCGGCACCAGCGTCGCCACGCAGATCGCGAAGGACTTCTCCGCGACGTCCACCGCGACGGGCCACGCGGTCTGGATTCCGGCCAGCGGCAAGAAGATCGCCATCACGCACTTCTCGCTGTCGACGGCAGGCAACGTGGCGGGCAAGGTGACGATGTGGTTCGGTGCCGCCGCCGACACGACGTACACCTCGGGCACCGACCAGGTCGCGTTCAAGGGTTCGTTCGCGCCGTCGTCCATCGCTTCGACGTACCCCGGCGTCGTCGTCCAGCCCGCGTCCCCCATCCTCGCGGGGAACGCCGACTACTCCCTGCGGGTCACCACGGACAACTCGATGACGTGGGACCTCGTCCTGTACGGCTACGAGTTTTAGATGCCGACGTCGTCGCGCCGGCTCTCGGGTGCCCGCAGCACGACGGGCACCAAGTATGTCGGTACCTCGCAGTCCCGGCCGCAGGACACCTCCAACGGCTACTTCGGTCCCGGCATCAACGCCGACACGCTCGCTAACACGAACCTCTCGGGCAACTCCTCCAGCTCGCGGTTCCGGGCGGTCCGTGCGTCGCCCATCAGCAGCGTCCGGCAGTACTTCATCACGGGCCACGCGGGCTACAGCGCGGGCACGGGCGGCACCGTCCGCATCTCCGTCCAGCGCGACGACGGAACGGGCAAGCCGACGGGGACCATCCTGACGTCGGAGTCCATCGCGCCCGGCAGCGTCGACCCCTCGGCTACCATCGGGGCAGGGCTGTTCACCACGACGTTCTCCAGCCCGTACACGCCGAGCGGCGGCGAGCTGCTGCACATCGTCTACGACAACACCGACGCGAACCCGACGGTCAACTACTGCGCGCACGACAACCTGTTCGCTCGCGGTGCGACGATCTCCCCCATCAGCCCGAAATACCCGGATTGGGCGGTCCTGATGAAGACGGGCGGGACGTGGGCGACCCGGACCAACTACACGCCAATCCTCCAGGTCACCTATGCCGACGGCACGGTCGATGGCATCGGCTGGATGGAGTTCTCGCCGACCGACTACGGGACCATCTCGGGTCCTGACATGGTAGGGGAGCTGTTCACGCCCTCGACGTCGCTCAACGCTGCCGGTGTCCGGCTGCGGCTGCTGCGCGTATCGGGGACCGATCCGCTGACCGTCACCCTCAAGACCGCGGCTGGAGCGACGCTCGACTCGTTCACGATCCCCGCCGCGTCGATCGCGGTCGGAACCGCCACCAACGGCGACGCATCGCATGGCGAGACGCAGGTGACGGGCTCGTTCAGCACGTCGCAGGCGCTCACCAGCGGGACTTCCTATCGCCTGTGGCTGTCCACGGCTTTGACCAGCGTCTACGCCATCTTCGTCATGCGCAAGGGCGTCGACTACTCGTTCGACCCCCTGACCTTCTTCGGCTCCACGAACCGGGCGCAGAAGTCGGGCGACAGCGGCTCGACGTGGTCCGACGCCATCGGGCGCGTCAGCGGAGAGAACGACCTCAACGGCTTCGCGCTCGTCACGGGGTAGGGGATATGGCAACGGCGACGATCACGGCCTCCTCCGGGGGCGGCTACATCGAGAGCCGGAATGCGGCCTACGCGACCGCTCGGTCAGGCTCGAACCTCGATGCCTCCAACGTCAACGGTCAGTTCGTCCGCGCGGGGCAGACGCTCACGGCCGAGCCGTTCTACTACTGCTGGGAGGCGTTCTTCGCCTGGGACCTGTCCAGCGTCCCGGCGGGGTCCGTCGTCAACAGCGCGGTGCTCGCCCTGTGCCCGAACTCCGGCGACAACTCCGACCAGGATTTCACCCTCCGCGCCCGCGACTTCTCGTGGACGAGCGGCGGCATGACGACCGCGGACTACATCGCCGGCGCATCGCTGAGCACCACGGGCAGCCTGCGCGCCCATTACGACACGTCGAGCGGGTGGACACCGAACGGCACCTATAAGTCATTCACCGATGACGCGATGGTCGCGCTGGTCACGGCCAACCTCGGCGGGACGCTCCAGCTGGTCATCTACTCCTCCCGCGAGGAGGGCAACAACGCCCCCGCATCGCTGGTCGGCGAGTACGTCTATTTCGGCGGCATCGGTGACCCCAACCCGCCGCGGCTGACCATCGACTACACCCCGCCCGCCTCCTCTCACCACTCCGACCCGTTCGGCATGAGCGGCTTCTTCGGCACCTAGCGAGGTCACCCATGACCGACACCCACGCCGTCAAGTTCGTGGACGGCTCCAGCGACACCATCGAGGGATGGCTCGCCCCCTACGGCGGCCCCGAGTACCTCGGCGGCAAGGACTGGCACGGCGAGTTCTTCTCGCCATCCACCGACTTCGCGCTCGACTGGTTCGGCGACTGGCAGCGTCCGCTCCTGTACCAGCACGGACTCGACGACACCCTCAAGACCGAGGTGGTCGGCCGCATCAGCGTGACGCCCAAGGACAAGGGCCTCTGGATGCGTGCGCAGCTGGACGCCTCCCACGAGTACCACGACGAGATCGCCGCGCTCGTGGCTGACGGCGCCCTCGGCGCCTCCTCCGGCAGCGTCAGTCACCTCGTCCAGCGTGACCGCAAGTCCGGCGAGATCAAGCGCTGGCCCCTCATCGAGGGCAGCCTCACGCCCACCCCGGCCAACCCGCTCGCCGAGGTCGGCTACGCCATCAAGCACGTCGACGCGGTCGCCCACCTCGCCGTCATCGGCACCGAGATGCCGATCCTTGTCGGTGACCACGGTCCCGAGAACTTCATCCCCCTCAAGGCCGGCCGCCGCAACAGCGCGTCCGACCAGGCCGCACTCCAGAACATCCACGACCTCGTCTGCCAGCTGGGCGCCATGTGCGCCGAGGACATGGCGGATGGCGAGGAGGACACCACCGCCCTGGCATCGAAGTCCGACGCCGCCCCGACCGCGCCCGAGCCTGCCGCGATGTTCGCCATCAAGGCATCGGAACCGGTCGCGAACGCCGATGACATCGCCGCCGCCAAGGCCGTGCTGACCGACCTCGCCCGACAGGTCGCAACCGAACTCCTGCGCTAGTCGCAGGCCCACCGACACCCGCTGCTAGGGGGCGGGCTCCCGAAGGAGTCCCGCATGTCGCTCCCGAATGCGGCCCCTGCCCTGTTCACCCAGGAGCAGGTGTCCGCGCTGGTCCGCGATGCCGTCACCGAGGGCATCAAGGCCGCCAACACCGTCAATCCCGCCGACCGCCCGGCCGCCCCGTCCTCGGACACCGCCATCGGTGCCCCGGCGTGGGTCAAGCGCCGGTCCTTTCCCAGCCTCACCCGTGCGCTGAAGTCGGCCCGTTCCGGGTCGTTCAAGACCGCGGGCTTCGAGCTGGAGGTCAGCAACGCCGCGAAGTCGCTCTGGTACGGCCAGGCAGGCGATGACGTGGCCGAGCGTTCCATCGTCTGGCCGACCACGATCGAGCAGGCCATCCAGCTGTTCGACCACATGGGCGAGACGAAGGCCACCCGCGATCTGGACCGCCTCGAGGGCGCCATCAAGGCCGTCGAGAACAGCTCGTACAAGGCGATGGGCGAGTCCGGCAGCTACGCGCTGACGGGCGGCACCACGGGCGGCATCCTCGTGCCCCCGGAGTTCCTCCAGAGCCTCTTCGCCTACGCGCTGGCCCCCAAGGTCGCCCTGCGCCGGGTCCCCGGCGTCCGCACCCTCCAGGTGAACAGCAACAACGTCCGGCTCCCCCGTGAGTCGACCCGTGCCGGTGCCTCGCAGGCGTCGGAGGCGGGCACGCTCACGGCCGCGGACGCGGTGCTGGCGCAGCAGTCCATCACGATCGAGAAGCAGTACGCCTTCCGGCGCTGGTCCAACGAGCTCGCGGACGACAGCAACCCGTCGTTCATGCAGTTCCTCGGCCAGACCGTGGTGCGTGACCTCGCGCTCCAGCAGGACTCGCAGTACCTCGAGGGCACCGGCTCCACGCCGCAGATCCAGGGGCTCATCGGCTACACGGGTGTCACCAACCCGACGCTGCCGAACGGCACCAACGGCGGGTCCCCGGACTTCGACACGTTCCACGACGCGGTCTACCAGCTGGACCTCGTCAACGCGAACTGCGACTTCATCATCACCCACCCCCGGACGTGGAACACCCTTCGCAAGAAGAAGGACTCCAACGGCCGGTACCTGATGTCCCCGACCGGCATCCCCATCGGCTTCGGCGACATGAACGGCAACCCCCGCGGGCTGCTGCTCGACTACATCCCGATCTTCACCACGACCAACCTGAGCATCGCCCGCACCGTCGGAGGGTCCACGGACTGCACCACGGCGGTCATGGGCGACTCCTCGCAGGTCGTGATCCTGGAGCGGGCTGGCATCGAGATCGGCTTCTCGGAGCACGTCTACTTCACGACGGACGAGATGGCGGTCCGCGCCATCGCCCGTTCCGCCGTGGCGATCCTCCAGCCGGCCGCTGTCGAGACGCTGACCGGCATCCGCGCCTGAGCCTGAAGGAGACCACCTGATGGCTGAGTCGCTCGCTTCCACCTACAACTCCTACGGTCGCTCCGGGTACCGGAAGGTCTCCTACGGGAACTTCGTCGACCGGTCCGACACCACCGCCAAGGAGCTGTTCCGGCTTTCGGCCGGTGACATCCCCACGGCCCTCCGCATCGGCAACACGGGCGCGGTGTCCAACGCCGCCACCAACGCCCGCCTGTCCATCGGCAGCACGTCGAACGCCACCTACTTCCTGGCTGCGTTCGACGTCAAGAGCGCCGGTGCCCTGACGAACGGAGGCGGCCCCGTCTCCCTTCCGTCGAGCACGGCGAACCTGTACCAGCCCCTCGCGTTCGACACGATCGTCACGGCGACCTACGCCGAGGCGGGCACCGCGTCGACCGCTGGCGGACCCTGGTTCATCGAGATGGACGTCCTCCGCGACGTCTGAGACCTGACCACCCGCGCCCCCGTCTGCGCCGCGTAGCAGCCGGGGGCGCACCCATTCCACGGGAGTCCGCACATGCCCTACGCATACATCTCCGCGGGCTCCACCACCCGCGTCTTCGGCGGCCGGGGCCGCCTGTTCGGCATCCACGTCTCGGCCACCGCGGGGTCCTCGGTGCTCGTCGCCGACAACCCCGACTTCGGCGCATCCAGCCCGAACTGGAACAACCCGAGCGTCACGTCGACGATCGCGAAGCTCGGCACGTTCGCGACCGCGAACCCAGCGTTCTTCGACTTCTTCGGCCTGTCCATCCAGAACGCGCTGACCGTCGCCGCCACCTCATCCGCGCCCGTCACCGTCATCTACGGCTGACCGGGCGACCCTGCTAGGAGGGTCCCTTGCGTTACGACCTGGGTCGTGCGTACTTCCGCACGCCCAACGGCGCCCCCGTCATCGTCTGGCTCCGCGAGGAGACGAACGACTGGAACACCGCGTTCGCCTCGCTCAACGAGGACGAGTACGGGCTCCGAGGCCGGTCCCTGGAGGGGCTGTGCCTTGACGTCGGGGGCTACCTCGGCACCGTGTCCATCGGCCTGCTGGTGGACAACCCGAACGCCCGCGTCATCTGTGTCGAGCCGATCCCCGAGAACGTCGACCTGATCGAGCGCAACGCCTCTGCCAACGGCGTCAGCGACCGCCTGACGGTCATCCCCGGACTGGTCGGCCGTAAGGGCGACGAGGTGACCATCGCCTACCGCTTCGAGGGCGGCGAGAACGAGCTGCACCACGCCTTCGTCGGCAACGCCTCGCACATCCACTCCAAGTCCTTCCCGCACCAGAGCGTCACGCACCGCGCTTCGACCATCGACGACCTGGTGGGCGATGCCGAGGTGGCGTGGACGAAGGTCGACTGCGAGGGCGGCGAGTGGGGCCTGTTCTCGGAGCCGGGGCTGGAGCAGCTCCGCTACATCACCGGCGAGTGGCATAACACGCCGCTCCCCGACGGCACCACGGGCTCGCAGGCGCTTCTCCGCGCCCTGCTGGAGCCCACCCACGTCCTCTCCATCACGGGCCCCGAAGGAGGCCCCGGAGGCTTCGCGGCGGTCCGCCGCTGACCATATGCGGCCGGGCCCCTAGCACCCGGCCGCAACCCTTGCCGCTAGAGAGGGTTGCAATCATGTCCAAGCGCGTGCTGCTCATGCTCTCGCACGCCATCGAGGAGTTCCAGCAGTTGGACCTCCTCACGTCCCTCGGGTACGAGGTGTTCAGCCTGGGCGGCTACATCGACCCCGCCCACCCGCACAGCGACCTCCGGCCGGCGCTCCCCGACGTGCCGTTCTACCCGGAGCTCAAAGCCGCGGTGGACGGGCTCGATACCTCCGACAACCTGACCGCCGCGCAGTCCCGCATCCCCGACGCCATCCTCGAGTGGCTGGGCGATGACGGCATCATCTGCCTGCATCACAAGGAGGAGCGGCTGTGGGGCGACTGGCCCCGCCTCCTCGACTGGAAGCGCGGCAGCGGGGGTCGCCGGATCGTCTGGCGCACCGTCGGGCAGTCCGTCAGCGAGAACGAGAAGAACGCCCGCCCGTACCGCATGGCCGGTGTCGAGCGCGTCGCCTACTCGCCCCGCGAGGCGAACATCCCCGGCTACACCGGTCACGACGCCCTCATCCGCTTCTGGGGCGAGCCGTCGACGACCCCGTGGAACGGGCACATCGGGCAGGTCATCAACATCACCCAGCACCTTCGCCAGCGTGACCCGTTCACCAACTGGCAGTTCTGGGACAGCGCCAGCCGCGGGCTCCCCCGCGTCGCGATGGGCCCCGGCTCCGAGGTCATCGGCGGCACCGGGTCCCTGACTCCCCGGCAGATGGAGACGGCACTGGCGGACAACCGTGCCTTCCTCTGGTGCGGCAGCCAGCCCGCGTCCTACACCCTCGCCCTCATCGAGGCGATGTTCGCGGGCATCCCCGTCGTCAGCATCGGCCCCTCGTGGATGGGCGTCCGGTACGGAGAGGACGGGCACACCTCGTCGCAGATGTTCGAGGGTCACGAGCTCGCCCCCCTCTGGGCGAACGATCCAAACCAGGCGCATCACCTGCTTCGTCGCCTGCTGAACGACCGCGACTACGCCACCGAGGTGAGCGCCGCTTCGCTGGAACGCGCCTCGGAGTTCTTCGACAAGGCGACCATCGCGGGCCAGTGGAAGGCGTTCCTCGGATGACCGACATGGACGGCATCCTTGGTGCGCTCGGACTTGCAGCGTTCCTGGTCATCGAGTTCGTCTGCTTCCTCGTCATCGGCGTCGCGGTCGGCCGCATCATCGGAACGCGCCGATGAACTGGACCCTTCTCGGCAAGCGCGCGGAGACGATGCGATGGGCCGCAGAGCACACACCGGACCGCCCCACGATCGTCGAGACCGGACTCGTCCGCACCGCTGACCTCTGGGAGGGCGACGGGATGAGCACCGTCGTCTGGGAGTCGTGGGCAGCGGAGCACGGTGGCCGCTTCTGGGGCGTCGACATCGACCCGAAGGCCGTGGCATCCGCCGAGTCGCTCGCACCCGCGGGCGTCTACGCGGCAGCCGACTCGGTCTACTTCCTCACCGACTTCGGGCAGCCAATCGACCTGCTCTACCTCGACAGCCACGACTACCCCGATGGTCCGTTGCGGGACATCTACGGCGGCAAGGACGACATCGCGGAAGCCATCCGCATCCTGAACCGGATGGGCGAGGACGAGATCGTGGCCCGCCACGGCGACCTCATCCTGCCCTCCCAAGAGCACTGCGCCGCGGAGGTGTTCGCCGCGCTGCCGTGGCTTCACGACCGGTCCATCGTCGTCATCGACGACGCTGACCTCCCAGGGGGCGGCAAGGCCCGTCTCGCCCGCAAGGTGCTCGCGGAGAACGGCTGGCACTGCGTCATGGACGCCTACCAGACGGTGTGGACGCGATGAGCGACCGCAACCCGCCGCCCACCGACTACTGGGTCAAGAAGTACCCGACGATGGTCTACCGCTGGGACACCGAAGGCCGCCAGCGGTACGAGGTGCTGGAGTTCCTCCTCCACGGACCAGAGGCGGTGGCGGTCGTGATGGAGCTTGGCGGTTTCCTGCGGACCGTCAAAGTCTCGGAGCTCCGGGCGGTGGACTGGTGAACGTCCTCGCCGACCGCCATCACGCGGGCCTCTACCGCTCCCTCCAGCTGCTCGGCGACCGGCTCGGGTGGCACCTCTACACCCCCGTCGGGCTCGAATGGTGGGACGCGGGCATCTGGAACTTCGGCCGCAAGACGTGGGGCGACGACCGGCTTGCGCAGCAGTTCCTCTGCGGCAGCGAGTGGATGCGGACGTCCAACGGGCAGCCGGTCGCTCAAGACCCGGAGTTTCCCCTGACCTACCGCAACAGCGACGGCATCGGCTCCGAGACCATCCACGGCGTGACGTTGTCGCAGGCACGCCGGATGTCGTGGAACTACGTCATCGCCACGGCCGAGGATAACCAGTGGGGGTTCTCGCAGTTCGCCAAGGGCGTCGGCGCCCGGTTCGTGATGCAGGTGGGCAACACCCGGCAGCACGTCGACTGGAGCCTTGACCCGCTGGCGATCGTGTCCTCCGAGGTGCCCATCGAGGGCCGCGGCGTCCGCTACCACCAGGAGATGGACCCGGCCTACCACTGGCGCGAGCCGGTGCCGTCCCGGACCATCCGGTCCTTCGTCAACCTCATGCCGCGCATCGAGTGCGGTCCGCTGCTGGCGGACGCCCAGGCGCTCCTCCCGGACTTCCGCTGGGGCGTCCACGGCATCGACTGCCCCGATGGCGTCATCAAGCCCACCAGCACCATCGCCGACCTGATGGCGGGCTCGCTGTTCGGCTGGCACGACAAGGTGACCGGCGACGGCTTCGGGCACGTCATCCACGCCTGGGCCGCCATCGGCCGGCCGATCATCGGCCACGCATCGCACTACCGCGGGCAGCTCGCCGAGCACCTGTGGCAGGACGGGCGCACCTGCATCGACCTCGACAGGCACCCGCTGACGGAGGTTGCCTCGCTGGTCCGCGCCATCGCGGACGACCCCGACTGGCACGCCGCGATGTGCCGCGCCATCCGCGCCGAATACGACCGCATCGACCATGCCGCGGAAGCCGCGGCCATCGCAGCACTGCTAGGGAGTGCATCGTGAGGCTAGGGCTCATCTCAGACGTGGCGCTCGGCACCGGCTTCGGCCGTGTCGCCCACGAACTCACCCGCCGCTGGCTCGAGGCCGGCGTGGACATGCGCATCGTGGGGATCAACTACCGCGGTCCCGTGGGCGAGGTCCAGTCGCTCATGGCGAAGCGGGAGGACCCCGACAAGGTCGCCGCCGCCTACCGCGCGGTGCTCGAGGACCCGGTGTTCGACCGGACCGTGCCCGCAAACGTGGGCGGCGACCCGATGGGCAACGACCTCACGGCGCCCTTCGTGGACGGGCAGATGACCAACGGCTGGCGCCCGGAGCGAGTCGTGGTCATCGCCGACCCCCGCGCCATGCTGGATCGGATGGTCCAGGACCAGGGGGCGCTCCGGCGCGTCCGGGCGTACAACTACGTCCCCATCGAGGGAAGCGGCCTGACGCCGTTCTGGCGCCCCATGTGGGACACGGTGGCCCCCGTCGCCATGTCCGACTTCGGCGCCCGCGAGATCGGCCGCGTGATGGGCCGCAACGACGTCCCCGTCATCCGCCACGGCATCTCCGATGCCTTCCACCCGCTGACCCCCGAGACTCCCTCGGTGACCTCCAAGGGCGTCACCGTCACCAGCCGTGAGCAGGCGCGCGAACTGCTCCAGTGGACGGACCGGACGGTCATCCTGCGCACCGACCGGAACGTCCCGCGGAAGGATTACCCCGCCTTCTTCGCCGCCATCACGCCGATCATCGCCGAGCACCCCGAGGTGCTGGTGGTCATCCACTGCTCCCCCATCGACGAGGGCGGCGTCCTCCACGAGTGGATGGCGAACCTGCCCGGCGCGTGGAACCCCGGCACGTCAGCGCTCGGCTGGCGCCACGGTCAGGTCCACCTCACCGCGGCCCACGACACCTACAAGGGCCTCACCGACGACCAGCTGAACATCCTCTACGCCGCCGCGGACATCTACGCATCGCCCACGATGGCCGAGGGTTTCGGCCTGACGCTCGCCGAGGCGGCAGCGGCCGGCACGGCGGTCATCACCACGGACTTCGCAGCGGGCCCGGAGGCGGTCGGACCGGGTGCCTTGCTGGTCAAGCCTGCCGCCTACGTCGGCACCAGCCACGGGCACTCGTGGTCGATCGTGGACGTGCCCGAGTTCACCCGCGCCTTGGACTTCCTCGTCCGGAACCCAAGCAAGCGCGCGGAGCTCGGCGCGGCCGGAGCCAAGCACGTCAAGCGCCTCGATTGGGACGCCGCCGCCGTGGAGTTCCTGCGCGTACTGGAGGCATAGCCCGATGGCCCTGTCCTACGTCACCACCTCAGCGGTCAAGACGCGGCTGGGCATCGGGAACACGACCGACGACACCGTCATCGGGTCCATCTGCGACCAGGTGAACGGCTTCATCGAGTCCTACTGCCACCGCCCCATCGGCCCCTTCGCGACCGGTTCCACGCTCACCCTGCACTACGAGAACGACGACGCCCACGACTCGGGGAGGGTGTTCACGTTCTCGTCGGGCATCGCGTCCATCACCACGCTGGAGGTTGCGCCGTACACCGGGGCCTCCTACGTCACGGTCCCCACGTCGGACTACTTCCTGATGCCGCACGAGCAGGAGCGTGACACCGACTGGCCCGCGTTCGAGGTCCACATGTCGGACATCCCCAGTGCGAGCAACGGGCAGCCGTTCTTCGCGCCGGGGTACAACACCGTCCGCATCACCGGGAACTTCGGCTGGGCGGCCATCCCCGACGAGGTCAAGGAGGTCGCCGTCAACCTCGCGCTGGCCCTGTGGCGCAGCCGCAGCGCGGGCACGTCGGACGTCTTCACCATCGGCCCCGACGGTGAGCGCACCTTCGAGCGCGCCCTCTCCGACAAGGACCGGCGCACCCTCAACCGGTACCAGGCGCGCACGGTGACGATCCTGTGACCATCAGCCGCCGCGCCATCGCCTCCACGCTGGCGGGGGCGTTCAGCCCGTGGAACCTCTCCACCCCGTCCGGTGAGACCGCGGTGCAGACCACGACCTACATGCTCCCCGACCGCATCAACCAGACGCCGTGCGTGCTGGTCTTCCCGCCCGAGGAGGACATGGCGTACCCGGCCGGGTCGATGCGGCACTCGGACATGGACTGGCGGGTGCGCTTCTACCTTTACAAGTTGCAGGACACCGGCCGGCAGACGGACCTCCTCTACAAGTGGCTGGACGTCCTCGCGCCCGCGCTCGACACCAACGTCCGACTCGGCCTCTCGTCCTCCGTCCATTTCGCCGACGTGGTGGGCATGAAGGCCGGGACCCTCACCTACGCCGACGAGGCACTGGACGGCATCGAGGTCGCCGTCCGCGTTCGCGCCGAGGAAGCCGTCAGTTTCTCCGGCTAGCCCACCCGATCCACCCAGCGCCGCCAAGGGCCCGCCATCCGGCGGGCCTTGTGATTCCCCGGAGGTTCCCCAATGGCAGGGTTGCAGCACTACACGAAGCTCGCCATCGCGAAGGAGACGACCGCCGGGACCCCGCTGGTGGCGACCCGTCTCCTGTACCCCGATGCCACCGGCTTCTTCAACATCGACAAGATGCTGACGTTCAACGAGGACGCCAACCGCGGGACGAAGACCCACGTCACGCAGGCGACCCAGCAGGGCGTCGGGGTGACCCTGACGTACCGCACGCCGTCCAACACCGGCATCAGCTACGACGAGCTGGTCATCCCCTTCTCGCAGATCAAGGGTGGGCAGACGGGGGCCGGCGGCACCGCGGCGAAGGTCTGGACGTTCACGCCCACCCAGAACGCCACGTCCTCGCAGGAGGCCTACACCTGGGAGTTCGGCGACGACAACGAGTCGTGGCGAGCGGAGTACGGGCAGGTCAGCCGGTGGCGCCTGTCCGCCGCCGTGGACCAGCCGACGCAGCTGGAGATGGACGTCTTCGCCCGGCAGGCGAGCATCACGTCCACCATCAGCAAGCCGACCCCGAAGGACCCGGTGCGTATCCCCGGCGGAACGTGGAAGGTCTACTTCGCGACCACGCAGGCGGCCCTCAACGCCACGTCCGCCACCACCAACTTCATGCTGGACTTCGACCTCGACGTGACCACGGGGCTGGTGCCGCGGCGGTACCAGGACGGCAACCTCTACTTCGGCCAGTCGCAGGAAGGCGCGCCGCTGGACTTCACCCTGACCCTCCACGGCGAGTCCACGTCGGTCGCCTCGACGCGGTACGCCAAGTGGGAGAACGGGCAGGTGGAGTTCATCCGTCTCCGCAACGACTCCACGGCCTCGGTGGGCTCCACGACCTACGCTGCGCAGGTTGACCTCGCGGTCCTCTGGACCAACGTCCAGCCGATCGCGTCCGCCGACGACGGCGTCAACGTCTGGGAGTTCACCGGCCGGGCGGCGTATGACGCGACGTGGGACGGCAGCATCGTCGGCACCCTCGTCAACAGCGTCACGACCCTGCCGGGGCTGTGAGCCTCCCGATCCGGATCGTCGGCAACCGGACCGCGGGCCCGTCCATCCGGCTGGTGCTCGACGAGAAGGCGCTCGCCCGTGCCGATGCCCGGCTGGCGAAGTACCAGGGCAAGCCGCTCCAGATGCGGGCCCAGCGCGCCTACCTCGAGGGAGCCCGGCTCATGGTGGCACCGATGCGGGCTGCGGCGCCCCGCGGTGCCACCGGCCGGCTCAGGTCCTCCGTGAGCGCCCGCCCCAACCGTCCGCGCATCGGGGAGATGGCCGCGGCGACCGTCGGCACCCGGTTCCGCGCGGCGCCCCACCGGCACCTGGTCACGGCCGGGACCAAGCCGCACTCGCTCGCCCCGGTCCGACCGGGGAAGAAGCAGCGCGTCCGGTTCGCCGACGGAAACGTTCGCTGGGCGCGCACCCTCCAGCACCCCGGCAGTCGGGCACAGCCGTTCGTCGGAGAGGTGACCGACCGGCTCGGCACGCAGGTCCAGCACTTCATCGCGCGGCGGGTCCTTGACATCGGGGGAGTCACCACATCGTTCGGCTAGGAGAACCATGACCGACCTGTCCCGCCTCGACATGCCCGATGGGGCATGGGCGACGTTCCGCACCCGGTACGGCTGGACGCCGTCCATCCGCATCCAGGCGGCGATCATCGACGGCGCCAGTTCGGAGCGCTTCTTCACGGAGCTCGTCCGGCAGACCCTCACCGCCTGGCACGTCCCGACCGAAGCTGGCGGGTGGCTCGACTGGGCGGCATCGGACACCGAGGCCATCGTCCCCGACTCGCAGCTCGCCACGATCGACAGCCGATGGGGCGACCTCGTCCTCGACCGCTGCTCGGCCATCTGGGCGGCATGGCAGAAGGGTCGCCCCGACCCAAAAGGAACGGCCGCACCGTCGCCGTCTGGGCAACCGGAAAGCGCGTGACGGTGGAGGACCCGAACCTCCGCATCGCCCTCTTCCTGCACACGCATCCCGGATGGACGTTGCGCGACCTCGACACCGCTGACCCCGACGTCATCGAACAGATGCGCGCGCTGGAGCAGATGGAGACGCAGGTGGCGGCCAGCAGGGCGCAGGCCCAGAACATGACGAGGTAGACCGTGGGCCTGTTCGGTGGAAACGACCGCGTCAAGACCACGTTCGTCGGCGATGACCAGCTGTCGCCGGTCGTCCGCAACGTCCGGACCGCCATCTCGGGCTTCAAGAGCGACATGGTGACGGGCCTCGGCGTGGGCGCCGGGTTCAACCTGTTCAGCCTCGCGCAGTCCGCCATCTCGGGGGTCCTCACCGTCCTTCCCGACCTGACGCAGGCGTGGCGCGACGACCAGGCATCGCAGGCGACTCTCCAGGCCGCGCTCCAGGCGAACATCGACAAGTTCGACGGCAACACCACGGCGATCGAGAACCTCATCACGGCCCGTGAGAACCTCGGGTTCAGCGACGACAGCCAGCGCCAGTCGCTCGCGCAGCTGGTCGCCATCACCAAGGACTCCACCGCGGCTCTGAACATCCAGCGCATCGCGATGGACCTTGCGCGGTTGAAGGGCATCGACCTCGAGACCGCGTCCCTGGCGCTCGGCAAGGCATACGAGGGCCAGACCACGGCACTCGCCCGCATGGGCATCAAGCTCGCCGCCGGCACGTCCGGCATGGCTGCGCTCGAGGAGGTCTCCAAGCGCGTCAACGGGCAAGCCGAGGCGTTCGCCAAGACCGGAGCCGGAGCCATCGAGACGTTCAACGTCAAGGTCGGCGAGTTGCAGGAGCACCTCGGCGGGGCGCTCATGGGCCCGGCCTCCATGTTCCTGACGTGGGCATCCAACGTCGTCGACGTACTCGACGGCCCGGACGGCGCCAACAAGGCGCTGCGTGACCTCGCGAGCCAGATCTACTCGGTCAAGCAGGCGGTGTCGCCCACCAACGAGCAGCTGCTCGCCAACATGACCGACCAGCTCCAGCGCTGGCAGGACACGCTCACGCAGCAGGAGTTCAGCGGCACGCCCGAGTCGTTCGCGTGGCTCCAGCGTCTCGGCCCGTCCGTCCTGCGCAACTTCGGCGACGCATCCGCGGACACCCTCGCCGACGTCCGCGCGCTGGCCCAGTCGTTCATCGACACCGGCCAGTACTCGGAGGCTGGATTCCAGCAGTTCCGGTCCGCGGTCGAGCAACTGGCCACCCCGAGCTTCAACGTCCTGACCGATACGTGGGGCAGCACGGCCAGCGCCATCAAGAAGGGCGCGGGGACCGTCCGCGCGGCGTTCCACGGGCTGCCCAGCGCGATGACCCATGCCGTCGTGGACATGGAGACGACGATCAACCAGGGCAAGGCGGACATCACCGAGCAGTTCCGCCTCCTCGCGTGGCAGTCCAAGCACCCGTTCGCCAACACCAACTACGCCAAGTGGCTCCGGGGCCAGCAGACCGACGCGCTGGACAAGATGAAGCAGGCGGTCAAGGACGGGCGCCCCGACCTCGTGGAGCAGTACCGCCAGATGGTCTTCGACATCCAGGCTGAGCTCAAGAAGCTGCCGGGGACCGCCACGCGCGTGACCAACGCCGTCAACAGCATCCTCTCCGCGGTGGCGACCATCAACGCCGGGCACTCCACGAACGTCCCAAGCCATGCCATCGGCGGCACCGCGTCGGGCACGTTCGTCGCCGGTGAGTACGGCCCCGAGGTCATCAACATCGGCAGCGCCAAGGCCAATGTGCAGACCGCGCAGGCATCGCGCGGCAACGGCGGCAACGTCTACCTCGATGGTGCCCTCGTGGGGCGCTGGATGGACCGCTGGCTCGGTCGTCAGCTAGAGATCGCGTAGGAGGCCCCAGTGGCAGAGAGCACCATCGCCGTCACCGAGGGCACCGCGGGCAAGTACCTCCACACGTATTCCCGGTCCATCGCCAGCACCACGCGCGAGGACCAGGCGACGTTCCCCGCGGAGTACCCGCTGGCGACGTACACCGTGGCGGCGACGATGCGCGCCAACACCGCGTCCTCGCACCTGCTGGCGTTGCAAGGCGACGGCACCAACTACGTCCGCGTCCGGCGCATCACGATCCGGCAGGCGAACATCCTGTCCAGCGCGTCGACGCTCGCCATCCAGGTGCTTCGCACCTCGACAGCGGGCAGCGGCGGCACCGCGGTCAGCGGGCGCGCCTTCGACCAGGGCGACACCACGCCCTACGCCGGAAGCGTCGTCACGCTGCCCTCGTCGAAGGGCACCGAGGGGGACCAGCTGCTCTTCTTCCGTCTCGGGCTGTCCGCCTCCAACCCGCTGACCAACAGCGTGGAATGGCGCGAGGACGACAAGTCGAAGCCGCTCATCGTCGGCAACAGCACCGCCAACGGACTCTGCATCAAGAACGTCGCTTCGGCCGCCACCGAGCTGGACGTCGAGGTGGAGTTCGTCACCAGCGCCTACCTGTAATGGCCGCTGGCGCCCTCGTCGCACTGACCACGCCGACCTCCCTACCGTTCGTCCTCAACGTCGGCGGCAGGAACGTCACCAGCCGGGCCCCGGTCGGACCGGAGTTCGGTTGGCGCATCAGCGAGGTCGCCGACGGCTCCCCGTCGCAGATGGAGTTCTGGATCGAGGACACCGACTCCTCGTTCGCCATCCGGCTGGGCGAGGAGGTGCGCTTCGTGGACCGACGCGCATCGCCCGATGACACCATCTTCGGCGGGCACCTCGTCAACGTCGTCGTGACCCGGCGCGAGGCGGGGTACGGGCGCTACCTGCGCTGCCTCGCCGTGGGGTACGACGCCTATCTCGACTGGCGCATCGTCGGCGCCAACGGCCGCTGGTCGTCCAAGGAGAAGAAGGCGAACGGCTCTGTCACGCAGATCGCCAGCGACCGGACGATGGTGCAGCAGCTTGTCAACAAGTTCGCCGGGTTTTTGCGCGCCCCCGACCAGACGGTCATCCGCACGAACACCGACATGGACGTCATCACGCTCGACGGCGTGACCCTGCGTGATGGGCTCCAGAAGGTCTCCGAGACCGCCACGGGCACCGCCCCCGAGGCCACCAGACACTTCTACGTCGACCGCGACAAGACCGTCCACTACTACTGGAACAGCGAGACCGACCCATCCGGAGCCGTCATCCCGGCGCCTTACCGCATCAGCGACGGAAGCTACACCCAGACGGTGCTCCAGACGTCCGGGCTCGTCGCGCTGTGGACGCTGGATGGTGACGGCTCCGTCGCCTTCGAGGCGAAGGCCGGCCGGCACGCGGCGCTGAGCGGCACCTACCAGCGCGGGCTCGCGGGCGGCATCGTCAACGAACCGCTCACCCGTGCCACGCGCTTCGACGGCAGCACAGGGCTCGCCACCGTGCCCGTCGCCGCCGCCCTACATCCGGGCGATACGTTCACCTTCGAATGCTGGTACAAGCGCGAGCGCAGCGGGACCGCCATCGAGCACCTGTGGGGCGGGGACACGAACGACTTCTCGGTCCGCTTCGACGCCTCCGACCGCCTCGTCCTCCGCAAGTCCACCGCGTCGGACGTCTGGACGACCACGGGCACCTTCGAGAACACGACCATCTGGCATCACCTTGCGGTCACCAAGAGCGGATCGACGCGCGCCATCTACATCGACGGCGTGGAGAAAGCGGCCAGCGGAACGAACGCCACGATGGTCGCCGCGGCCACGTCCAACAGCATCATCGGCGCCTCGATCTCCGCCGCCCTCGCCTTCCGCGGGCAGCTTCAACACGTCGCCCTGTACTCCACCGCCCTGTCCGCGGCCACCGTCCGGGCGCACTACCGCCAGGGCGCCTCGCTCGTGCCCGAGGGGCTGGAGTACGAGCTCGACGCCACCGAGGGGCGCGAGGCGGTCTACGTCGCCGGGCACACCGAGGCGGGCTCCGGCTGGGTGCGCCCCGGCAGACGCAACAGCATCCCCATCCGCACAGCGTTCGGCACCGATGAGAAGGAGCGTCAGGAGGTCATCCTGCGCCCCGACTCCAAGAGCGCCGCCAAGCGGGACGCTTACGGGGCCGCGTTCCTCAAGCAGAACAGCGACCCCAAGACCGGGGGGTCGTTCAACGTCACCGGGTACGGTGGGTGGCACGTCGGGCAGACGGTCTACATCACCGACGGCGCGCTCGGCCTGTCGGGTGAACCGTTCGACATCACCCAGGTTGACGTCGACGTCCTGATGGGATCGGGGACCATCCGCTACACCATCCAGTACGGCAAGCCGCTCCGCTCCGGCACGCGCCGACTGCGCCGCCGCAGGAACAGGGGGTAACCGTGGTCCTGCTCCTGCTGTCAGCGGAAACCGTCACCAGCGCCACCCTCGCCGACATCGCGGCCGCGCTGGCGGACGGGGCGACCAGCGACGAGGCGGTGCCGTTGACCTACGGCGCCCTCTACGCCGTGGGCGACGTGCGGGCCATCGGCAACACGTCCTTCCGGCTGGTGGACACCATCACGGGCGCGGGGCTGCTGACCTCCAACAGCGACCCCAACGTGGTGAGCATCGACCCCATCACGGGCGAGGATGCGCCGCTCGGGACGGACGTGGGCTTCGCGTCGGCGCTGCGCCGGTACATCCACACGGGCGTCCTCAACGGCGACTTCTCCGTCCCGCCGCCAGAGTTGTCCTCCCCCATCAGCGAGGACAACCCCCTGCCATTCTGGGCCGTCGACACGGCAGGCGGCGTGCTCTCGGCCTACGTCTCCGGCTCGACGTCGGCGAGCGGCAACGTGCTCCACATCGACGCCGCCGCGAATGCCGAGCTCCGCATCGGAGGCGTCTACCAGTTCGTCCCCATCCCGCGCAGCCAGGGGCAGCAGTACCGCGTGATGCTGTCCGCCTACGCCGCGGTCACCGGGGGCCTCAGTTCGCTCGCGCTGACGATCCAGTTCTACGCCGCCGACGCGACCACGACCATCGGCTCGCTGCGCTACGTCGGCATGAACCTCTCGGCGTCCGAGTTCAAGCTCGACGGCGGGCTGGTGCCGACGAACGCCTCCTACGTCCGGGTCTCGCTGGCGTGCGGCAAGGCGACCACCGCCGCGAGCATGGACGTCAGCGAGGTACGCTGCGCATTCATCCCGGCCGAGACGACGGTCACCCTCAAGACACTGACCGGGAACTCGGGTGCCATCACCAGCACCGAGACGACGGTCATCGACGCCACCATCCCGGAGAACACCTTCGTGGTGGGTGCGACCTACCGGTTGCGGGTCTACGGCACGGCGACGAACAACACCGGTTCGAACAAGGCCCTGACCATGAACTGCCGCATCGGCACCTCGTCGCTTTCTGGGACGGTCGTCGCGACCCAGGGCCCCAACATCGCCACGGGCAACACGAACACCGGCTTCACCTGGGAGGTGTGGCTGGTCTGCCGCAGCGTCGGTGCGACGGGTACCGTCTTCGCGGCTCCCATCATCACCGGCGACTCCAACGGCCCGTTCCCCTCGGCCAACTCCGTCGATGACGCGACCGGCACCGCGACCATCGACACCACGGTCACCAACACGCTCGAGGTCACCGCGTCGGTCGCGGGCGGCACGGCGTCCGTCAACTTCCGCCTCGGCTCCATCATCTGCGAGAACTCCTAGCCCGCCAGAAACGCTCCCAGACGCCCGAAACGACCTCGCCCGCATCCCGAGAGGGGTGCGGGCGTTTCGTCGTTTCTAGGGCTTGTGCTGGAGCACCTGCTCCGCCTGTTGCCGCAGCGCGCGTCCGGCAGGCGTCGAGTGGTCAGCGAACACGCCACCCGCGACCAGCACCGCCAGGACTCCGATGAGCAGGAGCCCCATGACCGCCAGACCAGCCAGGGGTCGCCGACCTTCCATCCGTTCCTCCATCGCTCGAGGGTTCCTGACTACACCCTATCTTCTGGCCGTGCCCATGTCAGCCACCTCCGATGATGGTTGCAGGGACGTTGCAATCAGGGTATCCCCCCCTTGCCTGTGACATGCCGTTGACACAAGATGCGCCGAACCTTTCACGCGGGCGGCGGGCCGACAAGGTCCGGCGGGAAGGTGCAGGAGGGGACGCGGTGGCGAGTGCATTGTTGGCCGGGGCGGACTTCCGGTACGCGCGGCAGGATGCCGTCTCGCTGGCGGACTGGGGAGACTGGTCGGGACGGACGCTCGCGGAGATGTGCGAGCCGTTCCAGCCCGAGGAGGTCATCCGGGGGCTCATCCTCCCGACCGTCGAGCGGGCGCAGGACACGGGCGAGCTGCTGTCGTATGACCTGCCCAGCCGCGGGGGCGTGGGGCGGACGACGGTGCTGCGGACGCGGGAGGGACTGCTGACGCGCTGGGAGTGGATCGAGCAGCCGGTCAAGGTCGACCATCGAAGGAAGCTGCTCATCGCTGCTGAGCACCTTGACCGTCTGGCGTGGGCACTTCGGACAGGGGCTCCCCTGCCGCCTCTTCCCGCAGTCCTCCGGCCATCCGGCGAAGCTGACGCTCCAGGTCGTTGATGCGGGTCTGCTGCTGGTCGAAGCGACCGAGGATGGCCGTCATCAGATCGGCCTGACGGTCGAGCCGCGCGGGCAGCTGCGCCATGTCGCCCGCGGGTGCGGGGGCGGGCTGCTCGGGCTGATCGTTCAGCGGCCCGAACACCGACTCGATGGCTTCGCGGTGCTTCTGCTGGAAGGGCCGCCGCGGGTCGCCTGACTCGTAGGACGCCCACTGGCTGTTGGTCAGGCCGACCACGCGGGTCCTGTCGCGGACGTGGGCGGCGGCCGCCTCCTGGTTGGTGAAGCCCGCGGCGAGGCGCA
>ERZ869929.561-NODE-561-length-20519-cov-52.728352_pt1 | contig 20519 bp, 24 predicted proteins | sample MGYA00579312_ERZ869929 | MGnify/ENA primary metagenome ERZ869929 (study PRJEB32216, sample SAMN09231818) | wastewater metagenome | place: USA: Maryland | collected 2016-08-09 | study: EMG produced TPA metagenomics assembly of the PRJNA472060 data set (Reclaimed... | reverse complement strand
GCCTTTAGTCTAAAAAGTTATCCACAGGTCACATGGCAAAATACCGCAAGTATTTTTGCTTGGTGCTAGGCTTAATTTGCTCCTCCGCTCTAATCATTTGTTTGTCAATCATCTGCACCAGTAACGCCTCAACTTGAGTTTTTGGCGTACTTCTCAAACGATTGCAGATAACGCCAAGAGTCTCGCCATGCTCTTTGTCAACAATGGACAACACCTTAGCCGCTAAACCATCGCTAGACTCTTTGTTGTCTGTGCTATATGCCAGCTTTATTTTTTGCTCAACATCGCGCATCGCTAAAGCATAACCATAGCGAACGTGTTCAGGCGTGCGTAAACCGCTTGGCAAGGCGCATACAAGGCTTATCTTGGACGCTAACTCATATCCTCGCCGCGCTATGGCTTCTAGCCCCGTTGTGGCCTTGTGCGTCTCAGCTAACTGATAAAAACGCTCGTACACCTCATTGAGTAAATCGCACGCCACCGCGTCAGTGGGAATAACTGACTTTTCGCCTAAATGCTGCACGCGCTCATTGGCACTAGCCATCATGTCAAAATGGCCGTGTGAGTATAAGTTTTGCAAACTGTTCGCCATTGCATCACTCATCGGCTTTTTAGTGAAACGCGGCTTGCGTTTTGGGTTAGTCTCTAAATCGCTAAAAATCATTGCACGCGCCATAAATCCATTAGTCGCTTGTTCAAACGTCATCAAGTCATTAAAGGTAACGGGAGTAGTAAACCCTAAAACCGTCAAAAACGGATTCTCTAAGCCATCATCCACGCTCTTTATCGCTAGCATAATTTGCTCTTTCGCTTCTGCTAGTTTTGCTCGCATCGTTTCAGTGCTGCTATCCTCTGCGAGTTTTTCCAGTTTTTTCTCAACTTGCGCGTATTCAATAATCAGCTTTTGTTTTATCTCATCTTTCAAGTCTCCAGTGATTGGCAGATAACCATTAGCTTTTGAATAAACGCTCATCACTAACCCGACAATGCCCTCCAGATAACTAGCTCCGCCTTTTTTAGACGCATTTTGCAGCTTTGAGAGTGTGATACCCAATTCATCAATACAATAAAACGCAGCTTGGTGTCGGATTAGATTACGCATGACTTCTTGTTCAGACTTAAACCCGCCATGCAATGCCGCCTGTACACCTGCCGTCTTAATAATCGCTAAATAGGATTGTAAAATTTGCTCTTTTCCCGTTCCGCTACCTGCCACGCCAAACGCGATGATATTCGCGCTCATGTTGTCCAAACCATCAACATAACGCATACCTGCCAAGCTAGACACCGCGCACAATGCCGCCGCTACCGCCAGATTCTCACGCGGATATAAGCACTGGTCATTTATCCATTGGGTTAAATCGCCTACAAAATCAGGAGGCCGCCGCACGTCTACAGGTTCATCAAGCAAGTGCTTAACATTCTTTACACTGTCAACATTACCAACAACAGAATCATTATTGACGATATTAGATTCATCAACATCGCCCAAACTGCCATCGTAAACAAACGTTATAGGCTCGCAATAACCGCCTTCTTTCGCGTAATGTAGCAATGTGCCATAACCCACAGGAGTGGAGGTTTTGCCGAATGAATGCCAATGCCGACTCAATACACCAGAACCGCCATATTTTGCACCTGTCGCGCTCCATTCGTCCCATAACTCAAATCCATTCGCGCTTAAACAGTGGTGTACTGCCATGCCTATGCTAACCCACGTTGCATAGTCGCAATCAGCGTTACAATGGCTTAAAAGGGCTGCAATGTGATGTTCATCAATATCTAAATCCATACCTTGATTGCTGACACGAAAAGAAGCTTTCCGTGTTAACAGTGCAATCAATTCAACAGGTGCAAACCCCACATCCTGCGGATAACCTTTGCACGTTTCATAATTTGAACCGCTAGAGTGCAAAGAACCTGAACCCACAACAAACCCGCTTGATTTAAAATCAATGCCTTTATATTTTTCTAATTTTTGCATCAATGACAGTTTTTTGTCATCATCACTCAACTTAAAATAATAATGCTGACTACCGCCACCACTCCCAGTATTAACGATAAACGCACAATCTAAAAGCGAAGGCACATCTTTAACAAGCTTCTTAAACGACTGTACGCCGCCATTACGCGCATCAACATCGACAATCAAATAATCGCGCACAATGACACCAAAACCAGTATTGAAATGCCCCATCTCATCAAAGCACTCTATTTGCTCATCCGACCAGCTTGGCACGTTCTGCCAGTTGCTCATTATTGGATGTTTCAGAATGGCCTCACATTGAACATCGCCACAATTGCACACGCCACCAGTTGAACCATGCAGGCCAAACACTTTAAAACCAGCTTCTATGTAATCGTAAATCTCGCTAATCATTTTGACGCTCCATTCGCCATGCTGACACATTCACAGTCACGCAAAAAATAGGCAGATAGCTTTTCTAGCGTCTCATATTTAACATTAGTTTGATGAGTGTCACGGATATGTCGCAATGTGTTGTAATGAAGCCCAGTGGCAACCGCCACCACTTCAAGCCGTCTGTCTTGTAATTTTTTGCTGATTTCGCTGATCGTTAAAATAGTCATAGGTTGTTATCCATTTATGGTTGAATGTAAAATAATTACATTGGAGTGTTGACATACTACAATGACAGGATTAAATTAGCAACAACGAAACGAGATTCTAAAACAAGAATCTAAACAAAGGATGAATAAAATGTCATTTTTAGACCAAGTACAAAAACCAGTGCCGCAAGCCCCAGTCATTACAATTGTGGGCTTTGCAGGTAGTGGCAAGTCATCACTAGCAGGCAGTTTTAACAAGCCTATTTTCATTCAGGCTGAAAATGCTACGAGTGTTTTTGAGGATTGGTCAACCGACACGCAGCCTAGTTTTTTTCCTCAATTGCCATCACCAAACGCAAAACGCAACATCAAAACAAGTGACGTATTGTTAGGTCATTTGCGCGATTTATTGCTACAAGAGCATGATTTTAAAACAGTGGTAATTGACACAATCACCGCGCTTAATACGCTTTTTGAGCAAGAGGTAGTGGAGTTTGATAACAATGGAGCAAGCAACATTGGAGAAGCAGCAGGAGGATTTAACAAGGGTTATTTAGTGGTTGCAGGTATTCACGCAAAACTACGCGCTGCTTGTGAACATCTACGCAAAAAAGGCATTACAGTAGTGTTTTTGTCTCACACTGGCATTGTCAAAATGAAGAACCGTCCAGAGACAGGCGAATATGTCGCGTACTCGTTAGAGATGCACGAAAAAAGCCGTCAAATCTATGTATCAAGTAGTGATGTTGTGGCATACCTGAAAGCACGTGATTTTGTTATGGGCAATGAAGAAAACAAAAAGGGACAAACTACCAAGTTTGGCCGCGTCACCAACACAGGCGAGCGTGTACTCATCACATCGAGTGACGGCACGATTGGTTATATTGACGCAAAAAACCGCTACAACTTACCAGATGAAATTGAAGTCAACAAAGGCGAAAATCCATTGATTGCTTTAATTCCGTTTTTGAATCAGCAACAAGCAATAAACATTCAACAAACAACCGTTTAACTTTTACAACAACCGCGCAAAAGCGCATCGGAGATTATTATGAGTTTTTGGCAATTAAACGATGGTACAGAAGCACAAACTAGCACCAGTTTTGAAAGTGGCGGAGGCGAAATTACGCCTATTCCAAACAACACACAACTGATTGCGGTCATTGAAGAAGCTAAATGGAATGAATTTCAAGGCGACAGCACGATTAATTTAAAATGGCGAGTTATGCGTCCCGCCGATTATGCTAACCGCGTGATTTTCCACAAACTGAAAGTGTTTGGAACATCACGCGACAAAGACAAAGCAGCGACAGCAGACAAAGCCAAAATGATGCTACGCGCCATCGACGCAAATTGTGGCGGTAAACTCGCACGATTAAACGCAGCACCAGAAGATGCCGACTTGATGACAGCATTAGTGGCTAAACCAATGGCGATTAAAGTGCAAGTTTGGGATATGGACGGAAAAAAAGGGAACTGGATTAGTGCCGTTGCACCTGCTAAAGCGCAAGCACCAGCGACACAACCTGTCGCGCAACCAACACAACAACGCGCACCGCAACGCCAAGCACCTGCGCCAGTTGCGCCTGTCTATGATGATTTAGATGACAGCATCCCCTTTTAGCATTTAGCTAAACCCATACTAACAACCAAAAACACGCGACATAACTTGTCGCGTAAGGGTTATATACGATGAAATTACGGCCATACCAACAAGATGCAGTTGAATCAGCCATAGAATGGATGAAAAAATGCACTGAGCCAGCACTTTTATCGTTATCAACAGGTGCAGGTAAGAGCCATATTGCCGCAGCCATCGCCCAATGGATTCACGAAAACAATAATAAAAAAGTATTGGTATTGCAGCCGAGCAAGGAACTTACCGAACAAAATTTTTCCAAATATACATCCACTGGCAAAAAAGCCAGTATATTTAGTGCAAGTGCAGGTTCAAAATGCACACGCCATAACGTAGTTTACGCCACACCTAAAACTGTATTAAACAGCATAGAACGCTTTGGCGATGCTTTCGGTGCTGTCATCATTGACGAAGCACATCAAACGACACCAACAATAAAACAAATCATTGACAGCATTCGCGCAAAAAATCCAATGCTTCGAGTCATCGGCATGACTGCCACACCATACCGCATGGGAACTGGTTATATTTACCAGTTTGACCAAACACACACACCAGTAAAACGACTAAGCGAAGATGAAACAATAAGTGCGTTTTATCACTCATTACTTTATAAAATCCACACGCGCGAATTGATAGAAATGGGATTCTTGACGGATGCCCATACCGACACCACCAGCAACCAAATCCATTACAACACCGACAACCTAACACTAAATAAAATGGGACAGTTTGACGCGAAAGCAGTAGAGCAGGCATTCGTCGGACAAGGCCGCCTAACGTCACAGATTGTCGCTGATGTTGTGAGTCATGCCGTAAATCGTAAAGGCGTTATGTTGTTTGCCGCCACTGTTAAACACGCTGAAGAAATACTTGAAAGTCTACCGCCACACAATAGCAGGATGCTTGGCGGTGAAATAAACATGGGCAAAGCAGACCGTGAGCAACTCATCAATGATTTTAAGAATCAGAAGTTCAAATATATTGTCAGTGTTGGCACGCTTACGACGGGTTTTGACGCTCCACACGTTGACTTAGTAGCCATTTTACGCGCCACAGAATCCGCCTCATTGTTTCAGCAAATCATAGGGCGCGGCCTCAGATTGAGCGATGGTAAAGAAGATTGCTTAGTGTTGGACTATGCAGAAAACATAGAACGGCACGACCTGAAGGATGATATTTTTAGTCCTAAAATCACCACTAGCAAAGCAAAAAGCAGTGGCGACCTTGACGCAGAATGTGAATGGTGCAAGTTTACCAACCAATTTGCAGCACGACCAAACGTCGATAAATTGGCAATAGACAAGCAAGGCTTTTTTTTAGACTTGGCAGGTAATCGCATATTAACCGAAGATAACCAACCATACGCCGCGCACTTTGGCAGACGATGCAATGGATTCATAAAATCAGTATTGGAACGCGGCAAGCTGGAAAGGTGCGAGTTTAGATATGCGTCTAAAACTTGCGAAGAATGCAGCCATGAAAACGATATAGCAGCGCGTTACTGCGAAGTTTGTAAGGCCGAGATTGTTGACCCGAATGAAAAATTAACAGCGCAATTTGAAACAGTAAAGCGCGACCCTTACGCACTATGTACCGAAGAAGTACGCTTTTTCAGTGTCAAGAAAGGAAAAAGCAAAGCAGGTAACGATATGCTAATTTGCGAGTATTCGACAGATACAAGCAATTTTAGAGCGTACTATACTGTTAATAACGACAGTAAGCTGATTAAAAAAAGGTGGTGGGAGCTAAATTGGGCAGTTTTTGGAATACAAAACCCATCAACTGAAACAGTTGACGATTTTATGAAGCAATACACTAACCAAATGCCCGAAACAGTAACCTACCGCAAAAACAAAGAAACGGGTTATTATGATGTTTACGGACACAACAAACCAATAAGCGAGTAAAGATAATGAAGATACCACAATGGCTTAAAACGTATGGCAGTATGGATTTTAGGGGCGATTGTCCACGCGAAGATGCGGAGCTAATGACGTTCTTTAACGAGTTAAAGCGTCTATATCCGCACCTGTCAGTCATAGCCATACATCCAGACAATGAAGGGTTAATCATTGGCACAGGCCATAACGTACACATTAAACAAAAAGCAAAGGGCGCAATTAAGAAAGGTGCGTCTGATATTATCATCGTCGGCAATCCTACTTTTGTGTGTGAGATGAAACGCAAAGACCACACAAAAAGCCAATGGCAGGACGGTCAATTAGAGTTTTTAGAAGCAAGCAAAAAGAATGGCGCGTTTGTGTGTATAGCTCTTGGGTACGTTGCTGCATTACTCGCCGTCGAAGAATGGCACGATAAATAAGTAAATCTAACCAAATAAAAAGCCACTGATTAAAGTGGCTTTACACCTGAAATGGTGCGCTTCGCATCGAGAGGCGTTTCAGGCTATGACCAATACTAATTCATTTCTTACCATGTTTCAAAGTACGCTTATAGTAATTAAGTGCGTACCCGTAATTCTGCAATGCAAACTTTTTGCACCACGCCATGAAATCATCGCAGTCTATGCCCATCGCCGCACAGGCTTCGCGCACTGTCATCTCGCGCCCTTTGTAGATAATCATAACAGCCCATCCAGTTTGAGACAAAAATCAATTGCCGCCTGTTTGCTTATCTTTTTACGATACGCGCATGACTCGACACGCTTATAGTTTAAGCCAAGACTTTCACATTGAGCCGACACGCTATTTAGAGCGATGATAACACGCACAGAACGCGCGTGATTCATTGCCGCTACCCAATCACCATGTTTATTATAATGTCGCGTGACAGTGCGCTCGTTGACATTGTGCTTTTTACATTGCCTCCATAACGCTAGTCTTTCGCCTTCAAACTCAAAAATATTTATCCATTTTGTTTTCAGTAAGCCGTCATCTATTTTGTAATATCCACGACGTTTGCCACGTTGTTTAACAGATTCGACTTTAATGCCAAGCGTATCAGCAAGCTGTTTCAACTTCGCTTTTTTATCCTGTTGGGATTTCCAATACTCATACGCAATTTCTGTTGTTTCAAACCCTTTACGACAGCAAATAGAGCGAATAGTGTTATAGTTTGCCCCAAGTGCTGAGTAGTGTTCTTTTTTAGTCATCATTCAACTCCTTTGTGTTTTTTGTATGCTTCAAACGCTTCTTGATGCGTCAATTCTGGTCTATTATGTCGCCAGGATATTAAAGCCTGTGAAGTCCAGCCATATTTTTTACACAGTTTTAGCTGCGTATATTCAACACCGTCATCAATAAAGATGACTTTATCAAGTGGATTGATATTCGTTTTAATGCCATGTTTTTCACAGAATTTAGGCAAATAATAGCGACCGCAGCCCATGATATAAGCGACACGATTTAGCGATAGTTTATCAACCTCGACTAAATACCGTATCTTTTCAACGTCAAGATATTGCATAGGATTCGGGTTCTTGAGAGCTTTTTCCAGTGGCACGCCTTCTTTAATTCTTGCCATAACCATGTGTTTGCTAACCCCCGCTAAGTCAGCAGCCAGTTGCACACCTTTGGTGTATTTTCTTGGCTTAAAAGAAATAGCCTCATCTTTGCTCATGCCTTTTGTTATTCTTGAGCCTATAGTGTTTTTATGTATTCCAGTGCTTGCGCTTAATAACGCTATGTTTTTGTAGTCGCCCATAACTCACCCCGAACATGACGCATAAAGTAAAATAAGGATTATCAGCACGACAAGTGCAAAGCTTCACTGTCGCAGTTTGGCCTGTTGTTAAATGGATTCATTCTTTACCCCCTAAACATAAAGCCCAAACCAAACACCACAAACCTAACACGATAAATAAAATACTCATTCTTCATTCTCACAAAACATAACTTTTACGACTTCACCAACGAGCAAAGCCAAACTTTCATCCAGTGCTAACTGACCTTTGCTTGCGACAAACAATTTCAATTGAGCAATCGGCATAAAAAAATCACGCTTGCCAACAGACTGGCGTGTCGTGCCAATGATTTCAGCAATCTTTTCGTGACTGCCAAAAAATCTTACTGCGCTATCTTTAGTCATATAAAACCCTTTTTAAATTTATGTCAATCAATATAGCAACATTTGTTGCTAATATCAATCTAATTATTTATGCAACTATTGTTGCTATTCTGTTTTGTTGTGATAAGATGAGGCCATGCACAACAACAAAGGATGATGATAATGAACGAGCTAATGGAAAAACGAGGCGAACCTGAGTTATTTATGCGCGTTTGCCATAATCCGACATTGACGGATGAACAAATAAGAGGTGTCTTTGCTTACTTGGTAAAAGCAAAGCGTAAGAAGTGGGCGCAAGAAGAAATCGGATTAACGCCGATTCGTGAGTATAAAAGCGAAGCGTATAGCCAACACATCAACTTAAACGAGTAGCGAAAAATGAGTAATGCAGAATTTGGCGCGTATCAAGATATGTTGCGCCAGTGCGAAGAGTCAATGTTTGGCGGTGATGTGCAAGACGATGACGAGCAATGGCATGATGTTAAACGCCTGTTACCACCAACATCACACATGGTATGGGCTGCGTGTCCAAACGCTGTTTTGTGCGCTTATCAGACGTTCCTGTTGTATCTTGATTCAGACGGTCAATGGCGAGATAACACTGGACGTCTGTTCGCTCGCAAAGTAGCGTTTTGGCAATATGCAGATGTACCAGAGTGCAATATATCATGCTAAAAATTATACAAGGCAACTACAAAGGCTATCCGTTCCTGTTTCAGTATGAGACACAGGCGGAATTGAAGTTGCTGATTTTACGATTTCAAAACGCGATTGATTTTGTGTTTTGCGAGGCTTTATAACTAAGAAGTTTAGGCGAAAGCACCCACACAGATATATTTTAATTCTGTCGAAATCGACGGAATTAGAAAGAACTGTAATTGCTTGGGTACTTGTCACGCTGCAATGAGAGTTAGAAAGCGGTTTACTTTTTACGATGAATTGGAGGTGAGTTTTAAATGCAAGCTAAAGACGTAAAAATATTGGCTAACCTTTTATCAAAAAAGCCAAGGGTTAAAAAGTCGACACCCGCACAAAAAAGACGAGATATAACAAACGCCAAAATTGAGGCGTTACAAACTGCAATCGTAGCTATAAAAGACAAGATGCGCGAAGACCGTTTTGTTAATGATTGGCGGCCTGCGTATTATTCAGCGATAACGACAATTGAGCTAGAAGTTCAAAAACTAAAGGAGTGCTGATAATGAGTCTATTTCAATGCGAAAAATGTGGAGCAAGGGAAAATACAGCACTTGCACAGAATTGGTTAGATGATGGTGAGATTTGCTCAGAGTGCCGCACAGGTCAATGGCATGGCGTATTTCCAAAAATAGTGTTGCCGAAAGGAATGTTTGTTACTGATAGGCAAGGGAATTTGGCACATAAAGAGACAGGCGATACTGATATTAGTAAGTATGCGATAAGCGTCTAACACTTTATTAAGGCGCACCCAACTCAGATATTTATTGCGTTACTGACTGGGTAGGTGTCGCGCTTAAATTATGAGTTATACACGATTAGCGATGAATGAGGAATGATTATGGGACAAGCTAAAACACGCGGCACTTTTGAAGAACGGCAAAAAGAAGGCATTGCGAAGAAGCAGCAAGAGGAAAAAGAGCGAATTGAAAGACGACGAAATATGCCAAAGCCAAGCCATAAGACATATGCAACACTGGCAATGCTGGTAGGTTTGAGCGTTGGTGTATAACTAAAAAGTTTAGGCGAAACAACCTAGCAAAATAGTTAGAACACTGGAATAAACGGTGACGAAAATAACCATGATTTACTGGGTTGTTTTCGCACTACAACGAGAGTTAGATACAGGTGATGACATTATGAAAATCAAAAGAACCTTTACTGTGGAAATAACAGTGAATGCCGATTTGACGCAAGAAGTTTACGACGAAGCACCAACGCTTGCCGAGTGGGAAGATGAGGTAAGAAAAGTTATTGAGCAGAACTTAATACATACGGAAGAAGATGGCGTGACTTACGGCTTGGAAATTACAAGTAAAGAAGATGTAAGCGAATAGTATCTAACTAAGTGCGTAACGCGCACCCGACTCCGTTTTTGTTTGATAACTGGCTGGGTAGGTGTCGCGTTGACGTGGAGTTAGAAGCGTGGACGATTAACGATAAAGTGCGGAGAACATAATGAAGAAAGTCAGTGAAGAACCGCCAGAGCTTGAAAAAGAAGTATTAGCATTTTGGCGTGACTCTTGGCGTAGAGCCTACCTTATTGACCGCCGAAAGGGAGAGCCAAAGTGGTGTATTGAGGGTAGCTCAGGTTTTGGCATTGAAGCACCAATCCACTGGATGCCAATGCCTGATAACCCACCAAGCGTCTAACTACCAACGCATAAGCCGTAAAGCCTAACAAATTCCGACCCGCACAGTTAGCTGGGGCTTTATCGGTTTGATGCAAAGTTAGGCACGATTTTACACAATTTACAGGTTACTGCGCCTTTTTAGCAGTGGAGATGAATGATGAGTAATGTTGATTTATACCGCGCAGAAAACTGTTTAGATGTTATTGATGGTTTATATAAACATCACGAACACGCTAATTTTTTGATTAGTGAAATAAACAAAGGCAATATTGTTTTTTATAAAAACACAAATATTGGTGATGGTATTTTTCGTGTTATTGGGTTTAATACTTATGGTAGCAGTATAAGCGTTCACGGTTGCGAATATGGCGACATTGAAGGTGCAATGTTTGGATTTTGGCGACACGAAGATAATTTTATAGGCTGCTCGTTTGATGAAATATTTGAAGATGTTGAAGATGTGGAGTTTGTGATTGTTGGCACTTGCAGCAAAAAACCGACAACAACGGTAACGCTTAACGACGAACAATGGGAGGCCATAAGCAGTGCTGTAGAGGATTATTGCTTGCGTTTGAGTGCTGACGGTGAACGTGATTACTTGGCAGTTATGCAGGACGCACAAAACGCACTGATTGATGAGCTTGGCACTGGGGCATAGTGCCTAACTAGGTGCATAACGCGCAAGTACCCACAAAGATATTTTAATTTGCATTGCAAGCGGCTGGGTACTTGTCGCTGTTGATGCAGGAGTTAGGTTAATGAGTATTAAATCGTCTATCATAGCAGGTGGTGGGTCAAAAAACGAGCCTTTCGATTATTACCCCACCCCACCCGATGCAACAAAAGCATTGCTGGATTTCCTAAAGTTACGAAAAAACCTGACAGTTTGGGAATGTGCTTGCGGCAATGGGGCAATGTCTAAAGTTTTAGAATCCTATGGTTTTAATGTAATATCTTCTGACATTAGAAAGGATTGCGGTTATGGGGAATTGGGTGTTGATTTTTTGAAAGAGACAAAGGTTTGTGACGCTATTATAACAAATCCTCCTTTTGGTGTTGCTCAAGAGTTTATTGAAAAAGCCTTAAAAGATGCCCCGATTGTTTGTATGCTATTAAAATCACATTACTGGCATACCAAAAAGAGATTTTCTCTCTTTCAACGTAAGCCACCAAGTTTTGTTTTACCCTTGACTTGGAGGCCAAACTTTATGCAAGAAAGAGGTAAGTCTCCAACAATGGATTTTCAATGGACTGTTTGGGTAGATGGTGACACAAACACTAAGTATAGATTGCTGAGTAAAACCTAACTAAGTGCGTAAGGCGCAAATACCCGCGCTGTTGTACGCAGAACAATGTAATCACAAACGTCAAAAGATAAGCCGTTGTTGGCTGGGTATTTGTCGCACTTGACGTAGAGTTAGACACTGGAATAGCGATGAACCTAATGCTTGGCGATTGCCTAGAGCGCATGAAAGAGATACCTGATGGTAGTGTTGATTTGATTTTAGCTGACCCGCCATACGGAACGACAGCTTGTAAGTGGGACAGTGTTATTCCGTTAGAGCCAATGTGGGAACAGTTGAAGCGGGTGATTAAGCCGAACGGGGCAATTGTCATGACTGCTAGTCAGCCATTTACGACCGCTTTAATTGTGTCGAATTATGAGATGTTTAAATATTGTTGGGTTTGGGAAAAGAATAGACCAACTGGTGCGCAACACTCGAAAAACAGACCCATGAGCAAGCACGAAGACGTGTGCATTTTCTCTAAAGCACCAATGGGTCATATTTCTCAATTAGGTAATAGGCGCATGATTTATAATCCGCAGGGTGCTATATCTACTGGTAGAAAAAAAGTGGTTAAAGAGAAAGGTTTTCACGGAAATCACATTGGTGCTAGACCTAACCAAGTTGGCAGGGAGTACGATGTCATGACAGGATTTCCTCATTCAATCTTACGGGTCAATAAAGAAGAGTCTCATATCCACCCCACACAAAAACCAGTTGAGCTTATGGAGTATTTAATCAAGACTTACACGCAAGAAGGCGAAACCGTTTTAGATTTTGTGATGGGTAGCGGCACAACTGGCGTAGCCTGCAAAAACACAGGCCGTAACTTTATCGGCATTGAAAAAGATGCAGGGTATTTTGAGATTGCCAAGCAAAGGCTTTGTGTCTAACTCGGTATTAGACACCTATCATCGGTGTATAACACATTTCAGCATTTGCAAGTTGTTGTTTTAACTGCAAATGCTGAAATAAGTACACCGATTTTTATATTAAAAGTTTTCACACCCAATCTCATCTTTATGAGTTGGACAATAAGTATATTTCCACCCATAAGGCGCATTGACTTCTTGCCCCATTTTCGGCGTGTCTTTAGACGCAACAGCACAAGAAGCCAGCAATAAACTTAAAATGACAATTCGTACCATTTTCCATCTACCTCATCTAAAGCTTTATCCCACTTGTAAGGCAATGACTTGGGAGGCATAGGCCATGTGTATCTATTATCTAGCACAAACCATCCTTTGCTTGTGTTGCACAACAGCACACAATGATAAGCACCTGTTTCGTCCCAACAACAAGCCAAGTGCAAATCTTTACGAGCAAAACCTGACTTGAGCAATACTTGACGTTTGAGCAAAGCATAATCCTCGCAATCCCCAAACGTGTTCGCTTCAACCCAAAATTCAGGGCGACTGTATTGCTCTAAGTCTGTTTTGTAAGTGACTGACGCATTGACTTGTGAGTTAATGCGTTCAGCTAGTGAGTAGTTATTCATCAACTTTGTAACCTTAGCGATGCACGTTAAAACCGCCCGAAGGCGGCTATTTGCTAATAACACCGAGATTAAACAAACCGCGCACTGTTCGCAGCATAATTAGCCCATCAATTATTTTTCAGGAAAGCGAACACAGCGTCACCAATTTGCTGATAGCCCGATGTTGCAGGATGAACCCCGTTATTTTGTCGTGTCACATTGACAGACGAACGACTATTTACAGCAGCACTTGTTGCTGTTTGCATATTGTTGACAGTGTCTAAATTAACGTGCGCTGGACAGATATAAATGCGACTAGCTTCAAGCCCTGCATATTTTGTATAGAGCTGTTTATTCCACATTAAAATGTTGCGTTTAAACTGTGCGCGGGTTTGGCCAACTCCGTAAGATGCTGCAAACGAATCTTGCGATGACGATGGCGGTGTTGGCGGAATTAAAGCTACTTTGATAGTGCCGTTAGTCGCTTTAATGCTAGTGATTAATGTATCTAAATTGACAAATGCAGCATCGGCTGTAGCAGCCGCCCCAACATCGCCTGTCTGACTAAATACATCATTAATGCCGAGCATGATAAAAACCCAAGTCGGGGCAGTAATACTATTGTTTGTCAAATATTGCGGGAAATTAACTGCTCCACTAATCCAAAATGGATTACCTGCTTGAGATGCCATTGAGCTAAATGCAATCGTTGTATCACCAATACCTGCGTTTGATTTTGTCAGTGTGCCACTTGCCGCAGGTGCGCCTGTTGCCGAGCAAGTAATAGTTCCTGAGCCGCCCGAAATATTCGTCTCTTGCACTGTAAATGTTTGACCATTGTTAGTGTAGGTAGTTGAGTTAATTTGAGGGGTTGTCGTAACGCCGCTAACTGTAAATGCGTAATATGTAGGACCAGCCGTTGTATAGTTCGCAACTGTCCAACCGCCACGCCCTTCATGTTTATTTGCGCCAGTGCCGCGAGTGCCAACTAATGTGACGGGCATAACATCGCCAGCCGCTACAATATCAAGCAGTGTTTGCGTGATTGTGCCAGCCGCCATCAGCGAGTCACCGATAAATAAACAGGTTTTAGTCACGCCTGAATTTGCAGATGCGGCAACACCCACAACCGTAATATTTGTTGTTGAGTGTTGTGTGCCTGTTTTTTTATCGTAGATTGCCAATGCTGCGGTATGTGATGTAACTGCCGCCGATGGATTTGTAGTAAATCTTTCTGCTTGCTGACTCCCTGTGGTCGCTCCTGTCACATCAAAAACATAATTACTCGCATCATCCAAAATAACATTATCAAAATACATTGATATTTCACGGCCTGCCAACAGATATAGCTTTGTCGGAATAGAAACAGTCGGGGCGACAATTACTTGTGATTCCGACAGCGCAACTGCTAAAGCGTTTGTAGGAGCATACGAAACAACTTCAACAGGTGATGTCAACAATAAATGCTGTACACCTAAGCGAACATTTGCCGTGTATGTAGCCCAAGAGCTTGTTTTTGGGTTGGCAGTTGTGATGTAGTAAGACTGGCCCAATGTATTAGACTGCGTAGCACGATGATCTGAAATGTCAGCAACCGCACCCAATACGTTGAGTGCATAGATACCGATAAAATACTCAGAGCCGCTAAAATCCGCATCTGTTAGCGTTTTAACTGCGAGCGTTGTTGGGTCACGTAATAAAATAATCGTGTCAGTCAGCGTATTGGTTTCGGGATTGACAGAAATAGAACCAATCGCAACAACAGTTGCCCCTGCGTTTTGGCTATTCGTGCCCGTTCTAATGACAACATTGATAGTACGCCATTTATTTGCGTCAACTAGCGTTGATGTTTTTCGGCCTATTGATTTTACTTTGACGGCATTAAACGAAATGCCAGCAGGTGTATAACGCTCCCCCCATCCTGAAAATGGGGTACCAAATTCGGCATTAGGTGTAACTCCTGTTACGTCTAAATTGACAGAAGTGGCGGACGCGGTGACTGAGTAAGTGCTTAAAATCGCGTAATCTGTCTGACCTGTTCGACTGTTTGCTGTGATTTGTGCTTGTAATGAAATATCAGTCTGTTTTAAAGATTCGTCATCTCTGAAATTAGGCCAGTCAGGGCCATCAGTTACGCCGCCCTTAAAACCCCATATTGCTACAAAATCAAACGTTTGACCCGCAGTTAATGTGTACGGATAAAGCACTAGGCGTGTAGCTGTAGCAGGCACAACAACGCTATGACGCAACCACTGCGGAGTTGACGACGATGTAATTGTTAGACCACCTGTGGCCTCATTAGCCGCCCCAAGTTCTCCGCCGACATAGGCTGTATCACTACCAGTATCGAATCGCGCAGGAAAATTAACAACCGCGCCTGATCCTGTGAATAACCCATAAACAGTAATTGTGTCACCAGCTACTGCACCAATATCGGACAATAAAATCACTGGTCCATTGACAGGTGATACCCCTTGGTTTGCTGTACGTCTCAACATATAGCCGTCAAATGTCGTATTGGCTACACGAGTCCATCCTGCAAACGGTAAACTCCCAGTGTTTACCCACCATCTAATTGCATTTAAAAAAGTTTTACTAGTTAGGTCCAGTGTTTTGAAAAATGGATCTGGAAATGCGTTGATTTTTCCCACCCATTTTGGTTTTTGAACGTATGTAAAATTAGGATAGTTTTTCTGTAAAACTGCTGTTCCTGCACTATTTAGATATAAATCTATTGAGCCGTTTGTAACAGCAGATGGGATGCTGAAATATTCACCTGCGTCAACATTATTAGCAATAACCGCCGTCGCACTTGCGCCAGTTAATCCGCTTGACGCTGCAAATGATACTGTCGGTGCAGATGTATAACTATCACCGTTTGATGTGATATTCGTACTAACAACAATACCACCCGCAACAGTAAACACCCCTGCCGCGCCTGATCCTGCACCGCCGCTAAACGCTAAAGCAAATGTGCCATTCGTGCCGCCAGTGCCACCAACAAGCGAGGTAAGAGAAGTTACGCCCTTGCTCAGTGCTTTTGCTGTTGTTGCAAATACGCCTCGACTTAGCAATGCTGCATCGCGTGCGGCTGCGGCTGTAATAACGTCTGCGCCTGTCTGCACTCTATCAAGTCCAGTCTGTACACGGTCTAAACCTGTCTGCACACGGTCTGCTGCGGTTAATGCGGCTGTCGCATCAAGCGCGGCTAACTGTGCGCTGTTTATGCTTGATACTCTATCTTCATCAAATTGCGTAACTCCTGCACTATTTTTTAAAATCATGCGGTAATTAACAGAGTCATCTAAATACAAATCACACTCACCATCTGCATTCAACACAATCGGATTAGTGTTTGGTGTCCCTAAGTTATCGCTGTATGTTGCCGCAGGTGTTGTTGTACCCACTAAGTATGTGTACAACAAACCTCCTGCAAGCGGCCTATTCGTGCCAGTGATAAAAAAACGTGCTTTGACGTTTGGTGATAGTGAGTATGACATTATTTGTTGTCCTCTTGCTGTTGCAATGCGTTTATATAATTTTGCAAAGTGAATACTCCGCCTTGTGTAGCTGGCATTAGCTGTCTGTTTTGCGCTGCACTAGCGTCTCTTGCGCGTTGTGCTGATAACTCACTTAATGCGCCAAGTGTGCGACTTCTCGCATCAAACTGTGGGTCAATTGCTCGATTAGCATTTAATGCACGACTAGCAGCTTCTGCTTGTTGTTCCGCCATTTTTGTTGCACCACTTGCGCCCTTGCTAATATACCTACCAACAAGTGGGATTTTTCCACCAATATCACCCAATAAATTAAGCGTCATTCGGTGAAGTCTTGCAATTTCAGGCGCACTACCGAAGGACTTTGTGCCTTGAGGCGATGAGCTTAATTCCTTCCATGTGCGCTGCAATAGCAACAGTTGGTCGGCTTTGTCTTTACCGTAAATCATTTTAAGTTTGTCGTAACCGACATCGTCAATATATCGTATTAACTTAGCAGGTGAGCCTTGTTCCAATCGGTTAGCACCTGCGTTTAACTGCATATTGCTAAACACCTCGTTGCGCATTTCTTGCGCTAACTGTGCGCGTGTTAGGTCTTTTTGCTGTGCGTTCATTCGCGCCCATAGTGGCGTAAATTCTTCAGGGGACGTGTGCTTGATAACAGCCTTAAATAAGTCTTGATTATCTAAGCGATAAACACCTTGATAGTTTTTATCTTGTGCAAAAACTTTATCTAGTAAAGGTTGTTCCCATTTATTACCCTGTACAATACGACTAATACGCGCCTTATTATAAATTGGTGCTGGAGTGTTAGGGTTAGCCTCCATTTTGTTTAGTATGCCGCGCAACCCGTTTAATTGTGCTTGAGTGGCATTGTCCACGTTCTCCCATTTCGAATTGACAATTTGACGCAAAGTAGCAAGCTCTTGCATAGTCAATTCTTTGGGCTTGTTTTGCGCGTTTTTAGCTGTAGGGAAAAATAACTCATCTTTGCCAATGGCTTTTATGTATTGGCGTAATGGTGAATCCACTTTAGTAACCGCAAAACTAGCAGGACTTTTTAACGCATTTGCTAACTCATCAGCATTCGTTAAAATATCGCCCTCATTTTTAGCAGCCGCATTATAAAGATTAGATGTCCTGTTTTGGGCTATTGCCTTTTCTGCACCTAGTCCTTTTCGTATTGTCTCGCCATACTGTGGGGTAGGCATTGCTTGCACGTTATCTGGTGCTAAACCCAAAATTCTATTCTCTAAGTTTTGATTGTTTGCGATGTCTACTAGTCTTAATTGTTCACCTTCGGGGTGAAGTTTTAACGAGTTTTGAAGCGTAAAATCTTCTGATTGGCCTGTAACATCTGCGCGTGTTGGAATGAATCCTTGAGACTCAAGCATGGTTTTACGCGCTATTTGCTGTGGTGTTAAGTCACTACCTAACCGCAAAGCCTCGTCAGCATTAGCCGCCATTCTACGCTGTAGCTCGGTGTTTAACTCGTTCCACTTAAAACCCATTGCCTCAGCACCCTCTTTAGCCGCTTGTATTGCTTGCGGATTAGTCGGGTTAGGCATTGCATTAGGAGTATCTATTGGTGGAACAGGTGGGCGTTGATTGGGTCGCAAACCGCTAACAATAGCAGCAGGGTTAACCTCAGTACCCAAGATAGGGTATTTTGATATTGCATTGGCTTTGGCATTATTGATTGCGTTAATACCGCGATTAACCCCTTGAGATAGTGCTTGTGTTGTTTGTGGCGCAACACGATTAGATGCCCCTGCAATAGCTCGCCCTGTAGCGTTAATCATTGGAGGCAATGCAACACCAGCCGCCGCGCCCATAGCGGTATTAGCGGCTCTTGATTCGCCTGTGGCCGTTGGTTGTACTGCGCCAAACAAACCACCGACAACTGCACGATTAGCGATTGGATTGCTAATCATTGGCACTTTCATCGGCATAGCCAAACCGACAGCAGTTTGGCCAGTAAATGAGCCTAGACCGCCTGCGCCTGTGGCCATTAAATCGGAGTCTTGACGTTTCATCTCATCAATTTGTTGTTGAGAGTAAGCCCCTGACAACTGACCTAAACCGCGCGGTATTTGCAGCATCCCTTGACCGACACCTGCTAAAAACTTTTGACCGCCTGACATATCATCAGTGGCTTTAGGACGTTTTAATTCGGCATTGTAACGTGCGGTAATGTCGTCAATAGCAGGTGAGTTATGCTCTTTTGCAATATCAGAAAATACACCCATTATAGCATCCCCATTTCATTGGCCTTTGCGTCCAAAGTTTCTACAAGTTTTTTATTGCCTGACTTAACTGCCTTGGCTCTCTCAAACATGTATTCCTCTTTGTCTTTTTTCACCCTTGCCGCATCTAATTTGTTTGAAGCCTTGCCAGCTTTTAGCAACATTTCACGCTCGGCAACATCTCTTAAAAGTGCTTTTTGTTTTATTGTTTCTGCCGTATCGCCCATAACTGGGAAATAAGTTTGATATTCATCACTTGCTTCACCTTTGCCAATTACCGCACCTGACTCGTCACGCAGTTTCGCGCGTAACCATGCCATAGCTGCGTTTTTATACAATTGTTGGTCTTTATTTTGAACCTCTCTTTCTAAGTAGTTGCCAACAAATGGAACGCTTGACGCAATACTAGGAGCATAACTTGGCAAACCTTTTTTGTCTTTTTCAAACTCACTGATTATCTTTGTTGCCTCACCCATTCTAAACGCATACCCTGCGCTTTTTCCTTCTTCTACACTAGGCTCTTTTTGTGGCGTAGTAGGTTTTAATTGCTTACCGCCAACAATTACAGGCTTAGTTTCGCCTGTATCAATATCAAGCAAATAAGTACCATTCTCATTAGTCACTTGCTGCAATCTTGGCTGCCTAGGTTGTTGTTGAGTCTCAACAGGTGCGCCTTTAGGCAATTCCCCATCTCGCACGACTTCAAAGCCTTTTGACGTTTTAACTAAAGATGTTTTAGCCTCTTTCGGTGTTTCATACGGATTAACACCCAAGAACTGTTTTTGCCCTAATTCGTTGACAACAAAATAATCAGGCTGTCCTTTTTCGTTAATGCCCTTAGTCGGATTCATTCCCCATTTAGTCGCCTGTTTTTCTGTTTCCTGAATGGCTTTTGCATACTTGAATATCTCGTCTTGATTTCGCGTCAACATCGCTTGCTTTAAGCCAATGGCCAGCATCTCAGGATAAGTCGGTTGGCGACCTGCCACCGCTTCTTGCGTAACCTCACCGCCACCTAAGCGAAAATCACCGTTTAAGATTTCTTCACCAAACGCTTGCGGTTGTGGCATTTGTTGGCCTTGCTCAGAGCGTAGTACGCCCGTCATGCCCTGTGGCATTTGCCCACGTTGTGGTGTTTGCTCAAAGCGTGTAGGTGCGTACTGTGCTGGACTTCCGCTTTGAATACCTGCCAAGTCTGAAGCAATACCCATTTGCATAGCTTTCTGTTGTTTGCGCTGTTCTTTCGCCAAATCGTAATCTTCGCGCAGCTTTTGCATTTCAAAGCGATGTTTCTCTAGTGCAAGCCCGTTTTGTTGCGCTTGCATGAGAATGGATGCAGGGTCAAACTGTACTTTGTTTGCTTGCAACGGAATGCTTGGGTCAATTTGAAAAGCCATATATCACCCGTAGATTTTATTGAGTGCGTATAAGTTTGTAAGACTGTTTA